>Ga0208974_1000875_pt1 | contig 12044 bp, 9 predicted proteins | sample GreLakmeER15MSRF_FD_187699 | JGI IMG/M metagenome (GOLD analysis project Ga0208974, IMG submission 187699) | Freshwater lentic microbial communities from great Laurentian Lakes, MI, USA - Great Lakes metaG ER15MSRF (SPAdes) | ecosystem: Environmental > Aquatic > Freshwater > Lake | place: Great...
GTACCATTCGCTCATTACCGCCCTGGCATCAACAGAGGTAGATAGAACAAATTCATTAAGAGTCTGGTTAGAATAACTATCAACAGCTGAAACTACTTTCTGGTTGTCAATATTTATTTTGTCTAGCTCGTCTCTTTGTTGTTTACGTTCATCTGAAATTCCAGTTATTGTATCGACAAGACCACCAGTCAACTTAGCCCAGTCTAGGGTGGTTGATGGTGGTATATATCCGAAGTAGTTATTAGTAGCCATAGTTTCCTTTATCTTTATAATTAAAATATCCTTTAGAAAACTGTGTTTTTAAAGACTTAGCCTCCTCTAATGCTTTTAGATATGGATTTAGACCTGCAGCCATATCTGCATACTTACCTGTAGCTGTAGGTTCTTCATTAACATCTGTAGTATTTTCTTTAGTATTATTTTTAGCTGGAGTTTTTTTAGTTTTTCCAAAGAATGATTGCTCTCCACCAAATAATTTGGAATCAGCTCCAGCTGTAATAGCACTTCCTGCTGACTCAAACATTCCCGTTATTGCGGCATTTCTATTTTCCTCTGCGTATGCTCTTTTTAAATTTTCTGATTGTAATTCATTTGAACCAATCAGAAAATCTCTCTCTTGCTTTCTAGCACTTATTCCCATCTGAGCATCTGCCTGCATGGCATCTCTTTTGAATTTTGCCTCGTCAGCCTGTGCTGCTAACTGTAAGTCTTGCTCGTTTCCTGCTTGCATGATCTGTCCAACTCCACCAATAACTCCTTCAGCACCAGCACTTTGTACTGCTGACAATGCTGATGCACTTCTTTGTGCCTGAGATTGTTGTGCTAAATTAAGGCCAAGTGTTGGAACTTGAACCTGCTTAAATGCGTTTGTTTCGCTTATTTTTGCTAAATCATTCTTAGCTGCTTGAGCTGCATTAGCTGCCGTCTTCATGTCCTTGCTTGACTTAATAGCCTGTGCTGCACTCATTCCAAGTCCTGCGACTGCTATTGCTGCTCCTGTTACTGCTGCCATTTTTTTTTATTCAAAGTTACTAAAAAAAATCCTATAATGTCTTAATCATTTCTGTGCACCTAGCACTGCCCTTTACAAATCCACAACTTGCGTATGTGTTTATAAGGCTTTCATTCTTTAATGATGTGTATATGTACTTGTAGTCTCCAGAATCTTTAACCAATTCTATCAATACATTTATCAGGTATAGTATAGCCTCCTGTCTGTCTTTCTCTCTGTACTTAAAGTCTGACACTATAAATTCAATCCAAGCTGTCTTTGAGTTTGTTAGGTAAACAAATCCCCCACAAACCTCAACGCCATTACTTGACACCATTACCCCACCCATACCATTTTCAGGTAGCGAGTCTACACTAGGAGGTGTCCATCTCCAGTCTTTCCACCATGAACAAAATGTGTCATAGTCTGATTCATTTAACATTCTAAATTCCATTACATATAACTTTTAAATAAAGAACTAGATACTGAAAATAATTCTACTTCACTTTGTGAAGTGACTTGAAGTTCAATTTCCATATAATATCCACGTAGTCCATAAGACTCAGCGATTGAATTTTTTTCAATCCTAACATAACCTCCAGCAAGACCCGTAAATACACCTCCAGTTATTGTTATTGTTGTTGCAGTAGCACTAACAATGGTTCCAATAAATGCATTGTTTACATACACCCTGTCTCCAACACCCAATCTTGTAGTTATATTAAATCCAAATGTAGCTGTAGCACCTGACACTGTTGATATAGAACCAACACCTTGAGTTGATAATAAATTCAAACTATTTGAAGTACTATTTAAAGCTCTTGCGTAACCAAACCATGTCCCCTCCTTTTCAATATATTCAGTAGAGGCGATTGATCCAATATCTAAATCAGTATTAAGTGTTGCCGTCCATGGATTTGTTGAATCTAAGATTACTGACTTAAACATTTTAGTGGTAAATGGGTCCTCATTAAATATTGTCTTTACAATTGATGACACCTGTGTACCATAAAAAACACACCGAGTGTTACTCAGGTTGTGTTGATATAGGCTTCCATTCTTCCAGCTATAAAATACATTGCTTAATCCAATCATCCAGTCTGGATAGTAATCCCAAAAAGATGTCCAACCACTAGTGTTGTCAGAATATGTTATTGTACTTAACGCCATACAGCAAATTTACGAAAATTAAACCAAACAACTATCGACAGACTCAATAATATTGTAGTACATGTAAGAGCACCTAGAATCAGACAGCTCTAATTTTTCATTAAACGGAAGCTTGTCCATGTACTGAGCCTTATAAAACATTCCCTGATTGGATGATGGTACACCAGCATTGTGGAAGAAATAAACCTCTTCCCACCTAGACGATGGACATGTAGCCCAACAAAAATCAAACTCTGGCGGAACAACAACCTGATGACCTAGCTTCCAACCAGTCCATAGCTCTGCCCACATGCTTGCCGTCCAAGACTGTATCCCATATGGGTCTTCATTTTTCTTTACGTGCTGCATGTTTGATAGCTTGTCGTGTAGTTTATTTGAGTATTCCTCTACCATTTCCCAGTACTTGTAGTCAATATTTTTAAATAACTTCTGTGCACCACCACTGTTTAATTGATTGTCCTTAACTACCGACTTGTCTATTCCTATAATGTCACACATTGCGTCTAAGACCTCTTCTCCCTTGCTCATTATATAATCGTAACCGATGTATGAAATAGTGTCTGAGAAGTACCATTTGTCATCGTTTAAAAACTTTGAGAAGTCCATGTACCTTGTAAATACAAAGTCAGCATCATGAAAGAATATAGCCTCTTCACTTAGGTATGGGTGCTCCTTAAAATGTTTTTTTAATAGGTGTGCCTGAATTGCTGGTAAGTATCTGCATTCCCCCATCGTGTCTTCGTAAAAGAAGAACCTTACATATGGAAATTTTTGCTGTAATTTTCTCCATGAATCTGGAACAGATCCCTCGTAACCTGCAACAACATCAATATTATTTCCGTTGTATCCAAGAGAAATAAAGTTTGTAAGGTAAACCTCAACCTGCCAAGTATAGTAATCAATAGCTGGCTGTGCTGAAATCATTCTCAAGTTCATCATACGCAAGAAAATGGATTAACCCAAGAACTACCATTCCATTCAGCACCCTGCTTATTGATCAAGAATCTATACTTACCAGCAGGAGCTACTATAGTTTTAGCTTTGTCAGTATATAAGATATATGGGTTAACAAATATTGGACCGTTGCTGTAGTAGTCACCAAATACACCCTCCAGACATCCATCTTTTTTTATATCAACAAATGCAAGAACACCCTTAAATTCTGGTGGAGCAGTTGTTGTAGTCGTAGTAGTGCTAGTACTTGTTGTAGTTGTGGTTGTGCTAGTACTTGTTGTAGTTGTCCTCGACAAGCAGTCGGAGCATTTATTATACAGAAAATTAACGCCAGAATATGCTGTACCAACAGCCGTTGCGTTTGTTATTGTATAGCAGAATCCAAACTGATCATTCAATACTGTGCCTACAGGTAAAGTGTTTATATTAGTGTACGATAGTATTTGACTTATTGCTCCATTATCACACCTTGTAGCTAAACACTTTCTTAATGGTATAGTTGTAGTCGTAGTCGTAGTTGTAGCAGTTGAGCACGCAATAACATTTATTACCTGACCAGTGTTTGATATATTTACAGCAAACTTTACAACATTCAACATTATGTACCACTTAAACTGCCCATCAAATGCTGTCGTTCCAGTATTGTTTGTGTACACGAAATCACCAACTATTGGAAGCGTTGCCGTTCCGTTATGATAATGGGTGGTGTAGGATGGAGACGCAAAGACACAGCTATTGTAATCACTACTTGATAGTGTATTTGTGGCTAATGAAAAAGATGTAAATGTCGGTGCAGTTGTGGTTGTTGTAGTAGTTGTAGTAGTGCTAATTGTAGTACACGCACTACAGCTTACATACTTTACAGCAGAGCTCACGATTAATTTATATGGATAAACACCAGATATAACAGAAAGTATGGTCCAACAATTTAAGTCAACATCCGTCTTAACTACATTTCCAACGACTATACCCTGACTACCTGTGTCTAATAGAGTTATCTCTACAGATGGGTCAATACATGACCTAGCATTGTAATACGTACCTGCTGGTAAAGTAGTTGTTGTAGTCGTTGTAGTCGTTGTTCCGCCACATGTATGCGTATCTGTTACCGATCCAATAGCACTTATTTTTAACGCCACCTCTGCTTGATGGTACCAAAAACCTCCACCATTAAATGGTCTTAATCCTTCACTATCGTGATAAATAAAACTGCCCTTGCTTGGTAATTGTTGAAATTGATCTGGTCCCGAAAAAAACATGGTAGTAAGAACCTTTCCAGAAGAACTGCATATTGCCGTAGTATCGTAGTGAATATTTTCTATATCTATCTCTACTGGTCTAGTAAGTGCTAAATCAGGAACGCTTACATTAATAGTCTTGTTTGGACTTGTACCAAAAGAATTTGTCGCATTGATTGTTATTACATATTGTCCCTTTGCTGTATTTTCATCTATATTCCAGACTCCATTAGAATATATTGATTGTGAAACTGGACTGCTTGAAACTAAAGTCCAAGATGTTGGATTTCCTATTACGTTAACTGGTCTTTGAATAACTCCATTATTAGAAAAAACAAGATCACCTTCATATATATACGGAACTGCAAATGGTCCATCTGAATAACAGTCGTCTATATTTGTAACGACACCGTCATTATCTATATTTATAAATATATTGTTTCCAATATAATAGTTTAAATTCTCTCCAACAAATGGTTTATTGCTGTCATAATAAATAATGTCTCCAATAACTGGTGTCAGATTTGCTCCATTATGAAGATAAGTATTAGTTGTAGACTTTCCACAAGGTGTGTTGTCTTTCGTTGGATTTATACTAAAAGATGTTGTGTATGGATTTATTTTTTTTATTGTCCATGATGACGTACTAAATGGTGACGATACAACTACAGAACCATCTAGAGCTCCTATATTTTTTACGGTAATTATCTTTCCCGTTCCATTATTTACCGATCCATTGTATGGTGATGAAAGAGATATCTCACTAGGTAATACTCCAGCAGCAATTAAGTCATCATAATTTTGTTGTGTATTTAGTCCTACATAACCAGTGTCTTCTTGAATGTCTCCGTCTACTATAAACTGAAATCTAGTTGGTTTAGATGCTACCTTATAATCAAGACCACATCTCCCAGCGTTATTATTAAAACTAATTGACATAGACCTATTGCTAGTCAGTCCAATGTATGATGCAGAGTTTAATATTTTATCTGAATAATCCCATAAAAAATATGCGTTTTCATAGTTATTTGGATTTAAAAATGTAAACTCACCAATAAAAATTCCACTAGTTAAAACAACAGGTATTTCTGTAGCTAAAGATATTATCTCATCTGTTTGAGAAGCGTCATATTTTACGTCTGAAACAAGGTAATAAAGCTTATTATTTAATGAAGGGGCCAACTCTTTTGTTGTCCCTGTTCCACCGCTTTTAATTGTAACTACCTGCCCATTAGACGGTGCTAGATCAACAATTTTTTGTCCAGTATAAGAATCAAATAATGTAATGGTTGAATCTGTAGAAATTACATTGTCTATCTCTTTTGTTGGCTGTCCTGAAAGTTCAATTGATTGGTTTAGTGTTTCCATTTTTAATTTCTAATTATAACTGAAGTATCTTCAATTGGGGTTATTTTAGTTTGGGTAACTGTATGATTAACAATAAATCCACAATAACTAACTCTTACTGTCATATTCCTTGGTAAAACACCTGCTATTATTGATACATTGCCCATTATACTAGAATTACCAGTACCACTATAAAAATTAAGTGTTAACCAGTCAGTACCGTGACCCGTATTAATTAGCTGTATGGTCCAATCACTATTTGAACTAAGATCAAATAATTCAATGTTATATTGTTGAAATCCATCCCATGTAAGATTTGTTGATAGGCTACTTATATTCAAATAGCATGGCTCATTAGACTCATTATTTGTAGTCAGAGTATACATCTTATGGTAAGGATCGTACGCACCTATTTTTTGTGTGTTTAGATTTGTAGTAAGAAGATCTCTAAATGCATTTTTCATCCCGTTTGATGAAATTTCAATAACATTTTGCCCATTCATCATCTCTAAAGCAACTCCTCTTTTTGCATCTGTAAAATACAAATTACCTGAATTAACTGCAAAGCTTGATGGGTCGTTACTAATACCATTGTCTAATGGATACGGAACCTGATTCCCCAGAACCTCTGGGATTGATGCAACCTGACCACCACCTAAAGCATCTACTAATAAATTCTTTCCAAATAAAACAGACGTTATTTTGTCTTGATGTAATACCAATAAATCAGAGTCTCTAGTATATATTTTTTGTATAGATCCATATTCTTTGTCAAGATTCTTAAAATTAGCTAGAGATAAATTAAATTCATTGAGTCTATTTATCGATGAATCACCACGAAAAATTCCGCTGTAGGTTAATGACGCAAACTTATCTTCTTGCTCATAATCTTCAATAACAGTACTTGCTCTTATGCTGTACTTCATTGTTGAGTTATTAAATGAATCTCTAATTCTATATGACTCTAGTCCATTACCATAACAGAACGCATTAAAGTCAGTATTTTCAGATATGTTATTTAATATTATACTTGCATTTGATGTGATTGATGATTGATCTGCCTCTCCTTCCATTAAGATTGTTCCTGCACCAGCAGGTATAGCGGAAAGCATTAAAACTTGTATTGCGTTTCCATTAAATACATTAGTTACAGTACCAGATATTGAGTTAATAGTTATTGATTGACCAACTTGAAAATAGTGGAAATAACTTGATTGAAGCACATATTGTAAAGGACTGGGCTCAGTGTTTGACGAGTACTGCCAGCCAACCTTATGAAACCCTCCAACTATAGGATACGTCCTCATTGTCTCATGGAATATAGGAGTTTCAACGTCAAGTGGGACTGTCTCAACTATATAGTTTGGAGATTGAGCTTGTGTTAAAGAAGCTTCAGCTGTATACTTTGATCTATTACAATATCCATCTGTTTTAGCGTTAGCAGGGTAAAACAATGTAGAATAATAGTTATTTTGAATACCATTTAATGTTGTCTCAGCAGTACCTAAAGCAACAGCCTGCCCTGGTCCAGGGCCACCACTATAAGTAGTAAAAGACTGACAATATCTAAATGCAGCATTGTCGTTAGAATAACCAGGTACACCAAGATCATTACTTGCTAAAAATATAAATTCCTCGTACCAATATTCTTCAAATGATGGATACATTCTTGATGATGGTACTGTTGTTGTAATAAGTGTCTCACTAACATTAGAACTACTATCTCCTTCAAAATCTTTTAACGTTATCTTTATTATAGCTCCAGTATATATAGGCCCTTTAAATCCAACTATGCACGTTCCTTCATAGTCTGTATCATTCCAAGTATCATATAATACAGTAGTTTGAACAGAACCTGAAAAACCTTGAAATGGTAATCCATAATTACCAGCTGCTGAAGGAATACGGATATTACTAGGATTAGTTTCATTTAGCCTAGCTCTAACATTAAATACATATACATCTCCCAAAGCATAATTGTTTGTTGCGGGAAAATATAATCTTACTTGTACAGCTTGTGAAGACATAAATCCAATAGCATTAGCATTTACGTTAAGTCCGTTAGGTTGAACGCTAGTTATTGATGTTGGATAGCTCCAGTTATTTGGATCATTTACATCTGAATTTAAAGAAAAATGTGTGGCATCGCTTGAATTAGGATTTGCTGGATCGTTTACTATTTTTACTTTAAGTCTTAAATCTCTTTTAAATGTTTTACCATTAGTGGTAGCTTGCATTGTTAATATAGCTGCATCATTTTCATTTGCTGTAAAATAATTAGATCCTGACCTATAGTGAATGGTATCATAAAAAAGACCATTTTCATGTAAATTACTTTGAGCAAAACTATTAGCATCTAAAGCATATGGTGTACGGGTCCTTGTTCCATTGACACTACTCCAACTACACCAACCACTATTACCATTAAATTGTCCTATTGTTGCCAAAACTCCAGATTGCTGAGTATTCACAATTGGTGCAGCCAAAAAAGATGCTGCACTTACAGCGTCTGGCTTTATTTTTAAATATAGACCAGCAGGTGACGGAGTATTAATATCATTAGCTGCCTTAAGTTCAACCTCAAGAACCTTAAACTTCCTGTTTGTATGAGTTGGTAGTGTGTTAGCCGTTTTAAATATAATGTACTCACCAACAGAAACTTTATCTCTATCAGACTCTGATATCTGTATGTACCTGTACTCACCTTTTACTTGAAAAGATATAGGGAACAAGTTGTAGTAATCTTTTTTTGACTGCTTTATGTATAGCCTATAATTTGTAGCCCAACTTGGAGGTAAACTTTTTATTGTTGTTTTTAATGAGTTTGCCGTACTTGACTTTATTGGGGGGATATAAACTGAGTTCGTGCTATTATTTAAGGCATTTCCAGTATTAGGAGTTAACACAGTCGTAAGCCTTCCGTATTCATCGCTGTAAACAATACCAACCTCGTAGTCACGGTCACTTCTAAAGGTTCTTTTAGGCACGCCTACGAAGGCTTCAGAACCACTTAGATTAGCATAATCAACAACGTAGTTTATATCACTCACGTCTCTAAATTGGGTGTAGTTGCCATATACTAACCTATTTCCAGCAATATCCTGTGCTAGTGCCTTCAGTGGTACATTGTCAAACAACCTCGTTACCTGATCAGACGTTAGTGTGGCGTATATTTTATTATTTCTAAAAACAAATTCACTAGTTCTATCGTCTTGGATATTCAAGTCACTCTTGTTTAGAGTCTCAATTATCACTACGTTTAATGATCTTGTGTCTCTTGCTAAAATCTGTATTTCTTTTACAAACTGATTACCAGTTTCAAATTGAATATTAACAACATTATTGTTATTTAACATTCCAATATTATCACCAGTAGTTGGGTCAAAAGAAAGACCTTTAGAATTAAAGGCTACGGAAGAAAATGGTGACATTGAGCTAAACTCATTGTCAATATATTTATATCTATAACTAAAATAAAGAAATTTTTCTTCTAAGTTATTTGATTCAATACTATCAGTATCATTAGACAAACGTATTGATGGACTATTTAGTGGCGGTCTTAATACCACATCAATGTCAATATTTATTCTTGAATCGTTAATCGAGTATCCCCTAACCCTAGAGATATTTATTCTTCTTGGTGGGTTTAGATTATCCGTCCAAAATAAATAACTTCCACTGTCTGAGTATAAATAATTAACACCTGTTATTAGTGCGGACGAGTCAAAATTTAACTGACCACTAGTGCTACCTAAAATCAAAGATGATATTTGAGTATTTTGATTAAACTCGAATATACCATCAAAATTGTCAGCACTTATAAACCAATAAATAAGGCCAAGTGGTTCGTATGCTACAGCACCAATCGTTTTAGTTCCTGTAATTGTATATCCAAGAGTTGATAAAAAACTTACTACGTCAAATAACTTTGAATTCCCCCTTGCATTCTGTACGGCACCCATATTTGAGCCACCAGTTGATTCTATTGTAATATTATTTGCAGACCTATATTGACCATCAGGCAATAATCTTTCGTCAACATCCTGGTTCATTTTACCAGCAACAAATGTATTTTTAGTTTCCGCCATAATTATTTAATCCACTTATCTTGACCAGCTAAACTCATCAACAATCTTGATGGGTGCATATTACTTAATCGAATTTTTGTATTCCTTAACGTTGCACTTTTTTCTTTCTTAGCTCTCGCTACTATGTATTCCTGTACGCCATATTTGTTATTTAATACAGCCCACTTTAAGTAGTTATACACGTACTCCTCTGCTAATTTATTTATAGTAATTTTTGTTGAGTCACCATTTTCCATACCATCTGAAATATACTCAAGAACAATAAATGCATTCTCAACTCCAGATGAAAAATCAATAACCCCAGACTCCTTATTGATTGTGAACTTAGGGTTCATGTTTGCGTCTTCAGTGTTCATGCCATACCTTGAGCCAATGCTATAATTAAAGTACCATTGACCATCACAGCAGTATCCCATCTGATTATTGTATATTCCTCCACCAGTGTACAACATGTTGTCTCCTCTAAGGATGTCAAGCTTTGATGTTCCCGTTACAATCTCTCCGTTAGAGTCAAATACAATGTCTAAGTTATTGTCCTGTAGGTAAGCCGTAGCTGACATGACGGTTCTGTTCTCAACCAATGGAATAAGAACACCGTTAATTAACATTGACATTCTAACATAGCTAACATAGTCTGGAGGCATGATCATCTTTAGCTCAGTTCCAAGCTGTAATTCTAGGACCTTTATGTTTCTTAGTGCGTCATAGTTTAGCTCCTGTATAGATCTTTTTGCATGAAAAAGAATGGTATATCTATCAACATTGTTTACAAGTTTATCATTGCCAACATACATTAGCATGAAGTTATTAACAATGTCAGACAGGCTAACATACTGATACGACCCCCAATTTTCATCTTCAGGGATAGCTCCGTTATTTTTGTAGTACTGGTAATTATTTATATATGGCATCTACTATTGTTTTTGTTGTGAGTCTTGTATTTCTTCTGACTTAGCCGCCTGTACAACGTCCATTTCTCTAATTGAAACTCCAGCATACTGTAATATTTTTACCACTAAATTTGCAAAATCACTTAAGGGTAGCTCAAAGTCTTGATAGTTAAATGCACTTGCATTAAATACTGGCTGTCCAGCAGAAATATTTGTGTATGACCACACAGGATCTTTTGGGTATCTTATGTATTGAGCCGTTATTACATTGCTTGTTATTGTTGTCGGATATACAATTAGTCCTGTTTCTTGTAGTGTGTACACTGGATATGAAACATCAGGAGCTGTTAGGTTTGAGTTTAATAGTGCAGATATCTTTCTTTGGCTTACTTTTTCTACCTCAATAGTATTATTATACATAACTCTCTCTAGGTAGTAGTAATCTACTGGAGGTAAAAAATATGGTTGAGAATAAGTTAGTGTTGTAAGAACAGAAAACTCATCAATAACCTCACCTATATTTTTTGGAACATCTGTATATCCCTCACCAAACATCCTAGCGTTCTGCTTGTTAATCGAATTGGAGTAAGAGTATATATACTGCTCAAATATTTCAAGCTGTGCCTGCTTTGCAAATAAGTTAAACTCGTCTGGAGTAATGTAACCCCGATTGTCTTTACTTATTATTGACAGAACAGTATTTCTAACATCATTTATCATTGCAAGTCTTTTTACAAAGATAAACAAAAAAAGGCACTCTAATTAAAAAGTGCCTCTTAGGTTTTAGATTGATTGCTATTAAGCTATAGCAATTCCTTCAACTGCAAACGGTAAGTTTGCAACAGTATAAGCTACATGAGTCCAAGGCGTTTGCAATGCACCAATAACTGCATTTTGAATTGCATCACGCATAGTTTCATCACCTGCTCCTGCTGTAGCATGTGTAATTGTTACAACATCTGTACCTGTAGATGATTTGTAATAAACTCCAACAGTTGCTGTTGTTAATTGCTCAATTAATACAATACCTGTTGCAGATAATAATTGATTTTGTTCACCTGTTACGGGGATACTTAAAAATTTTTCCATTGTTTAAAAAGTTTAATGGGTTAGTAAAGTACAAATATACTAATTTTCTGACAACTTATCTTCAAGGTGTTTGTACAACTCTAAACCTTCATCTGACTGAAAGTATGAAGACAGTACGTAAAGTGGATCCTCTCCAAATGGAACGGTAAGCAACTTCTTTTTATTGTCCTTGAAATTAAAGTATATCTCTTTTTTATTGTTCTTGTAAATCAAATAGCCATCAGATAGTGCTCTTGCAGCTATATTGTTGATTCTTAGTGATGGGTCATTAACAGCC
>Ga0208974_1000876_pt1 | contig 12016 bp, 11 predicted proteins | sample GreLakmeER15MSRF_FD_187699 | JGI IMG/M metagenome (GOLD analysis project Ga0208974, IMG submission 187699) | Freshwater lentic microbial communities from great Laurentian Lakes, MI, USA - Great Lakes metaG ER15MSRF (SPAdes) | ecosystem: Environmental > Aquatic > Freshwater > Lake | place: Great...
GCTAGAAAGTGTCTATAGAAGTGGTAGCGATTCAAATAATAGGTTTGACCTTGGTTGACTGTAACAGGATAAGGTGCATTTTTGGCAGTTTTCATTTTCATCATGGCCCCCTTAAAACAAAGCAAAATGTTACCAATTAACTGTAATCACTAATTCTTTTATTAGCAATTACTATATGTTTTTTGAACATAAATTTTAAGTAAGTAATTACTTAATTGAGTGATTATTTTTGATGCTCTGCAATAGGATTTCATCTGCTAAAAAACCATCAAAGCAATTGGACAAAAGAGTTTCCTAAGTGCAACATAAAGACATGTCAATGGATTGACTGAGTATGTCCTAGTTCTTGTTTCGATACAGCATATATTTCTCAATTCATTGGCAACCATTTTTTATTTTATTAAAGGAGTCGGCCATGCATCCTCGGCAGCTAGAGATAGAAGAAGATAGTCTTCCTGAGAAATTTTTTGAACTACAAAGTAATGAATTAGTGCAAGAACGTCTCATTTGGCAGCATTTAACTAGGCGCAAGATTATGGAAATGCAACACATACCGGATGAAAATCAATCCGATTGGGGCGATGATTAAACATTTGCTTGTTGCTTGGAGTCTCAGAGCGAAATCGACTGGAGCCGGAGATAGCTAATTGGTCTGACGCTACTCATTCTCTTTCTCTTTATTGACACGACTAATAATCCAGCAAGCTCCTGCAATCATGATGATAGCCCCGCTCTCATAGAGCAAGATTGCAGGATTTCCATCTTTACCCTGAAGAATAATTAATCTACTCAATGCTGTCATTGCAATAAACAGAGGTATTGTAATTGGAATGCGATGGCTAGAATAAAAAGCTGCCAGCATTCCAAGTACCTCCGCATAAATAAACATCAGCAAAAGATCCTGTAACTCAACACGACGATTACTAATGAGTGAGTAAATTTCTTGGCCCATCGCTGCAACAGTAAAAATTGCAATGATGATTAGAAATAAATTTTCAACAGAGCCAATGATATTTTTTACGTTCATACGCTAACTTTTTTAACTAAGAATGCAATTTTTCATCTGCATTAATAATCATCGCATATTTGGACGCTTGCCCAACACAATGATGTGAAATTCATACAACTTTATACCAGCAACCTACAAACAAACTGTGCAATGGACTAAAGCAGCACTGTAGCTACTATATCTGCTTGAATTAGTTGAGGGTTTTGGCCTGCCCAGCACGATTCGAACGTGCGACCTACGCCTTAGAAGAATTTGTGGCTGTTCGAATGTCTATATATTTCAATGACTTAGACGCATAAATCGGGACTGTGTAATAAACTGTGCAATAGGTTTTATCGGGATTTATCGCTATATATATGAGGCGACTAACGACCTGTAATGAAGATTTTCAAATATCCTCCGATAGACCGCTTTCGCATTGATTTCAAGGGCTTGAGCCACCAGTCTCGACTTGTCTAAAAATTGTGCGTCCTTGCGTCGGTCAAATTTGGCAATGAAATCAGAATCTTGGGAGGGGAAATTTTACTGTGTGCACAGATTGTGATGTCACCCCGTGCCAGTCAATCACCATAGTGTCTATACGTGTCGTTTAAAACGACATTCATAGAGGTTGGCACCAAGAATCTTAGCCTTATCCCTCATAACAATTTATAAAGTTGGCGCATGTTTTGAATCTTCGCGTATAAATGCTGAGCTTGATCAAGCTCTCTGGAAAAGTCTTCTTTTACCGCATGTTGCATTATCAGCAAGACTCGTTTAGCTTGATCGTGCTTTTGCAAGCTTGCGAGGGTTAAATAAAGGAATGCTTTACTATGATTGACTGGCACTATTTCACCCTTACCGTAATAACCACCTACCGTAAAAGCGGCTTGACGACTTCCTAGCTCGGCACCCTTTTCAAGTAGATCCAATCCTCGATCAACATCCTTTGCAACGCCCTGCTCTGCCCCTAAGCCTGTTATATAAATATTTCCCAAGTTGGAAAAAGCATCATGAACCTCTTCCTTGATCGCTTTAAGATAAAACTCAACTGCTTTTTTATAGTCGGGTTTTCCACCAACAGTACCTTGCTCATGAATTAATCCTAAGTTGTAATCAGCATAGCCATTCCCTCTTGCAGTCTCTCTATTGAGCCAATTCATTAAGCTCTCTGCCTGCTCTGTATTCAGAAGTCCATCTGAGCACATTTTAATTAAGGCAAACTGAGCGTCGGCACTTAACTCAAACTGAGCTAATTCAAAAAATATATCAAATGCGATGTCATTTTTACCTTTTTGAAGATTTAATTCACCTAGCTCTACTGTCGACATAGCTTCCTTAACTAAAAAAATTATTTGGACACTGAAAACATATCTGGATCTTCTAGATAAGTTTGAAACCTACACTGGATAACTCAAACCTTCTAACCTCGCCATCACCTTCTTAATGGTCCAAAATTATTACTAGGCGATGTAAAAACAAAACCTATAAATAGGCTTACCGCAAAGTATCGACATCTATTCGGATAGTTGAAATCGGACTATCAACTGATTTATTCACTCTAAAAGGGGTCTTCCAATACATAACTAACTGATCTTCATTAAACTTTGGTTTAAAGAAAACTAATGTTGAGAATTTAAGAATGTTTGATTAAGAACTTGGGAATATAGCCACCCACTGGCGCCACATCTTGTCTTGCTGGCATCAATGATGGAGCTTCGCTAAGTGTATTGATGTCAATGTTCAAAGCTTGAGCATAGATATTGGAATAACTCAGAATGTTTTCTAGATTACTTTCAAAAGCAAAAAGATTGCCATTCTCAATATGAACTAATTGGGCGACACTTAGTCCACATTGCTTAGATATATGATGAAGATTAGCTCGCTGTGCTTCCCGCGAGCTTCTTAATAGCTTACCTATTTGCTTGGCATAACGAATATCGACCGGGGACATGGAGCACCATCATAGTGAATAGGACCTTATGTTCACCTTAGTCAGTTATCTAGTCAATTAGCCATAGGGCCAATTAGCGGGGGGGGAATTCGACTACAAACTTAGCTCCACCTCCTATAGCGTCTTCGTAATGGATTGAGCCACTATATCTAGTGACAATATGCTTACAAAGCCATAGCCCTAGACCCATTCCTGTCTGCTTGGTTGTACTCAAGAGCTCAAAAAGGTGGGCTTTGAATTCAACGGGCACGCCATTTCCATTATCGGAAACTGTGAGCCGTACTAACTGTCCAGCCTTAATTGCTTCAATAGCAATACGGCGCTGGAGTGTCCCAGCATTTGCCAAAGCCTGTGCCGCGTTGTTTACTAAGTTCAACATCACCTGCTCTATCTCTGCTGGATTAACTTTAATCAACAAGCCATCATCAACTCGAAGCTGAATTTGAATATTCTTGGACTTTAGCTCTGGCTTAACAATGTCTAATACTTTTACTATCAAATCACCCAATTGAACTTCTTGAGCATTCGATTCACCTTCTGTAAATATTGACCTGAGAGATTTAACAATCGTAGCGGCTCTCTTGTTGTCATGCTCAAGGGAATCCAAGATTTCTTTACCTAATTCAGGATTAAGCAACCCTTTTTCTAGTTTCATCTTGAGAAACTGAATATTCAGGCTTGAGGCTCCAAGGGGCTGATTGAGCTCATGAGCGATTGATGCCGATAAAGCGCCAGTAGCCGCAGTCTTATTAGCCTTCATCAGGCCGTAGATTAAACGCTCTTTTTCTTTTAAGAGTTCGGTAATTTTTTCATTTTCTTCTTTCGTACTATCTAAGGCATTGGTAATTTCATTTTCTTTTATTATCTGTTTTTCTAAATAAAAACTACCAAGAGCTACATACACCAATATCGTACTACCATAACCAATCCATAAAAGAGTTAAGGCTAGAGCATCTTGAGCATATAAAAAGAAATTGATTTGGGTGCTTCCAATCAATACCCAAAGAGTTCTACAAGTTTCCCCAAGCAAAGCAAACGTTGTTAAAAAAATCAGCCACTTCACTACTATCGTTCGCTCTACTTTGTAATACTTTATCAACTCCCATATTTGCCATACCAAAAATAACTCTTGAGTAATTGTTATTAAGGCTACCCGATGCTTAAAGGTTTCTGGCATTACCCTCAAGTAGTCATAGAAAAAGAAAATAAAGACTGGAATGAGCCACAACAGCAAAGTTTGAATCTTAGTAAATGGACGTTGATTCCACGAGCGGTATAAAAATATAAGCAGAAAAACCGAAACAATAAATGTGGTGTTTGCTATTGTGAGAAAAAACTTATGTGTCCACAAAGCAATGCCAAAGCTAAATGAGGATAGGGAAAATAGCCCTACGCTTAACGGCCAATAGATGCTTAATCCACTCGCCCTATTAGCTCGATATTGATATATAGCACTTAAAAATAATCCCAGACCAATTAGCGAAAAAACAATAAAAAAGATTTGGTTGGCTGTTTCCATAATTGAATATTACAGATAGCAGACTAAAATGTCGTTTAAATGGTGTCCCAACCTAAGGGTTCCACTATTAGAACTTGCTTTAATCAACAAATGCCTAAGATTTTTTCTAATTAGCCCTAAGGCTAGTATCCTCACCATATACTTTGGTTTAGATTATTACTAATGAGTAAATATAAACGCCCCGCTTTATGACTAAATCTGGTCATATCTACGTAATCGATGATGATGACTCAATGCGTATTTCCCTGTCTAAAATGTTAAGCGAACTAGGCTATACCGTTGATCATTATAAATCTGGCATTACTTTTTTAAAAGAATCCCTTCCAATATCTCCAGCCGTCATTCTTTTGGATATGCAAATGCCTGACATGATGGGAGTTGCACTTCAACAAGAGTTATTAGCATTGCGGCGCACAACACCTATTATTTTTATTAGCGGACAGAGCCATCCCCAGCAAATTGTCACCGGACTCAAAAATGGCGCAATAGATTTTTTATTTAAGCCGTTTAATCTTGAAGATCTTTTAGTCGCAGTTAGCAAAGCTCTTGAGTTTGATAAAAAACATTTAGCTCAATTATCCAAAGAATTAGATATCAAACAATGTTTCTTAAACCTTACGCCAAGAGAAAAAGAGGTGTGCTCTTTATTGGTAAACGGCTTGTTAAATAAAGAAATCGCTACCAAGTTAGGCACAGTCGATGCCACAATCAAAGTTCACAAAGCAAGAATTATGGAAAAAATGCATGCGGACTCATTACAGAGCCTAGTGAGAATGTATCTAGAAGCCGATCTTGACAATGCCTGAACTAAGGGTCGTTAAATCGACGGTTGAACACTACAAGGATGACAAATCCCCAATTCATAAAGCGTCCTTTTAAAGGACAGTTCTAGTCAAGGGGAAAGTTGGAAGACCAGAGGAAATGGTGCCAGACCGCGGCCTACACTAGAGATTCTATGGACCACTTCTAATGTTTTGAGAATTCTTGGTGGCCCGGGGCGGAATCGACCAGATCTAATAAATTCTTTAGAGAGCTCATCGGCCTGTCAGGCATTTGGCCTGCCCAGCACGATTCGAACGTGCGACCTTGGCCTTAGAAGCTGTAAAAATGAGCCGAAACAATAGTTTAGACAATGGCATCGAGGTGTTGAAATCAGGTGTGGCATAGGCACCGAGAACCTTGGTTCGGCTTGGAATTGGGTGGATATTGCTTAGCATCCGCAGGTGGTTAAGTAGTCAGACATGGGATTTGTCGGGTAAACCGACAAAACAAAACTAATCTGAAGATGGTTTAGGTATTTGATGGAAGCTCAGAACCTAGGAATGATGATCGGGCTTTAAACCACCTAGCGCCTCAATCTCTTTTGCCATCCCTATGCTATTAGAGTCGTTTATATTATTCGTTAGATCATCTATAACACCTTGACGATCTCTGGCAGGACGGTTTTGACTAACCTTCCATTTGGCTTCGATTTTTTCAACCAGCAATTCGACTCCTACAATGTTTGCCAGCATCGTTTCAATGTAATCTTTTGGAGCGTCTGTAACAGCCCAGGGATCTTTTCTGCTTGACTCCATTTTCTCCGTCAGGATCTTCACAATGTGATGCTTATCCTCCTCATCTTGGATGGCCGATAGCGTTCCATTGATGTGAACGCTTAAATAGTTATAGGTAGGAACAACTTTATGAGTTTCTTTCTTTGTGGGGTACGAAGATGGGCTGATATACGTTTCATACCCTGAAAAGACCAGTAATACTTTTTGCTTTTTCTCGCCAATTTTCCATATAGGATTTGCTTTGGCTGTGTGTGAAATTAATTTACTTCCAACGACAATGTTTTCATTGCTCGCCATAAAAACGAGATGGTTACCAACGAGCTCTCCATCAACATAAGCAACCATCAGCCCCAAGGGGTGAGTCTTAATAAATTGGGTGATCTTTCCCGGATCAGTCTCAAGAAAATGGGAGGGGATGTACATCTAGTAATTAAAACATATATTGATTAAATCACTCCCAAGACCAAATAAAAAAACCACCTAATGAACTGACCCCGAGTGGTTAGTCAGCTCATACGGGTGGTTTAATGTTTCCTGATAGTCTGCAGCTGAACCGCCCAGGGTCGGTGAGGATGCTTAATACAACTATTACCTCCTCTTATAAGGAGTTTATTTGGCAACTACCTCTAGTGGATTAGTCCCAGCATCAAGCGTCGATGCACTCAGGGCCGAGAGGGATTCCCGCATTGAATTACTCAGAATCTTTAATGCGTCTTCAAATTGAGCCTCGGGTATTGTTAAAGGATACAAAAAACGAATTACGTTCGAATAAACACCACATGTCAAAAGAATTAGCCCTTTTTCTAAAGCTGTTTTTTGTATAGCTGATGTGAGCTCCGGAGCAGGCTGATTGGTTTTGGGATCCCTTAACTCAATAGCGATCATGGATCCTATACCTCGAATATCTGCAATGTATGGGATAATTTTTTTCTCATTTTGAAGCATCTCTACTAGCCTTCCACCCAGATTTCTTGAGCGAGCACATAAATCTTCCGCCTTAATAACATCTAGCACGGCATGGGCAGAAGCGATTGCAAGCGGGTTACCTGCGTAAGTCCCACCCAAACCACCAGGAGAAGGCCCGTCCATAATATTTGCCCGTCCACACACCCCCGATAAAGGCATTCCCCCAGCTAAGCTTTTAGCAATTGTTATTAAATCAGGCTCAACACTATAGTGCTCTAATGCAAACATTTTCCCTGTTCTTGCAAACCCAGACTGAATTTCATCAGCTATTAAAAGAATTCCATATTCATCACAAATTTTACGTAATTTAATAAGCATCTCATTTGGCATTACATAAAAACCCCCCTCGCCTTGAATGGGCTCAAAAATAATTGCAGCGACACTGAACGGATCTATATCCGATTTAAATAGTCGCTCTAATGAGCCAACGCTTTCATCGACGCTAACGCCAAGAATGTCCGCCGGGAAAGGCAAATGATAAATATCAGAAGGAAATGGGCCAAATCCAATCTTATAAGGAACGTTTTTACCAGTTAAGGCTAAGCCCATATTTGTCCGCCCATGGAAGGCTCCGGTAAATGATATTAATCCGGATCTTCCTGTGTATGAACGGGCAATTTTTACAGCATTTTCAACCGCTTCTGCTCCTGTTGAAAAAAATGCGACTTTTTTTTCACCAGAAATCGGAACCAAACATGAAATACGCTCTGCTAACGAAATATAGCTTTCATAGGGTATTACTTGAAATGCGGTGTGCGTAAAGTTATTTAACTGTAGTTGAATTGCCGAATTTATTACAGGATGCTTATGGCCTGTATTAAGTACTGCAATACCGCAACCAAAATCAGTGTACCGATTACCTTCCACATCCCAAATTGTGGCATTTTCGGCTCTTGCTGCATAAAATTTGCACATAATTCCTACGCCTCTGGGCAAAATTTTTGCACGTCGTATATCTATATCGTGATTTTTCATAAGTTCCAAGATATTTTTAATTAAGCCGTCTTTAAAATTTACTTATTTTTTATCAATAAGTGATTTCAATCTCACATTTTCTTGCGCAATAAATTTTGCGTAATCTGCGCCTGATTGATAGACCGCTGACTGCCCATATTTCGTTAATAATCTTTCTGCAACAGCCTTATCAGTTAGAATTTTTTTGAGTGCATTCTCTAGCTTCTGTTTAATTGGCTCGGGAATATCAGCAGGGCCAGCTATCGAGAAAAATGAATTTTGTGAAAATTTAACTAGCCCTGTTTCTACAAGAGTTTGGACATTTGGAAATGCGTCCCATCTTTTAGGCCCTGTACTTATTAGCATACGCAATTTTCCAGCCCTTACATGCGGCATAGTGGCGCCAGCAGAAGCATTAATTACCTGAATTTGATTGGCTAGTAAAGCAAGTACTGACTCATTGTCCCCCTTGTATGGAATGTAGTCCCAACTAAACCCAAGATCGTTGCCCAGTCTTTCCATTGTTAGGTGATTTGTAGTGCCAGCCCCCAATGTTCCGTAAGATAATTTATTGGGATTTTTTCGAGCGAACTCAACCAACTCAGATAACGTTTTCCATGGTGCATCTGCATTGACAAATATTCCATAGTCATATGGTCCAACTACTGCTAAATGTGTAAACGACTTTAAAGGGTTGTAAGTCACCGCCTGTTGGAGAGGAATATTCGTTAATGTGGGCATGTTGACAGTTCCAATCGTGTATCCATCAGGCTGAGCCATGGCTAAACTTGAAACGCCGACGACCCCACCAGCACCAGGCCTATTCATCACAATTACTGTTTGCGCCAGTTCTTTTGATAACTCTCCAGCTAAATCCCTAGCAACAGAATCTGTTGTTGTTCCCGGCGGGAACTGAACAATCATTTGTATAGGCTTGTTCGGCCATTCTTGTGCTTGACATAGGCCTATTAGGTTTAAAGTAACTATTAAAAAAAATAATTTAAGTGATTTCATGCTGCCTCCTTTAGAGTTCCGTTTATTAATTGGAGTTGTGTAGAGCCCCCGTCCCACTTCAAATGAAACTCTTTAACTCCATCAGATTTGACTACTAGACTAGCGTTTAAGTTTTCTAAAACGCCATAAACATCTTTAATATGCTTTACTAATAAACCAGCTTTACGGGGATTGTGTCGTCTATCAAACAAACCATGTCTTAAAAAATAGCCGCGATCGATATCAATAAATGTATCTAACCGAATATGTATTTCTGGGTTTACTAATGATGCAAAGCATGCTTCAGCAACCCTCAGAGAGATTGCATCATCATCATTGTTATTGATGGATGACTTATTGGGTAATAGGCAAATATTCGCAACGATTTGTAAATTATTTGACCTTTGTAGATCTCTTAAATATGCGATAGCGTTTAAAACGCTATCCCCATAAGGCACCCTTACCACAATACCGTCTAGATTACGACCAGAATGAATATACCTTGGGACTTGAAAGCGATCAGATAGCTCACTTATAAAATATCCACTTGCCATTGTGTGATCATATGGACCGGCAGCGCCAGAATGAGATGGTGGAATATAAATTGGTGAGAAATAAACTGGAAGATCCAGTGAGGCAACTTTTAGATCAACTAATTTCTCATCAGGCTTTACTGAAATCATCTCAAATGCGTGAATTAAGTTAGATATCTCTGAAAGCCTTTCCCTTACCAGCTTGCTGAAACTAGATACAGTAAAGACTGTAAATCGCACACCTAAATGACTAAGAAATTTAACCCTTTCCCAAACTTGATCATCACTTATGTCGGTTACTGGAATTCTGATGTGCTCAATTCCGCAGTCCCATAAATTTAATATTGAATAATCATTTCTGACTTTTTTCCTAGTGAAAGCATCTAAAGGTGGGTTATATGGAAGTCTTAATACTTCACACCACTCATGACACATATCTACTGAAATATTGATTGGCTTTGAATTTACTTGCCTAATCTCTATTTGATGCGATATCACAGGTGCGTCAACTACCTCTGTAGATCCATTTGTACGGGCAAATCTACTTATATGGCCATCTTCATATATATCAACAATAAAGAATCCAAACTTTCCCACATCATTCCTGCCAAACTCTTGAGCTGGATTTACTCTAAATATTTCCGCATAGTCTTGACGAAAGTTTGTTGATGAGGGCAGAGCATATGAAAGCGTACTAGAAATTTCATTCAAAAAGAATGTATGGACGTGGCCAGCAAAGATTGCTTCGACTTGATATTTTTCAATATAGTCTAATAGTCTTGCTCTAGGCTCTTGCTCAATATTGTCGTAATTATTTTCTTCATTTCTCTCTGTTATAAATGGTGGGTAGTGAGAAAATAAAAAAATTCGTTTGTCTGAATTCAGGCTTAAAGTCTTCTCAAACCATTTCCACTGAAGGCCCTCAGCCACTGAGGCTGAGCCAAATAAGCAAGAATTTAAAATAATAAAACAAACCCCATCCCTTTCAAATGTCTGCCACTGCTTGCCAAAGAAGTTCTCATAAATATTACAGCTCTCCTGTGTGATAGTTGCCGCAGGATTGCCTGGTAAAAATTTGTCCCCAATGTCGTGATTTCCAGGTGTTATGTAAAAGGGGTGATTTAATTTTTGATATAAATTATTTGCATATTCCGCTGCGCCTTTGTATGAGCTCGTGTAAGGCAATGGATGCACAACATCTCCCAAATGCACTGTAAAGGCAGGCTTAAGCCTATTTACAGCATCTACTACCACTTCATTTCTAGGGTTTGCCAAGTGATTAGTCTGCCATGGAGATGTATTGCTCTCATCCACTGGATTCAAATGCGAATCTGCGATTAATGCAAACCTAAATAAATGCTTTCCTCTTGGCTTTTTATTCATACCCATTCAATTCAAAATAGTTGTATTCATTTCAATATAAATATACAATTGCACTATATCAAACAATCTTTATAGGTCAAGTGAAATGCACAATAAACAAATTGACAGTTTTGAGCTTTTGCCAAAGGCAATACTGGAAGAGCATCCACAATTTGCATCTACACTTGGAAATGGTCTCGACATACTGCAGTGCTTTACTCCTGCATCCTTGACCCTTAGCAATAAGGAGATATCTGAAAAATTGGGCTTAGCAAAGCCAACCGTATCTCGACTAACCTTTACCCTTGTTGCCATGGGATTTCTATGTAGAGATAAATCAACTGGTAGATACTCTTTAGGACCTGGAGTATTAACCCTTGGCTACCCTTTATTAATACAACTCAATATTAGGGAAATCGCGGCTCAAGATATGATTGAGCTATCAAAAATAGTAAAAGGTCCAGTTTCTCTAGGCATCAGAGATCGCCTACAAGTTGTTTATATTGAAACTACCTACAACCGCTATCGTAGTAATGCACATCCCGATATTGGTTCTGCTAGACCTCTATTGAGCACGGCAATTGGACGAGCTCTACTCTATACAAATACGAAGGCAGAGTTTGAGCTCATTTTGGATAAGTTACGTATTGACAAAATAGATGAGTGGCAAAAATTTCATAAAAAACTCAGCAACTCATTCGAAGAAATCAAAAAAAAGGGTTTTTGCACAAGTTATGGTGAATGGCGGCCTAATTTGTATGGAATAGCAGTGCCTTTTAAAAATAAAATTAATGGCCAAAATTTAGCAATAAATATCACGGTTCCAGCACACCAAGCAGATAAAAATCAAATAGAGAATGATTTTGGTCCTAGGCTAGTAGACGTAGTTCAAAATCTTCAGAGTAAATTTGGCAGTTAGAAGCGGTTGATACTCAAGTCTAGCTTCAATTCATTTCAGCATATTTGTAAGGTCATAGTTCCAGTAGATTTTATTCATGTGAATGATTAATTTTTACCGAGTATAGTTTCCTAGTACTACTTTTTAGGGCTAGCCAAGTAGACCCATGATTCGGTCAATCGAGCCAATCCTCCAGCCTACTTATAAATGAACTAATAGGAGTTTGGCCTGCCCAGCACGATTCGAACGTGCGACCTACGCCTTAGAAGAATTCGTGGCTGTTCAAAAGGCTA
>Ga0208974_1000882_pt1 | contig 11967 bp, 9 predicted proteins | sample GreLakmeER15MSRF_FD_187699 | JGI IMG/M metagenome (GOLD analysis project Ga0208974, IMG submission 187699) | Freshwater lentic microbial communities from great Laurentian Lakes, MI, USA - Great Lakes metaG ER15MSRF (SPAdes) | ecosystem: Environmental > Aquatic > Freshwater > Lake | place: Great...
AATACTGTTGCAAATACAACTGGAAATGTGGTTGTTACTACTGTTACTCAAAGAATAGAATCAACAGTAGCAAGAGAAAGAAGCACCAGCGTTTCGGATTCTGGTACAGTGTTCGAAGAATTCGTTTATCGATTCAGCAGTCTTTCTGGACCAGCAGAACTTTATGTAGTTTCTCGCGACAATGCCATTTCGGCAACTGTCTACCAAGGAGCTTCAGAAAATGGTCCGTGGACAGCCACTCAAACTTCTGCTTCTGCGACTTCTATTACCAGCGCTGATATTGCCAGACTCTATCAAATAAACCAACTGAATGATGGTCGTGGAGTCGAGCATGTTGGAAGCATTGAGCGTAAGTCATATCCAACCGGCATCGATTCTGGTACTTTCCTTGAAGATCAATTTAAGATTACATGGACGCATGATCCTGCTGCAGGTCAATATGCAAAGGTGAGAATATACAAGGGTAAGAAACGCGGAGGTCTATTTGGTGGACAAGGCAGAACAGGAACTTATGGTTACCTTTTGCAATATCCGACAGATTCTGTAACAACTTCGACAATTACGGTATCGAATCCAAATACCTTCGAGTATAATGGTGTAGTACATAACGTAAATCCAAGTTCATTTACAATTACCAATTCACTGTTTAATTATTTCGACTTAGACAGAGGAATAGAACAGTCTTATATTGCAGATTCTCAGAAGTTTGTAATTTCTGTATCTGGCTTGAAGCCGAATACGAATCATACGTTTACGTTTGATGGAGAAAACAGAACTTCGAAGTGTTCACAAGTAAGAACATCTACAACGAATACTACTGGTCTTCGAAGCGACGAAAACGGTGTCATGACATTCGATTTTTATTATGATGCTGGTCTCGATGAAGCGGCAACTGATGTTACGGCACAAAATCGTATCATCTCTAATATTGCTGGACAAAAACGATTTGTAATTGAAAATACTGATGGAACTTCGAGAGCAGCAGGTGCAATTACTCTTGCCTACTACTCTAATCTTTCTGCTACAAATACTAATAATCTGAATGTTACTGCTTCAACCACTTCTACTTCTGTTGCACAAGCTGACGCCAGAACTAACACTCAGAGTGGTGGCGGAGGAGGTAATGCAACTGAATCAGCAGTTGATACATTCATTGATCCAAGTGGTACTTACAACGTGATCAGACTCGATCTTCGAAACTTTGAATCACAGATAAATTTCAATATACCATAAGATCAATAGAGTGGTAGATAAATAATAAAAATAAAAGAGGAAATGCATGTCTGGCTTTAACTATATTCAAACCTTTTACGTGAATCCGCAAACAGTGGCTAACGCTCCTGAAGTCATGCTCACATCCATCGACGTATTCTTTAAAGCTAAGCCTGTGCGTGGAGCCACCGTTTCAGGTGCAGTGGCTCCTACAGTAAATGCTTGGATTTGCGAAGTAGAAAACGATTCTCCTTTTGAGACTCGTCAGCTTCGCAACTCCATGACTCTTATTCAGTATGATTTGATTAATACTTCTCAAGATGCTTCAGCGGCAACAGTAATCGGATTTAAAGATCCTGTTCGTTTGGCCACTGGAAAGCATTACGGATTAGTTCTTAAATTTAATGATCCAGGATTTGATGTATGGCAAAACGTACTTGGTCATAGACTCGTAACCGACGGCCAGATTACTAATACATTGTCTGTAGGTTCGAGAGGAACACATGGCGGTAAGCTATATGTTCCTACGAACACTTCTACTCATCGTTCACTGAGCGACAGAGATCTCAAGTTTAAAGTGAAGGTGGCCAGATACACTGCCAATAACATTACAATCAGTCTTGTAAATAAAGACTATGAATTCTTTACGATCGACAACACTAACACCGGCGCTTTTATCGGTGGAGAATACATCTACCAAGACATCGCGAATGCCAGTGGCACTGTCACAGTTTCTACGAACAGTTTGAACGTAGTTGGTATTGCAACAACTTTTACTAATCTTTTTGGCGGAGCTAAAATTTTAGTTCAAAGCGGCGGCGCAAAACAGATTCTGTCTGTCAATGCTATCACGAATGCCACGCATATGACAATTGCAAGCTTGCCAGCTTTCTCTGCTTCTGGAATCGGTTATAAAGTTCCACCTGTAGGCTTAGCTTATAACATAGATTATCCAAAGTATAAGTTGATTTTGGCAGACTCTTCCGCAAATGCTACAAACAAATTTGCGGTGAGTGGCGGCAGAATTATAGGAGAAAGATCGGGAGCAACTGCAAATATTGCTTCTATCGATCGCTATCCAGTTGATAACTTTAAGCCTTCATTCTTAATCGGCAATCCTTCTGGATCTACATTTACTCTTAACTATAAGATTGCCAACTCTGCGAATCAGTTGTCTTCTACATCAACGAACATTAATCTTCTTCAAATGAATGATACGTCGGCGACAGGATATATCTTATCTCGCTCAGTCGAAGTTGATACCTCAAAGAGCTCGAATCTTTTTGGAGACAGAAGAAAATCAGTTGTCGCGAATCTAAATATTGCTGTAAGCAGTGCAGAAATCGACCGCTTCAGCGTTCCTTATGCAACGACTCGCGAACTTGACTTCTACTTCTATCAGAACGACATCAACAACGTTTACACAGAAACAAGAACAGTAGGACTTAGCAGCATTGCTAGTTATGATACTGAAACTGGTGCAAACGGCCTTGCTAAATCAAAGTATCTTTCAAAAGTTATTAGATTTGCTCAAGACAAGTATGCAGAAGATATCGTAGTATATCTGACAGGATATCGCCCAGCCGGAACAGAAATCAAAGTCTATGCGAAAATTCATAACGCAGCAGACAGAGAATCATTCCAAAGTAAAGCATGGACTCCGCTTGTACTGAAAGATAATATCGATCGCTTTAGCTCGACAGATCCAAATGATATGTACGAGTTTACATATGGATTTGATACTGCTCCTGAACTTCAAGTCGCTCTTCCAGGAACTGGATCAATTACATCTGGTTCGAATACAATTACTACAACGAGCAATCATTCAGCGACAGTCACTGCAGGCGACTTGATTCGAATCAAAGATCAAGACTTTGGTAATCATGAAGTGTTCGTAGTCTCGGCCGCAAATACTACTGCGATCAGCACATATCGAAACATTACAACTTCAAGTCTCGTATCGGCCGGAGTTACAAGATCAGATATTGTTATCGATAAACTGAAGTATAGAAATGTCGCATGGAATAACGTTGAAAATGATAACACTGTAAGATATGTCAACTCAGAATATGTAGAGTTCGATCGCTATACATCGATGCAAATTAAGATCGTTCTTCTTGCAACGCAATCTCACATTGTTCCAAAGGTAGAGGCTATTCAGGTTATCGGAGTTTCCGCATAATGTTAGTTAAGACTGAAACTGATGGATTCATGAAAGATACTTCTACTGGAGCTTTCATAAATACAGACGATGCATCTTATGCAAAGTTTGTAGCAGAGAGATCGAAAGTGAAAAATAGCAAAGATCTATCGAATAGAATCAGTGCAGTCGAAGACGATCTCAAAGAAATTAAAAATCTACTCTTACAAGTAGTGAATGGAAGAAATTAATGTCAAGACCAGTAGCTAATGTTGATGTAATTACCGACTCGTTTGAGATTTGGCTCCTTGAGACCAATGAACTTCTTCACGCGCTCTCGACAGAAATCATCACAGCAAATACTACATATGCAAACACAGGTAACACCGCGTTTCCAAGAACAGCTCAGTTATACGGCACATTTGGTGCAAACAATTTAGTTGTAAAAGACTGGATGAAAGGCGGAAACGTCAACGGCGAATTCGCGAATCTGATGATTAGCACGAATACAGTTTTGAGCAATACTACCGCGACTGAAATTCGACTTGAAGTTGCTAACGGTTCTTCAAACTCTTTCATGTGGCAGTATGGTTTACATGCTGGTTTGACTGGTGCAAATCTTGTCGCTAATACAACGAAGTTAACGATTCAGTCGAACTCGACTACAAATACAACGGCAACTGCATTCGCAGTTGTTGCCGCGAATAGCACGAACACTGCTACGATGAATCCAATTAGCTTTAGCACTGGATTGTTTGTAGCAAACACGATTCAGATTACGCTGGGTGCGAATGTTACTGCCAATGCCACCAACGGTGGAACGATTCAGGTGACTGGATCGGGAGCAGTCGGTAATAGTGTATCAAATAGTAGTGGTCTATATGTAGGCAACACTGTTACAAATAGCCAAATCACGAGTGTTCGATTCTTTGCTGCAGAAGGTAGTAATACTGTACTCGCAAACAATCAGATTATCAGCATGGTGAATAGTACTTCATCGGCGAATATTGATCCTATTAGTTTTAAAACAGGTATCTTTACTGCGAATACCATTCAGATTTCACTTGGCGCCAACGTCACCGCCAATGCTACTAACGGCGGAACGATTCAAGTCATTGGAACAAGTACGGTTGGTAACACCGTTGCAAATAGCACTGGTTTACATGTAGGTAATACTTTAAACTCTTCACAAGTAACTTCAGTTCGTTTCCTTGCATCAGAAGGTTCAAATACCACTCTTGCAAATACAAGAATCATTAGCATTGCCAACTCGATTGCTACTGCAAATATCGAACCGAATGCTTTTAAAACTGGCATCTTTACTGCAAATACAATTCAGATCTCGCTCGGTGCAAATGTCACTGCCAATGCAACGAATGGTGGCACAGTTCAAGTCACAGGCACTGCTACGGTTGGCAACACCGTAGCGAATAGTAGTGGAGTGTTTATAGGTAACACACTGAACTCGACTGAACATACATCAGTGAGATTTATTGCAGTTGAAGGTTCAAACACTACTCTTGCTAATACTCGAATCATCAGTATTGCTAATTCTATTGCTACTGCAAATATTGAACCGAATGCTTTTAAAACTGGCATCTTTACTGCAAATACAATTCAAGTTTCTGTCGGCGCGAATGTATTCGCGAATGCTACTACGATCTTTATTGGTAATAGTGTAGCAAGCGTAACATATGGCAATACAACGATCGCTGCAAGCAACAACTTGGCAGTCAGCGTTACAAACTTTTTAAACTTGACTGGAGCGATGACAGTCAGTGGTAACGTAGCATTCGCAAATACTCTGGCAGTGACAGGCAACACTACACTCTCGAATACGATTGCTGTGACCGGTGCAGGAACATTCTCAAATACTCTTGCAGTGACAGGCAATACTACACTTTCAAATACTCTTATTGTCACTGGAAACACTACACTCTCGAATACGCTTGCAGTGACAGGAGCAGCAAATCTTGCAAGTACTCTTGGAGTAATAGGTGCTACGAGTATTTCAAATACTCTTATTGTCACTGGAAACACTACACTCTCGAATACGCTTGCAGTAACTGGAAACACCGCGCTTTCAAATACACTCAGCGTTACAGGCGCCGCGAACGTTCTAAGTACATTCGGTGTAGGTGGAGCAGCAAATCTTGCAAGCACTCTCGGAGTAATAGGTGCTACTACTCTAGCTAATACACTCGGTGTAACAGGCGTAACGACTCTTGGTAACAATGCCACAATAGCTGGAACTCTCGGAGTCACAGGCGCCGCCACTCTTTCCAATACAATAGCAGTCACTGGAACTGCAACGCTTTCGAATACACTTGGTGTCACAGGTGCAACTACACTTTCAAACACATTAGCAGTCACTGGTAATTCAACTTTCAGTAATATCGCAACATTTAAAACTGAACATGTTATCGATGTCTTTGCGAATGGAAATCTTGGTGCTACAGTCGGTTCAGATCTTCTTGTATTCCAGTTTCCGAAAGCAGATTATAGTAGCGCTAAGCTTCTGATCCAACTCAAGAATGCTGGTAACACACAGATCTCTGAAGCTTTGATCGCTCATGATACTACAGATGCTTATATGACTACATACGGTACGGTTTCGGCACCTGCCACGGCGAATGCTGGACTCAGCCTACTCGGCAACTTCTCGGCAAATGCAGATACTACCAACGTCAGAGTATATGTAAACCAAAAAATAGCAAGCACAGCTGCAAAAGTTGTGGCTCAATTCATTAAGTAAGGTAAAACATGGCAGGCGCAAATAGTAGATTTAAGGTTGATAACGGCTTAGTTGCTTCTGGAAACGCTATCTTTTACGATCGTGTCGACGTACAAGCAAACGCTTTTTTCAATAACGACTTGTTCGTTGTATCTGGTAATCTTGTTGTCAACGGATCTCTTGTATATGCCAACGTTGTTGTCGGTCAAGGCGGCATTTTTCTGATTGCTGATCAGCAACCACTCGGTAATACATCAAATCGATTCAACGCGTTCTTATATGATACTACTTCGTTTGGCACACTTCGTCCGAATGCAAACGGCGGTGCACTCGGCACGACAACAGAGCGTTTTCAAGTATTTGCAAACAATATTACCGTGACGAATACAGTCAACTTTCCGAGCGGAGCAGCGGTTAACTCGACGCTCTATACCGGTACGGCAAGTAATGCTAACACGGTATATAACATTTCGACGAATGGTATCATAGTTCGAACTGGCGCTGGAACCGGTGCTGCGAGAACTATAGCTAGTTCAAATGGTATTAGTATTACAAATGGCGACGGTGTTTCTGGGAACCCAACTGTTGCATTCGTTGCAAATGCAGGTTTAACTGCAAATGCCGGCGGCGTGTGGGTTGATGCGTCTGCAATCACTGTCGGTACACTTCCTACTGCCCGTGGTGGAACAGGCGGCAACATTAATAACCTTCTACCTACGCAATCTGCTGGTGTAAAGGGTTACGTACTCTCATCAAACGGTGCTGATGGTGTTCTTTATTGGTCTGCACTTGCTGGACCACAAGGACCGCAAGGTGTAACCGGAGCACAAGGTTCTCAAGGAATTACAGGTGCTCAAGGTGCTCAAGGCGCGCAAGGCGCCGCATCTGCAGTTGCTGGGCCACAAGGTATTCAAGGACCACAAGGACCGCAAGGATCACAAGGTATTACTGGACCACAAGGCTCGCAAGGAATTACAGGTCCCCAAGGCTTACAGGGCATTCAAGGCCCTCAAGGCCCACAAGGTGCGCAAGGTATAGGAACAACTGGAGCTCAAGGTTCTCAAGGAATTGCCGGTCCTCAAGGCTCACAAGGTATTCAAGGCCCTCAAGGTCCTCAAGGACCACAAGGCATTACAGGCGCCCAAGGTTCTCAAGGAATTGCCGGTCCTCAAGGCTCACAAGGTATTACAGGCGCCCAAGGTTCTCAAGGAATTGCCGGTCCTCAAGGCTCACAAGGTATTGCTGGTGCTCAAGGAGTTGCTGGTGCTCAAGGAGTTGCTGGTGCCCAAGGAGTTGCTGGTGCCCAAGGAGTTGCTGGTGCCCAAGGTGCAGCTGGCGCTCAAGGAGTTGCTGGTGCCCAAGGTGCAGCTGGTGCTCAAGGTGCAGCTGGCGCTCAAGGTGCAGCTGGCGCTCAAGGTGCAGCTGGGCCAGTCGCAGGTTCAAGTACGACGGTCCAATTCAACGACGGTGGGTTTGCAAATGGATCAGCAAACTTTACATTTACTAAAGGCACTAGCAAAGTACTCGTAGGCGGTGATGTACAAGCTGCCGACTTTGTGGTTGCATCTGATGCTACACTCAAAAATGTGATTGGGAATATACCGAATGCACTCGATATTGTTAACAGTCTCGATGGTATTCGATACACTTGGAATGAGCTCGGTCAACAACTTCTCGGATACAAAGGCGATAAAATAGAATTAGGTGTTCTTGCACAACAAATTGAAAAAGAATTACCTGAACTGATTGCAATGAGCGATAACGGAGACTATAAGATGGTTGCATACGCAAGACTTGTTGCGGTTCTGATTGAGGCTGTCAAAGAGTTGAGTGTTAAAGTTAATGCGCTGGAGAATCAATAATGGCAATAACCATACTCAATCCTGCCAGATTTAATGATGATGGTGGTGTAGGCGGTAGACAATATATTCGCGCAGCTTTTTTTGACGAAGGTTATGGGGTTTCTACTAGTTTCTTTGCTTATCGTCAAGGCGGAGGAATTGTACCTGCAACATCGGCGTTTGACATAATCGGAGCTGGTACTGCAGGTGATCCATTAAGAATGAGTCAGTTCAGCGGGTTTGTTGTGCCGAATCTAGGAACGCCTAGTATTAGTAATAAGTCAACAACGGCCGTTGGGGCTGGTTACGACTCAGGATCTGCTACTGCAAGTATACAGCACATTTTTTATGCAGATAAAACTTATGAGATTATTGCATCAGCACTCGGGCTTCCTGCTGTCGAGCCGCCGGCCGACGGCGCATCGTTATCTGGTGACCGAGGTCTTATGGCAGATTGGCTAATAGGTGGAACCGCCTCAGACTTCTCAATGAAATGGACAACAACAGGAACTGTTCCTGATGTTCGAAGAATAGGAGGGGTAACTAGAGCACAAAATACTTATTTTCCGTTAGTAGGAGACGGTGTAGGTATAGCTGCTGAGTTTAGTATAAATGTAAATCAATTTGGTGTGGGTGAGACTAGTAAAGCCGCGTCGATTGTTATTAGTATAGCAAAAACCTCAGACTTATCTACTGTATTAGATACAGCTACCTTAAATATGGATATTCAAGCGACGGTAATACTAACGTAAAGGTGACTGATTCAATATGATTCCCCTAATCTATTTTAATTAATAAGAGATAACCAATGGCATTGAAAGCAAATATCATTATCGATCAAGGTACTTCATTTTCTACATCGATTGATGTGACCGATGAAGATGGCAACATCGTAAATTTGACCGGCTTTACAGGTGCCGCACAACTGCGTAAGCATTATACTTCGACTGCTCAAACCGCATTTACGGTTTCGATTACATCCAATACAGGTGTCGTCGCGCTTTCTTTATCAGCAAATACCACAAATAATATTACTGCTGGAAGATACGTATACGACTGCGAGTTAACTGACAGTAGCGGAACAGTTTCTCGTTTGATTGAAGGTATCGTCACCGTAACACCGGGAGTTACCAGATAATGCGCGCGACAATCTCGCCGAAAGCATCTATCTTAGCTGCTAAGATTCAGAATAATAACGGCAGATTATCTTCTGTCGCGCCGATTACTCTCAAGAATCAGATACAAGAAATAAGAAGTATTGAAGATATACTTGATGTTGAAGAAGTCGATGTCACGAACGGTGCCACACTAATCTATAATTCTCAAAATGATAAATATGAAGTGAGACAACTAGAAATTGGAGATCTCAATCTGGATCTCGACGGCGGATCATTTTAAAATAAGGAAGCATGGCGATGGCCAATCTAATTCAAATTAAAAGATCATTAACGACAGCTACCGCATCCGCGCTCGCTAACGGTGAATTAGCATTTACAGCCAATGGCGATCATCTCTTTATCGGTTCGAATGGCGCTACTATTGCCATTGCCGGTAAGTTTCATCCCGGTACATTGACTGCCAACCAAGCACTCGTTGCGAACACTACTTCTGGTATCGACAAGATTATTACAGCGAATGCTGTTGTAACTACTTTAACTGCTAACGGCTCCACAGGTACCAACGGACAAGTACTTGCATCAAATGGAACAGTCGCCTATTGGGAAACTCCTGTTTCTGGGGTCGCTGGTTCAAATACACAAGTTCAATTTAATAATTCTGGCGCATTAGCCGGAGACGCAGACTTTACGTTTGATAGTACCAATAATAAATTATCTGTTGGCGGTGGTGTTGCTGCCGCTTCTGGCGGCAACTTCGTCGTTGGTTCTAATTCTTTTGTTGCGAATACCACAGGTGTATTCTCTACCGGTACCGTAAACGCAGCGATTGTGCAGGTTGGTACGTCTTTCGTAGCAAACGTCACACAGATAACTGTTGGAGCCGGCGTCGCTCTTAATGCAAATGGCACAAATGGTACTGCGGGACAAGTTCTTGCGTCGAACGGATCAGCTATACACTGGATAACACCTCAAGACGGTGATATTACAGCAGTCACAGCCGGTGACGGTCTTACTGGTGGCGGTACATCAGGTGCCTTGTCTCTTGCCGTTGGTTCCGGTAACGGTATCAGTGTTTCTGCAGACGCGATTGCTGTAGTTGCAAATAGCGGTCTTACTTCAAATACATCAGGTGTTTTTGTTGTAGCTGGTAGCGGTATTGAATCTAACTCGAGCGGTGTACACGTTGTCGCCGGTGCGAATAGCGGTCTTGTATCGAACGCGACTGGCGTTTTTGTAAGTGCTGGATCTACTCTTGTAGCCAACGCTTCTGGCTTGCACGTAAATACGGCTAACCTTTCAATTGCCACATCACAGTTAACTGGCGACGTTGCTCTTGGTTCGGGTACATCTGGTAACTATGTTGCGACTATTACAGCCGGTAACGGTATTTCTGGATCATCTTCTTCTGAAGGTGGCGCGGCAACAATCGCTGTCGTAGCAAACAACGGTATCGTATCGAATACTTCAGGCGTCTTTGCCAAAGCTGCTAACGGTATTTCTGTTGATGGCGCTGGTATCAACGTTGTCGGCGGTGATGGTCTTACAGCTAACGCGACTGGTGTTCATGTTGGCGCTGCTAACGGTATTAGTGTTTCTGCAGATGCAGTTGGCCTTACCACTGGTTCGACACTCACAGTCAACTCTGCTGGTTTACACGTTAATACTGCACTCTCGATTACAGATCTTTCTCTTTCAGGAAATCTGACTGTTCTCGGTACACTGACAACAATCGATACGACCAACCTCACAGTCCAAGATTCGTTAATTGAACTTGCAAATGGCAATTCAACAACTGACGTTCTTGATGTTGGTCTTTATGGTCAATTCGGTTCGAGTGGAGCTAAATACACCGGTCTTTTCCGCGACGCAACTGATGGTATCTACAAACTATTTACTGGATTAACAGTCGAACCAACAACGACTGTTGATACATCAAATGCTAGCTTTACGACTGCGACATTACAGGCATTCCTAAGTTCTAGCGGTTTAACAACTAACGCAACTGCTGTATCTTTGACAGCAAATGCCTCAGTGGCTATTGCGATTACTGCGAATACATTAAGCCTTTCGACTGCATTGCCTGGAACAAGCGGCGGTACTGGACTCAACTCATACACTACAGAAGATATTCTTGTTGCTAACTCTTCAAATGGTTTTAGAAAGTTAGGTGTCGCTGCTGATGGATTCGTACTTCAGTCCAATGGCACAGCAGTTGTATACTCAACTCTTGATGGAGGCACGTTCTAATTTATGGAAGCTGAATTTGTAAATGAGTATATCAGTCGATTACTCGCGAATCTTCATGATCTTACAAGTAAGAACATTATGCTAGAAACAAGACTGGCCATGGCTGATAAAACCGTGGCCAGTCTTCAAGCAAAAATTGTTGATCTTGAAAAGCTTGGAAATAAAAATAAAAAAGCTGAAGATACTTCTGTATAAATAGAATATTAGGGGTTACATAACCGCTTCGTTACTCTATATAGAGGTTGAGAATGGCAAATAAATTTCAATTTAAGCGCACGACAATTTCTGGTCGTACAGCTAATACTACTAATATAGCAAATTCCGGTTTTATTGATAAGGGTGAATTTGCAGTCAACTTAACCGATCGTAAAGTCTTCTCTTCAGATGCTGCCAATGCCGTCTTCGAAGTCGGTTCAAATCTCTCTTCTCTCGCTGTCACTACGATTGTAGCTAACGGATCGTCTGGATCCGGCGGCCAAGTTCTTTCATCGAATGGAACAGGCGTTTATTGGGGTGCAGGCGGCGAAGCAAATGCTGCTACCATGAATACCTATACGTTTACTGTGGCATCGAATACGACGGTGTTTACGGGCACTGACGACACATCAAATACATTCATATATACTGCCGGACTTGAAAACGTCTTTATTAATGGTTCACGTCAGATTGCGGGCG
>Ga0208974_1000886_pt1 | contig 11931 bp, 16 predicted proteins | sample GreLakmeER15MSRF_FD_187699 | JGI IMG/M metagenome (GOLD analysis project Ga0208974, IMG submission 187699) | Freshwater lentic microbial communities from great Laurentian Lakes, MI, USA - Great Lakes metaG ER15MSRF (SPAdes) | ecosystem: Environmental > Aquatic > Freshwater > Lake | place: Great...
GAAGGGGCATTGTAGCAATACCAGACTCTGTAGCCGGGGTAGTTTCCCCCTCTGCCCCGGTAGCAGTTGCTACCTCTACCCCCGGTGTTGCCGGGGGCTGTGCTAGATTAATTTGCTTCAACGGGGCGTCCATAGGAATCCCAAGCCATCCGGCCACATTCCTGGCATAGACATTAGGATCATTAGCCCCATGCCCTGCCGGGGCATACTTGGCAAAGAAACTAGTAAGGGTATGCCCTGCGGATATGTATTTATCAACCAAACTCTCCAGCGCTTCCCTTCCCGCTTCAAGTGTCGGGTAGGATTGTAGGCGAAATTGGCCGGTTTTTCGGTAATAATCAATATCCATAATATTACCGGGATTATTGTTCTTTTGACTAGCCGATCCAGGAAACCATCCCTCTTGTTTGGTGATGGCATCGGCTAGGGCGGGGGTTAGAGGATTGGTCATTTCCTAACCTCCGGTATTAGGCGCGGGCTTAGGTTTTAGTTCTACAGTATCAGGGGTAAAGGTACAGGCGTCTTTATTCTCCCCGCCTAATTCTTTACATACTTTAGTCTGTACGGCGAAATATTCAGCTTGAGATTCCTTAAATGCAACTTCTAGTAGCTTAAATTGTGTCTGTGCTAGTTGCATTTTTAATTCAGATACTTGTAGCAACAACTTAGTCTCTTTACTTAATGCTTTAGATGCCGTTTGTGCCACTAGACCTAAAGACAGAGCGAATATAGTTAATAGTTTCATAATTCTCCTCATAATACAATCCAGTTAGTCCCATTACAATAAACAGGCACCTTAGCCGATCCGCCGCCAACCACAATCGCTAACGCGGCTGGGGCCAGCGCGTCATTGACCGCCCACCGCGTACCCTCAACTCCGGCGTTGCAAGTGCCTAGGCCGGAAACCGCTACGACCGTAGTTTTTAGCGTGATAGCTGCAACTCCTCCATTTACTTGCATCTTATTTGTACCATCATCGGTAGTGGTGTTGATTGCTATATTACCAGTGGATGCGAACACTTTCATCCTAACATTTCCGTTTTGCTCTAATGTGATCGCCCCTTGTGCCCCAGCTCCAAGTGTCTGATTCCGGATGATTGTATCAACCCCGCTTTGCAAGAAATCAGTACGCGTGCCGGTACCTGTGCTTACTTGGCCGAGTAACTTAAACCCCGTCACTGTGCCTGTTCCCGTAGGGGCAACTTGAATATACTGATCGGTGTTTGTTATCGAAGGCTTTATATAAAGCGTGCCCGCAGCCGATAGTAATGATCTACCATCGGTGGATAATAAAAAATCTCCCCCAGTCACGGTAAGAGCGGTAGAGCAAGTTGATGAACCGATCACAATACATTGATTTGTTGTATCTATGTTAAATACAGTTGTAGCCGCGTCATTCCTGAGAACCTTAAACACTGCGGTTGAATCGGCTACAGTTGGAACAATAGTAAGGGTATCACCAAGTCGATTAATTCCCTTGCCTGTAAAAATTCCGTAATTCGATGTTGTTCCTTCTGTTTGATCTTGAAGATATAGCCCATATGTATTAGTAATTGTGGCTCCACTATTTTTCCCGGCCGTGGTGCTATAAAAGGCGTAATAATTTGTAATAGCGGATGTTGCTCGATTAATCGCACTTGCATGCGCCTTAAAGCTATAGCCATTTACAATTGTTCCACCCCCAGAAGTAAACACAAGACCGGAGACTGCAATTCCATCGGTTACTGTACCCGCGTTAGTACCACCAGTGGCGATAGATTGAACTATGGCATTTAACCCAACCATAGTTCCAAGTGAACCAACTGTCCCATAATAGGCAGCTTGAGAAGAACTTCCATATAAATAACCACCTGGACTAGCTGCGGTACCCCCCCAAAAGGCATTATTTATCCCACCTGTAAGATTGGCGACACTAGCAGAGGTGGGGTCCATCCATACTTGAATATCCAAGCCTGTTGGTAAGGCGTTAGTTGTTGGAAATGTGTTTATAATTTGAACTACTGAATTATTTCCATATGTATTAGGTACATACGCAGCAGTTCCACCAAATGAAGAACCATCAGTTCCATATCCAAGTATTGTTGTACCAAATAATATATTGGCGGCGGGTAAAGAAACAACTACAGGTCCCGTGGCCGGGTTCACTGCAATTTGATTGGCGGTACCGGTAAGTGAAGTTACCCCACTTGAGGCGAAAGAATAAGGGCTACAATTAACCGTAGGAGTAGCAACCGTAATATTATCAATACTACAATTAGTAATTGCCCCACCTTGACTAGTTACTGTATATGCCCCTAATGCCCCGCCGATGTCATTATAAGTAGTCGCGGCTAATGCCGTAGTAACCGCACAAGCACAATTCCCATTAGGTACTGTAGCAGTAGTAGTTCGCAGAAGATCATAACTACTAGCCCCGGCTTGAGAATTCCAATTCACCCTAACATAATTCCCTCCCGAGAGGGTATTAGGCGCACTAATCACAATCGCACTAGGGCTAACGGCAGACTTGCCGCCAGGGTAATTAGCCACAACCCAATAATAATATGTAGCATTACCCCGATTACCTACAATCGTGGTGCTAAGGCTAGTGACCGAGGGCGGGGGAGGGGCGGTTAGGGTAAGCAAGTTAGTAATAACTCCTTGCCCCCAACTTGCCCCCATGCTCCCCATTAGCAAAATAAACCAAACTAGTAAATACATACTTATCCTTTCTCTTACTTATCGGCTAAACTAACTAAACTACTGGATGAATGAAAATTCCCGTTACTATGTCATCTTATTCGCATCTACCAACCGCAACAATATTCAACCCATCTCCCGCCGCTTGATCGAATACTAAATCATGCGAATCAGTGGTAGATGGAGTAGTTTGTAGATATATTGGCCTAGGGCCGTTGGAAAGGGAAAGTACCTGCCCCGGTCCTAGCCCAAAGAGAAAGATACTATAAATAGCTACACTAGTAGTTGTGTTAACTACATAAACCCTAGCGGTAGTAGTGGCCCTAGCGGCCGAGCCGTTGGTTATCGCAATACCATAAATAGCCATGCGGGTATTAGGCCCGCATGTTATTCCTGCCCCTGCCGCTGTCAATGCTCCGAAGCCATTCCCCGAAACAGAGCCATATTGAAACCCATCATTCACCGCCGAGACTGTGTTAGTAGTTAAACTGCCCGTAACATTACCAGAGTAGTAGATACTAACCTTGCAATCTGTTGTGTTTCCTGCTGTGTAGTTGACTCGAAGATATGGAAAGCTACCAGACGCCGTAACATATTTCTGAGTATTAACATTAATCTGATTGATACTAGCCCCGATAGTCAGCCAAGTGGAGTTATCAAAACTTCCCTCTAGTTGGATATTTCCATTCCATCCACTAAGCCCAGTAGTACAAGAGCCTACAGAAACGGTAGCGGCGGATACTTGGAGAAGATGAAAGCTCTGCCCAATCTGTCTAGGCTTTTGCGCTAACACCCCAGTGGTTACTACATTAATCCCGATTGTAGTATATACCGTGTTACTCGATTGTCCCAATAGCAAAATAGGACAAAATGCACATGATACTAAAAACTTTTGCCAATTCTTAATAATCCAATTCATCTTATTGCCCCTTACTTGGATAGAACCAACCTGTTAGACTAGCCGCAACATCTCCGGCTAATGTGTTATCGCTAACGTGATTCACTATAACCGTGATTAGTTGACTACTGTAAATGCGAATGCCGCCAGATACCGGCCTAGGCTGTTGGGCACTACCCCGCTCTGTTGTGATGTTGCTATAGTTCCGAATAGCTTGTCCATCAGCCAACACCCGCCAAACAATAGTTCCAGAGCCTTGAACAAACCCGCCACCCTCGAAATTGATACTCATGCCCCTAATTACCCCATCATAACCATCGGGCACCAGCAAGGAAACAACAGTAGTATCCACACTAGGCGCTGCGGGCAGTGGCACTACCCCCGGTTCATCAAAGGATAGAAAATTTTGCGGAGGCTCTACCCACGGCGGAGATAGTTGAAAGTCACTCCCGCCCCCGTTGCCTTTATCAAACCTATCAGTATCGGGATTATAGCTGCCAATAAACCGTTTCCCGCCTACTAGCATTTGGTGCATTCCTGCCAGTTCCCGCATTTCTAAAGCTGTTTCAACGCCCATATTTTTCCTTTCCCCTGCCTAAGCAGGTTTAATAGTTGGAGTATTCACCGATACGTTATTAACCGGATAAGCGAAATGCAATGCAATTTGTGCCGTTAGACTACTACCGAGTAAATTAGTCATCGCCACTTGTACCTGCCCCGGATTAGTGATAACCAAAGGAGAATCTAGCCAATAAACCTGCGCGATACCTGCCCGAAAATACTGATCAGAGTTACCCGACACATTAGTAGGCCCGTTAATAGGCAAATTGCCGAAACTTCCCCCGGCTTGGTTTCGATAAAACACAAAACCCCGTTCTGTTAAACCCAACCCGGAACCTTTATCAGTTACCGAGAATCTAAAACTACCGCTAAGTTCCCCACTAACTAACGTAGTGGTGGTACAAAATCCACTAATGCCTAGGAGAAAACTACCCGGAGGAATTTGCAAACTACCTTCCTTAGTAGCCATGGCCCCAAAGACCAACCCGGTAGTTGGTCCGAATGGGAACGCCAGACTATAGGGAGCATAGTTAAAGCTATCAATAATCTTCCGTAGTTGATTGAGTCTCTGAATGTTCCCAAAGCAAGTATTATAAGCCGGAAGTTCGTCTAAATACGCTGTAGGTTCAATTGGATAAACTACATTAGCTAATGTTTCCATTAGTAGCCTCTTTCTTTTCCTTTCGGAAAACTACCCATTAGTAGGAATTAAATAGCTACCAATCCAACCAATGTAGATAGTATACGGAACCGTAAGGCTAACATCTTCAATATCATAGTTAATGCTAGCTGCCTTGTTGTAGAACACCCCCGGAACCACAGGAAACGGAAAAGCCCCGGTACCGAACACCAACGGCGACAAAATCCGGTCATTCGTGCTGCCCGTACCTGCGGACATATACCACACGCCCCCATCGGTATTACCTTCCCGATACCGGAACAAGTTGTAAACCTGAGTACCCGCAGCATTAACCAGAGAGCAAGTCCGAGACTTCAACAAAAAGTCCGCAACACCCGGCAACACCAAACTCTGATTAAGAAGCAATTGCCCCGCGACAGTAACAGAAATAGTTGCCCCAAAGGTTTGCTGACGTTCCACATACTTCTTACCGTTAATTTCGATCATTCCAAACATAGTATTTTTCTCCCTATCTTCCCCTAAGGGGCTTGTTTTCCGCTCTAGCGTAAACAGAAATTAAAAAGGGGGCTAGACCAAAGCTAGCCTAGCCCCCTTAGTTTTAGTTACTCGGTTAGGAATACTAACCGAAACAGACTACTGAACACCGCGCGACAGGATACCGAGCAGGAAACACTGAAGATTCAAGCCCGTACCACCCGAACCACCGGAGGCGGTAAGAGTAATACCCGTACCGCTACCAGCAAACAACCGAACCGTGAAGGTTTGGCCCTGAAGGATAGTAATACCCGTTTGGCCGTCCGCTTGGTAGCTACCCATCTGGAAACCAGCCGGAAGCCGAAGGTCAAACATAGTAGACTGACCCATGGGATAGCCGTTAGACCAAGTTTGCTGAGTAATAGCGGCAGTGATGTTAGAGCTACCAATAACACCCGTACCACTCGGGGCCAACTGCAACGGACCTTCCATATAGCGCTTTTCACCAACCCAAAACTCGAAGTAATAAGCATTGAGGAAAGCGATAATATCCGGCAGAATCATCGTAGGCGCAAAGGCGAAACCGATTTGCGTAGCGTTATAGAACTGGGGATCAGGCAACCGGGAGACTTGTTCCAAGTTAGTATCGGATTTAGTCTTACCAGAAGTACCAATAGGAACCTGGAAGAAAGTCAAACTAGCCGAGGTAGTCGCACCCGCCGAAGCGGTAATACGATCATAAAGCGGCCACGTAACCAAATCAGCCTGATTAGCCGCAATCGGGTTAGCGTTACGCATCTTTTGCTTCGCCTTGGTAACAAAGTCACCCACGCGAGCCTTAAAGCCGGTACGCTTACGCACCGGGAGCGGACGGTAGTTAGCCGCAGCGTTTTCGATATTCAACATGTTGTACCTTTCTATACCTTTCTTGAGTAACTAACCGAAGGTTAGCTACTAGTAGCCACGGCCCATTCGGGCAGCCCGTCCCATACCCTTAGCCGCCGCCATTACCGGAGTAGGCGAAGCATAGAGCATAGTGTTAGAGGCGGGGATTTGCGGATAGCTGAAGTTGCTAGAGCCGATGGCTCCCAAGCCACTCAGACCAAAGGGCAGGGAAAGGCCGGGGATAAGATCACCCGCAATCTTCAAGCCCAAGTAAATCAAACCACCCGTAACCATGTTCTTACCAAGGGTAGGATTTTTGAAGAGCTTACCCGCCAAGGTACCCTGAGCATAAGCCACCACACCAGTAGTCAAATAACCGGCAATGCCCGAGGACAACTGGCCGGGAATCCGAGCGGCAATAGCTCCAGTAAGAGCAGCACCACCGAAGATACCCACAAGCATACCTACACCACCGGAGAGGAAGCCGGGGTTAGAGCGGCGACGCATAGAGTTACGGCGACGGCGGGAGTACCGAACCATTACATTAGGATTATGAGCGCGGCGACGTGCTGCCCGCGCACGGCGACGAATACCTGACATCTTACGAGTACGGCGTTTAGCCATGACATTACCAACCTTTCTTTTTCTCAAACGACCGGGATTACCGGCCAAACCAGCTAGAGTGATTATTTCTCCGGGGTTTCCAATTCGGCTAGCTGCCCTAATTTTATTGCGGCGAAGTTGTGATTGACCTTTGTATTTAGTCTTAGCCGAGATACCCGACCACATACCAATACGATGAGTCAAACCTGAACTATCTCCGCGCTTTCTTTTAGCCGCATCGCGTTTTGCGCTAGTAGCAAAAGAATAATTAGGTTGCCGCCTAGATACTACTCTCTTCCGTTTCCCCACCCTACTCAACATCAACCCCGCCGCTGCCCTTTGGCGTTTAGTGCCAAAGTGTAGCTTTTGAGCTAGGGAGAGTTTTCGTTTGGGGGGATTGGAAGTTCTATTTAGTCTCGCTCTACTTTGTTGTTTACGGTATGCAACGGCAAAAGGATCACCACGTTTAAGAGCTTTCCGAATTTTACGGGAACCCCCTTCACGTTTAGTTAATCCTGCATAACCAATTGCAGCCTTACGCCCACTAGTAATGCGAGAACGGCCCGGATTAAACACTCTAACCTTAGTTAGTGTCCTAGGCATTTTCCTAGTCCTTTCTTCTTTCATACTAACCGTGTTAGTTATATTAAGGTTGGCCTATCATCGCTTGATTAAGGCTAAGGAGTTGAGAGAACTTTTTTATCGGAAGGCTAGTTATACTTTATCTTGATATTTCTTTGGAACATATTCCCGATAACTACCGGAATTCCAGTCATCTTCAAAATTTTCAACTAACCGTTTCGCTGCTTCTTTTCTATCCGCAGTAGTGAACATCTTATTCCAACTTGCGGCATCACCAGATTCTTTGGCATATTTCTTAGCTCCGTTAGTTACTAAGTAACCATATAGAGTGGCCGCTTTACTAGAAGAATAAATACCTCTACCCTTTTTTGCAGCTAAGTTCTTAATAATGGCGGAACCTTGAGAACGGTTCAAACCTCCATCATTTTCAATAAAGGAAACTAGTTCATATACTTCACTACTGCCATTAGATCGACGTTTGCTGGCATTGCGGTACCTAGAACCCTCCCCGCCATATTCCCTTCTACTAGTTGCCATCGCTGGCTTGGTACTAGCTTTCTTTGCCGTGTATCGTCTACCCGTAGCCGCTGGCTTAGTACCCTTCTTACGCTTTTTCTTGTAAGTCCGGCTCTCGCCTACCCTACCCGCATCATAGTCCGATGCTGCACGAATAGGATGAAAAAGCCCGTTGGCGTCCATAAACCCTTCAGAGATATTAGCCCGTCTCCCGCTATTCTTCTCTCTAAGGATATCTACCGAACCATCAGCATTTTGCCGGATAGCGTGAGCAGGTTGCCAAGTGCCGATTGGGAGAGCGGAAGTGGAGACAGTTGGGTTCTTTTTTCTAGATTTAGGTGCCAGTTCAACCATTTTGTAGTCAGTGTAGTTACCTTGCTTAGATTTTACTAAAGTATCCACACTAACATAAGTTTTTCGCCCTGTATCATTCGCGTATTGTTGGGCGGCTTTTTTAGCTGCCGCCAAAGTACCGTAATTGGTACCGTGAAATGAATATTGTGTATGTCGTGCCATATCCTAACCTGATATCCCTTCCGGCAGGATTTCATAACTCCCGCCTACTAACTTAAATACCTTATCTTTTTGACAATAAACCAGAGTAGGATATTCCCCTATTTGTTCCCCGGTTTCTTCATTAATTGCAAACTCATGTTGATAGGGGATTCCGGTTTTTTGTTCCTTTGGCCCCTCTAAGTGATGCTTATCGGCAAAGTATGCAATTGCTTTAACTTGCCCTAGAACTACTTCATCTTTTTCTAATGCCTCACTGGGCCAATCAAACCCCGCCGCCTCTGCAAACTCTTCAATATCATATTCCTGATCCCCGCCGATAAAGTAGAGTTGTTTATCCTTAGCTGCTAGAACTACATTAGTTTCATCGTCGGTTAGGTCTGGATGTTCCGGAGCGAAGTTAATAGGGATGTATTCCCCGTTATCATCATCGGCGAATACTTGGAGTTCAATCAATATCCCCAAGTCCGCGAGATCCTTAGGATAATAACTAGCTAGGGTGTATTCCTTTACCCCTTTGTTATCTCTGCCGTGGAAGTCTCGGGCTAGTTCCTTTGCCGCGGATTCGGAGGATTGGGAGAAGATACCGGAGTTAGGAGTTCTAATTACCGGATCACCTGATTCTCTATCGGCATACCTACCCTCATACCGTTTATAATCTCGCCAATCCTCAAATGCCGCATTAGCTCCGGCTTCAAACTCTTCTGCAATTTCTTTAGCTTTTCTAGTATGTTCTCTAGCTACATCAGACAAACTATACTTATCCGAATCTAGCCATCCTTCCATACCAAGTTTTTTTAGATACTTAGGGGCGGCATCATCCCAAATAAAAGAACCTTTAGCGGATTTCGCTTTAGCTTGTGCCCATTTCCATCCGGCTAAGTAGTGTTTAGAATAGTTAGCCATAACAGTTAATCCCCATATCCATAACCCGCATCCCTACCCACTCCCGCCTTACCTACACTATCCCTTGCCAAATCTTCCATAATTTTCTTAGCCGCCATAGCCCCTTTGTGGGGGTCATTCTCTCCCGCTAGAGCTACAAACGCCAATCCTAGGCCATAAACCCTATCACTCATCAACCGCAAACTCTCTGCCATGGCATTACTAGTAGCCGCATGTACCTTATCCCGTTGGTCCAAGTAATCCCGATTGTCTTTCTGCAATCTAAATACCACAATTAGAAAGATAGCCACAATCGGGAATTGTTTGAGCATTTCCCAGTCTCCGGGGTTCATTGATTCCCCCCTTTCCAATCTTCCGGCATTTTAGGAACACTAGGACTCGGATCATATGCTTCCTTAACCGGGCTACCATCTGGATTACTAAAGTGAGCCAACAAACCCGCAATTGCACTAGCCACTACCGCCCCCGCCGCAATCTTAGCTTGCAAGTTCTTATTAGGAACTATCGGGATGTACTGAGGCGCAACGGCCCCGGTAACTGCTAGTAGCTGTACAATCTTATTCATGTTAAAGGTGAATTTCATTCCCGGCTTCCTTTCTGTTACCGCAAAACAGACTTAACAACTACCAACCCGGCAATTACAGCCCCACCGATAAGAACCCAATCACTAGCGTCTAGTTCCTTCTTAGTCGCATCCCCACCGCCCCCATTACCACTAGGCATTTGCCAGTTACCCGCTACTGCTAAATCCCTTTGTCTTTGTTTCTCGGCTGTGTACTTTTCCAGTGTTAATCTCATAGCCTCTGCCGGGGTCCACAATCCACTAGTTAACTCGGCAATAGACCTAGGAGCCGCCGGGGTTACATGAACAGGGGAGATATTAACATCAGGGCAGTTACCCATCCACCTTGCAATAGGGTTAGTATATTCACTACACCGTCTATCAGGTTCCCATAATGCCATACTAACCTCCCATTAAACTTTTTAGAAAATCCCATTCAGGGCCTTTAGCCCTAGACTTACCTAGAATCATAGTAGTAGCTTTTTGAATACTCTCGGCTACTTGCGGGGGCGGTGCCGATCCTGTCATATTCCCAAATCCCACCGTTAACAATCCCCCTACTAGCTTATCCACCCTACCCTCTGCCGTAGCCGCCTTAGGAGGCTTTTTTACCTTAGGGGCTTTAGTTGGACCCTTCCGGGGGGCTATCGCGTTACCTTGGGGTGTTTGCGGGGCAGGAAGGTCTATAAACTCAGCATCTAGGATTGGCAAATCGGATTTCATCGCCTACCCCTACTACCCCCGCCCTTCACTACCTTAGCCACTGCCACTACCCCAAGAATAGCCAACGCCCAACTTACTGCCACTGAATTAGCCTTAGCTAGTTCCTGTGCTTTAACTAAAGCCTGATTCATTGTTCTAAGAATCCCGGCCCTGCCGCTAGCTTGTTGGAAGTTAGAGTTCTGAACTAACAGCCCTGAGTTAGCAGCATTGATCGCCGCCATGCTAGCGTTCAGGGTATCCCGGAGTGGATTCCCAAACAACCAACTTCTAGCAGTCTCATTAGTCAAAGCGGTACCAGTTACAGAGAATGTAGGAGAGTCTAAATCAATATCCGGCATAGTCTCCCTTTCTTACTGAACCATTCGCTTACTAGCTGCTTCATACCCAGTGGCTATAACTCCACCAAAACCCTTAGGTACCGTTAGGGCTAGGTATTCATCCACCGTATACTTATACCCACGGTCCAACTTACTAGCTTCTGTAGCTTCCCACGGTGGACCGCTAGCGCCCCGGACTGCCTGATAATAATAATTCCAAACATCAAAAGAGTTAGGCCCCGGTTCCCCTGCCTTATTAGCCGCTTCTTGCAACATCAATCTAATAGGCGTTGCCCCTGAGGGTCTAGTGGGAACAGTGTTCTGAACCGGGGTACCTGTAGCATTAGGAGTTTGAGGAATTACCCCCATAATAGTAGAGCCGAGTTTATCCCAAAGGAAATAAGCCCCTAGAGCCAATGCGCCATATTTCAACAAATCAGACATAGTTAAAATCCTCTCCTAGTTTTCCCGCCTACATACCCACCGCCTACCGCAACCGCCAAAGCCGCGCCAATCGCTAGCCATTTGTTATCAATGCCCCAAGTCTGCCCGTCCCACCAATCACTCCCCGCACTAATTAGAGAAGAGAAATTCATCCCGGTAGTATTGATAGTCTGCCCAGTTGGTGTAACTGAATTATTCCCTCCATGAGTCCCTGCATTAGTGTTATTAACCCTTGCCGCCCCTGGAGTCCCCTGTTGACTAGTGGTAGTCTGAGGGGTGTTAACAATCGCTCCGGTTACCTGCCCCGCTTGGGTATTAGTCCACTGAACATTGTTAAGTCGCGCGATTGCGGCAGCAGTTTCCCTAGCCACATAGGACGCTAGATTAGACCCCGTATACCCCATCAGTTGCCCTTCTGCTAATGCCCCAGCTTGGGCCTGTTCTGCCTGAGTCTTAACATACGCAGTACGGTTAGCCAAACTAGGGGCGTTGGTTAGACTAGAGATTGGTACATTAGCAGTATCTACAAACCTACCTTGCTGGTCATTGTACCCGATCAAATTCCCTTGCGTATCCGCAACGTTGATATTTACATTCCCTGTAGAATAGGGCATTGCGTATTCATAAT
>Ga0208974_1000887_pt1 | contig 11922 bp, 15 predicted proteins | sample GreLakmeER15MSRF_FD_187699 | JGI IMG/M metagenome (GOLD analysis project Ga0208974, IMG submission 187699) | Freshwater lentic microbial communities from great Laurentian Lakes, MI, USA - Great Lakes metaG ER15MSRF (SPAdes) | ecosystem: Environmental > Aquatic > Freshwater > Lake | place: Great...
ATTTATAAGAACTTCATTTAAACCAAGTGAGATGGCCCCCACCGAGCTCTTCATCAATGACCCGCAAGTGCATACTAAGATTGCCGCGTTTGACTATGACTGGACTCTCGTGAAACCATTGAACGGCCGCACGCACGCGAAAGACGCGGACGACAGGCAGTGGTATCGCGAGTCTGTGCCTGATGTGCTGCGAGGCTTTCACGAGAGGGGATTTGCCCTCGTGGTTTTTACGAACCAGACGCACCTGTGGAAGGTTGGCGCCATTCGCGCGCAGCTCGAGCTCCTTGACCTGCCAATCACTGTGCTGATTGGGTTTTCTAAGGATGACCGCAAGCCATCCACGTCCATGTGGGACCACTACATCGACATGGTGACCGGGGCCAAGTGCGACCGGCGGAGCAGCTTTTACGTGGGCGATGCCGCCGGCCGCAAGGGCGATTGGAGCGACACGGACAAGCTGTTTGCGGAAGCGATTTCTCTCAAGTTTAAGGTCCCCGAAGATGTCTTTCCGTACGTTCCCAAGTTCATCGCACCCGAATCGGTTCGTTTGCCCATGGAGCGCGAGGTCATCGTCCTCGTCGGCTACCCCGGGAGCGGCAAATCGAGCGTCGCGCGCTACCTAGTCGAGAAGAGCAAGTCCGCGCGCATCGACGGCGACATTCTTAAGACGGCTGCCAAGATGGTGAAGGCAGCAATAGAGAGCGAGCCGTTCAGCCCCATCTTTGATGCGACAAACGGCACGAAGGCGCGGCGCGCACCGTACATCACCTATGCGCAAGCACACGGCTTGTCGATACGTGCGATCTGGGTCGACGTTCCGATTGATGCCGCGATGGCTAACGCAGCGTTTCGCGAAAATAATGACAAGACCGCCACACACATTCCCAAAATTGCCTTCTACACGTTTCGTAAGCGCTTCGAGGAGCCAACACTTGAGGAGGGGTTCGCATCGGTTGAGCGCCTCGCGCTTTGAGAAGAGAATATAGCGCTTAGTGTAAAGCAACACTTGCGCTAAGCCATAGTCATGTGGCTCACAGACAATCCCATGCTCGTACCACAAAAGACGCCCGCTAATCACATACGCACGTTTGATGCGCGGCGCTGGCCCGAGATTTTGTCAAAGCCGCGGCTCCCGACCGACTTGAGCTTGCCTGGTGATGAGAGTAACGTGATGCTCATGGACCCACAGGACGCGGCTTCGTATTCGAGCCTTCCGCAAATGGCCTTGCCAAAGGGTCATTTTGTCGTGCTCACGTCGCTTGCCACTGGCGTTGAGCTCGATTGCGGGTATTCGTGGGTGGGCAAGAAAATTGGGTACATTGACCGCACGTCGTTGCTCTTTGTTCTCAGCGTGTTGCACGGCCACCGCATTGCTCTAGACAGCGTGCGTCTCGTCTACATTCCCCATAAATTTTGGAATCGGATGGATGCGATTCTTGGTATTACGCTCGACCTCATCGTTGCATTTTTCATACCGGGGACGCCGAGCCACTTGATGCTCATGCGCCAAAACATCAACATCATGGGCTTTCAACGCATTCAACTAGAGCGCTTGCGTATGACGTCACCTCACATCACACTCGAGCAAGCCGAGCTCGTGCCGCTTTTTGAGGGCGGCCGCGTTCGGGTTTTGGCTCGCGAGCGCACAACACGCTTGCCAACGCTCGAGCTCAAAGCCGTGCGCTTTCCTTTGCCCGCAATGCGAGAGACTTTCGTGCCCGCAATGCGAGAGACATTTCTCGTTGCCGAAGACAATTCGCGCGAGCAACCGTACAGGTGCTTTGGGGACGAGAAGTTGTTCACAAAGGCGGCGTGCGATAGCCCATATGATGTATCCGGCCTACCCAAGCCCATACGCACGGTGTGGGACCGCAAGTGCGTGAGCAATGACGATTGCCCGTTTTACACCGGGAAGCGCGGCGGATGCGATACGAACACGGGCGAATGCGAGATGCCTATTGGACCATCTCGCATGTCTTACCGCACCTTTAATACGCGCCCGCCCTTTCAGCCGTTTTGCTATTCCGGGGACCCATGGGCGCTCTCGGGTTGCAATGGGCAGTGGGCGTTTCCGAATGACGGAGGATACATCAGCTTACGCACTACAGCAAACAAGCTCCTTCTTGAGCAAAAGCCCGCGTCAGATGGCGAGTGAAAAAAACCTACGATAGGTGTATCACACGATATGAGCTCCCTACAACTTATGCGCATCGAGAAGCGCTTCCAAGACGATATTGACGCCCTGAAGGCGGCTGTTGCAGCTGGCGTCCCTGCTGGTGCGGCACAGGCACGGGCTCCGTCCGTTGAGCTACTGAAGGAGCTCGACTCGTTCCGCGCCGCGACTGCGAAGGCAGCAGCGATGGCGAGCGATGCGGCAGCTGCCGTTCTCGAGCTCAAGCAGACCATCGCGCAACTCGCGGCCAAGCACGACGATGATGTTGCGCGCCTATCGGCCGAGATGTCGGTGCTTGCGTGCAAGTGCTCAGCGCCCGCGCCCGCTCCTGCCCCGGCCCCAGCCGTTGAGGATGTCGAGGATGTCGAGGATGACGAGTAGAGTATTCTTTTTACAACATATATACAAACATACCATATCTATATGTCCGCGCTCGAAGTAAATCGCATCAAGGTGCGGCTGGATGCGATAGAAAGCACTCTTGCGAATTGGGACGCGACTATGAAACGCATCGAGGGCATGTTTGTAGATATGAAGTCATCGCACGAGTCGATGATGCAAGAAAAAGCAGACGACATTCGGCGTAGCGTGTTGGCCGAGATTCGCGCGAACGCCGATGTCACAAAGCGAGAGATGCTGCAACAACTTGCTGCGGCGCGAAAGCCATAGGAGCCGGCGACATCAAGTCGAATCGCGATGGTGTCTTTGCGCACTCGAGCACTTCGGGCTGCAAATGCTTGTAAACGTCCATGGCGCTCTTCAACACTTCGCTCGTTGTGGTGAGGATGCCGTTCTGGCGGGCCATCTCTTGCACAGCGCCAATTAGCAAGTCGCGTGCGCGCTCGTACGCGCCCGCCTTTTCATAGGCCTTGCCGAGGGCGTACATGAAGTCGGGAGAAGGCAGCTTTGAGAGCGGGGCCTCGAACGCCTTCAGAGCTTCGGGCGTCGGCGTCCGGTCCACTTCGCGCATGAGCTCGACGTAGTCTTTGTTGAAAATGAGCGGATTGAACGTGTGAATCGACGATGGAAAGAGACCGAGCTTGCTCCCGTCTACAAAGGCACGGTGCGCGGGCAAGAAGACGCGCGCTTGATGGCGTGCAACCCAATGGCACAAGTGACCACGCGCATTGTACTTGATTTTTTCGGTGCTAGCGAGAAGGTCGCGCGCGGCACTTGCGCGAATTGCGTACGCCTCTTTGGACAGCCAAATTAAACGCTGGCTTGGGGCACACAGTGGGACCATATCATGTTCATGCGTTTGCAATGCGCTAATGGGAAACGCTCCGTGCGGCGTCGCGTCGTCCTCGAGGACAAGGTGCCACGCACTCGCGTCCGGGTGCGCGACCGCCAAAGACCAAGCTTTCCGGTGCTTCTCGAGGTTGGACAGCTCTTGCAGATTTAGAGTATGAATGAGACCATCAAAATCGGCCTCCCCTGTCTTCGAATAATCGATGCGCCCCTCGAAACTCTTGAGCGTGTCCTGTATGTCCGCGGACGAGGGGCTCAACACCAGTTTGGGCGTCACTTCATAGCCGGCCGCTTGTGCTGATACCCGGATACTTTGTATAAGCTGATGAAGCGCGGGTTGCCTGAGACGCAACGTGGTCGTGTGAATTCCGTAAATTACTAATTGCATCGCATACATTGGCCGACGGTGCGAGGCTTTAAGTAGTAGAGTTGTTGGTACGGCCATCTAAGGCAAAAAAGGATAGCCGCACTATAGATAGACGTATTAGAAGTGTAAGGATGGAGTTCTGCGATGTTTGCCGTAACATGATTTACTTGCGCACGGACGCGACCGAGGACGGCGGAAACCGGCTCGTTAAATACTGCAAGGCTTGCGGCTTCGAGCACGTGCACGAAGGCGGGGCTTTTCGCGTCTCTCAAACGTTGTACGCGGAGGACGATTTGCTCTATTTGCAGCACCAGACGCCGTATTTGCGGTGCGACCCGACGCTTCCGCGCGTGTGCGACCCGTCGCTGCCTTGCCCGAGCCCGACGTGCACTGGACCCAAGAACAAGCCGCAGGTGCTATATGTCAAGTATCACCCCGTTGGCATGAAGTACTTGTATTGCTGCGACTACTGCGGTCACTTCTGGAGGCTCGAGAGTGAAAAGCTCAAGAGCAGAGAGGCGGCGGCTTAAGGCAAAAAAGGATATCTGCGGACCAATAAAGAGGACGCGTATAAAGCATGGCGGTCGTAGACGAGATTGCGCGCGTGGCGGCCTACCTGAATTTGGATAAGAAGCAAGAGAACGGACCCATCGCGGAGAATCTGCTTACGAAGTACGAGTTCAATCAAATCATCGGGCTGCGGACGTTGCATCTGTCCAAGGGGGCGCCGCCGCTCGTGGAACTTGCGCCGGACTTTCGCATCAAGGGAAACATGGAGTTGCGTGCGGTGGCCTTGCGCGAAATGCGCGAAAAACGCCTGCCCTATCTCGTGCGCCGAGTGTTGCCTAATGGTAAGCCCGAGTACAAGAGCCTCTCGAAGATGGACCTGGCCGCTGTGCGCCACTTGATGCGCGATGCTTAGTTGCGCGATGCTTAGTTGCGCGATGCTTAGTTGCGCGATGCTTAGTTGCGCGATGCTTAAGCAAAAATCGACTTAGACTGTTCTTTTTGTAACTTGTTTGTTAATCATGAATGCACTGATAAATCAGTTCGCCTCTACGGTGTGCATTACGCCACAACTCAGCTTGCGGCCACGCACGGGGGCTCCCTTGCCCCTGGAGGTGCGCGAAGACAGCGAAAGGCATCGTGTCTTTGCTACAGCGCCAATAGCCGCAGGTGTCTTTCTCGGTGGCATCGAAGGCGAGCGCAAGTACGTGTGGGAGGTGATTCCGAGCGAGTGGACGCTCTTTGTGGATGACGAAACTGTCATTGATATGACAACTTGCCCGCGCGACATATTTGCGTACGTGCGCGAGGACTACGAAGGCGGCGAAGACTACACGTGTGAGCTCATCGGCGTTTGCAACGGTGACGGCTACTTGCACGTCGGCTTTCGGACGCTACGGCACGTGCACCCCGGCGAAGAGCTCGTATACCATCGCTCTCAAGAGTTGTGGCTCGATGTTGTTCACACGTAAACGCACTTGAACGCACCATTTAAAGACAACGCGTCTGTTTTTTGCAATGGAGGAACCAACTGATACAGCCCATGCGCTGATGCTTGGCTCGCTCACGCTATACTTTTCGCGGCACGCGGCGCACCGTCGCATGCTGCACGACCTCGTCGAGGGGCGCACGGCGATTTCCTTGCGAATGCTCGATTGGTTCGTGACACATTATGCAAAGCGCCACAACACGCTGTACTGGATTGAAGGTGACGTGCTTCACACGCAATATCCCGCGCCTGCGCCCACGGCCAATGGCCTCCTGCCCCCGAAAAAGTTTGCAGTGTATATCGAGTACCGCTCTCAGCTACGCGCGTTCTCTAAGCACGTATTCGACCCCTTCCGCCGCCACCATCGCATATCTTTTGTCGTCAGCGAGCGCGCGGACGGGTCGCCCGTATTTATAGATACCACGATTGGCCAACTCAACTTTTTTCGTTGGGCGTTGCAAAACAAGGTTATTGACTACGTGCTGGGACACCTCCCGGCCATCGAGGAAGAGGCATCGTCCTTTCAACAACAACGGCGCAAGCAAAAGATGCCGGATGAGGGCTCGGCTAAAACCCAAGCCCAAGCCCAAGCCCAAGCGAGCGCAACAGCCATTGCACCCCCGCCCACGCGCGTATTGTTTGATTGATGCAATTAATACTTAAAGGTTGCTTTCATATGAAAGTGTGTAAGAAAAAGTAATCAGCATGCTTTTGGGCGGTCGTGCAATCCTGTTTGATATTGACGGGGTGCTCGTTCGCAATCGAGCCGTATCCGCGCGAATTGAAAAGCGCGTCGTCAGCTACGTGCAAACGCGCGCCAATGTGCCGCTCGAGCACGCGCCCGCGGTTAACCGCGCACTATACTCGGCCTATGGTCACACTCACACCGGGTTGAAGGCGGCTTATAAAATCAAAGAAACAGTGAATGACTTCAATACCTACGTTTATGATAAAGACACCGTGTTGGAATGCTATCGAGAGCTTGCGACATGCGAAAATAACGCGCGCGCCCTTTTTACCGAACTTCGAGGTGCGCCCGTCTTTTTGTTTACGAACGCGCCTGATGTTTGGGCTGATGCGGTTGTTCAGGCGCTCGGCTTGAACATTCGCATGGAGCGCCGACTCACGAGCAGCTCATTTGGTCTAAAACCAGACGATGCAACGTACGCGCGTGTTGCCGCGTACGCAAAGGCTGATGCGGGAGTGGAGACGCTCGTGTTTGTCGACGACCAGTTTCGCAATCTCGTGCCAGTGCTAAACATGCCCGATTGGCAGCCCGTGCTTTTTGCACCTGACATGCAAGAACACAGCCTCGGACGTGCGAAAGTCGTGTCTACGCTATCTCTATCAACCATCTAAAGCGAGCCGATTATTTTTATGCATATTTGTGATGGACGCGTTCTACCAGTGCCACAAGCAGAGGCGCTCGCTGTTTAAAGCCCTTCAGTCTTTTCGGGAGTTTTACCCGAGTAAAAGTAGCACAGTCGTCCTCGTAAACGATAGGGGCGACAATCACACGGATATAGCTAGGTTCTTCAAGTGTCAATACTACTACCGCACGAGCCAAATTGGGCGAAAGAGCGCGCTTCTCTTTGACAGTTTCGAGGGGTGTCTCGACTTTCTTGAAAATGTTCGCACCGCAATCTGGCACTTTACAAACCCGTGGTTCATGCTGCTCGAGGACGATGTGCGTGTCGTCGGCCAAATTCGCACGGATGCACTTGAGCACGAGATAAACGGCTGCAATCCGGGAGCAAAGTTCCCATTGCGCGTACTCGAGTACGTGCGTGTGCGCAACCCACGCGCTTGCGACTTTTATGGTGCGTGCGGCGGTTGCATTCTAAAGACGGAGCATTTCAAGAAAATCTTGCAAGACCCGCAATTAAATGAGCACGTGCGTGAGTATTTCGAGCGCACGGGCGGGCACGGCGCGTCAGACATGCTTTTATCGTTCTTGAATGCGATTCATGGAGGACGCATTGGTATGTTTTCCGGCTTTTACGAGACGTGGTGGCCCTCGCGCCCAGAGTTCATTGCTGTCATACACCAATACAAGTACGAGTACGACATGGAGCTAGAGGCCGCCGATGCCCACAAACTTGCGAGCCAGCCATTTGGGTGATGGGCCCTTTGTAAGCATATTCTTGTCTGTGAGAGTCTAAAACACGCATCATGTTCTTGAAAAGCTAATAAAATAAATGTTTGAATGTGACGCTATAAGTACATGACCATTGACAGCTTGAACGTCATCAAATAAAGGCCCGAGCTTCATCCTAAACTAGGCACATTATTTCATTGTTCATAAGTCCACACCCGTACCTTTTCTTCAAACTCCAAGAGCGAGCCGCAATTGACGATTTCCGTGTCGCCAATCAAAGCGTCGATGTGCGCTTCGGCCTCGTGCGCTAGCGCATACGTGGGGCGCGTTATTTTTATCACGATTCCGCCGCGTTCTCGAATCCATGCAAGGTCGTGCTCGTATCTGACATCGGGTATGATGATGCGCGAGCCATCGTAGGACGTCCAGAAGCGCCGTGTGAAAAAGTCGGGTCCCATAAAGCCCATCGTATCATGTGTAATGCGAATCATGGCATCGCGCGGCCGGATATTCCAGCACGGGTGAGTCAGCTCTTTGCTTGGCCCTTCGAGTTGTTCTTGCGTGAAGCCGTAGAGTGCGGCCGCCGCCTCTTTCACGGGCGCGGCCAAGCGACGCACAACATAGCAATCGCGCGTCTCTTGGCACAGCACGCGTGCGAAAGTGTCCTTGCCGCATCGGGACCGGCCAAGGAGCCCGATAATCGGTGGCAGCATGTCTCTTAAAAGAATTAAGAGAATTCCTTATATAAAGCAATCGCTCCGTGCAAGGTCAGTAACTATGTTGGCTCTTCGCAAGGCCCTTCCCACATTTTATAGTGCATCAATCAAACCTCAGCATCTGGTAGGAAGCATCCGCAACCTAGGGATGAAGGGAAAGAGCAAGAATAGGCGCGACATTGTCATGGACAGCGACGATGACGACTCACTGTTTGGACGCTCACCTGCGACCTACTCCTCGTTCAATGATAGCATGGGTGTCATGTCCTCAATCAAGGAGCCAGTTATAAAGCCGCGTAATGAGCGCCAGCGCGCATATATAGCCGCGCTCGACGCAGAGAGTCCGACGATTGTTATTGGCACGGGCGCGGCCGGCACAGGGAAGACGATGCTCGCGTGCTCCATCGCCATTAAGAAGCTCGCGAACAACGAAATCAACAAGCTCATAATCACGCGCCCCATGGTAAACGTGGACGACGAGGATGGCATCGGCTTCTTGCCCGGCTCGCTCGAGGAGAAGTGTGCGCCGTGGCTCGCACCCCTAACCGACGTCTTTTACAAGTATATCTCGCCGCCGAAGTTCCAAGCTCTGATAGCCAAGCAAGTTATTGAAATCTGCCCGCTCGACATGATGCGCGGCCGGTCGTTCGAGGACGCCTATATTATTGTGGACGAGGCGCAAAACTGCAGCACCACGCAGATGCTGATGTTGCTCACGCGCATCGGCAACCGCACGAAGCTTGTGATAACGGGCGACCCGATGCAGCACGACCGTAAGCGCGCGTACGCGGTGAATGGGCTCTCTGATTTTCTCGCGCGCATTGCCTCGAGCGCGCAGACCCACCCCGAGCGCGTAACCGACATGTGCGTAGTGCACTTTGACGAAGAGTGCATTGTGCGCCACCCGGTCATAAAAAACATTCTAAAAATGTACGATGTCAGCTACCCGCCGAGCTCTTAATTAATGTTCCACGTTCACTGCAGGCTCAATGTCATCAGCTGCGTCGTGCATTGCGGCCCCATGAGTCTTGACGCCCGCACTTGCGCCCGTGTTCTCTTTCATGGTAATGCGCACTGGTAGGTTGGCCACCCAATCATTCCACGCATCCTGTTGGAACGTGATTTTTACAGGAACCAGCTCCTCCACGACGCGTTTCGCAAAGTCGAGCTCGCTCTTTGCAATTTTTTCAATGTCGCTGTTCAGGCGCTTCATGCCAAGGTTGCGCGACTGCTCGAGAATGCGCTTGCGGTCGGCAATGTGCTTTGACGCTGACTCGAAAACTTTGTTCGCATTTGATGCCTTCGCTTCCGCACGAACTGAAAGGGTTGCTCGCATTTGATAATATAGGCAGAATTTATAAGCGCGTAGCATGAACTTGAAAGGCACGCTTAGCGCAGCGCGGACAGTGCAGCCACTTAGCGCTTCGCGGACGACAGTGCAGGTGCAGCCACTTAGCGCTTCGCGGACAGTGCGCTTGTGGAAGTTCGCCGCAGAGTATCAATGGCGCTTCCGCGGGGACCAGCCTCAAGGAGCGCCTCTTGGAAAGTGGTTGCGGAACGAGATGACCGAACTCGGCCCCGCATTCATAAAAATGGGGCAATTCATGAGCACGCGCACGGATATATTTGGAAGTGCGCTCACGGCCGAGCTTGCGCGCTTGCAAGACGACGCGAATCCTGTAAGCTTTGATGTTTTGAAGCCCGTCATTGAGAGGGAACTCGGCTTCGAGTTGGACACCGTGTTCGCAGAGTTTGACACGGAGCCAATTGCATCCGCGAGCATCGGCCAAGTGCACAGAGCAAAAATGCGAACGCGCGATGGAAAAACATTCGACACGGTCGTGAAGATTCAAAAGCCGCGCGTGCGTGAGCAAATCCTCGAAGACGTCGCGATTCTTAAAAAGATTGCAGAGTTGGCGGCGTGGACAGGGACACAAAGAGGGCGCGAAGCGCAGCAACTCCTCAAGCAGTATGAGACGTTTCTCAAGGCCGAACTTGACTACAAGAGCGAGGTTGACAACATGCTCGCATTTCGTCGCATCTTGAAAGAATCGGGGGAGCCAATCATGCTCGTGCCGCGCCCCTTTCCGACGCTATGCACCGAGAACGTGTTGGTCATGGAGTACATTCCAAGCGTAAAAATAACGGCGATTGAACAACTGCGTGAAGCGAATGTTGACACGAAGCTCGTGGCCAGCGCCGTAGTCAATATCTTCATTCAGCAAATCGTCGCATACGGGCTCGTGCATTGCGACCCCCATCCCGGGAACATTGGAATAATACCCTCTGCATCTGGGAATGGGGACTTCAGCGTGGTCCTATACGACTTCGGGAATGTGGTTGCATTGTCGCAAGCCTTTCGCGAGCAGATTAATAATTTGATTGTGTCAATCGTGCAAGAGGACGTTGACGAGTTTTTGAGCTTGCTCGTGTCGCTGCAAATCATTCGCGTATCGGACCCGATAGAGTTGCTCGAAATCAAATCGTTCTTCTCGTACTTCTTCGACTACTTGAAAACTGTCGACTTCCAGAAGTTGCGCACATCCATAACTGATAACGAGGCACTACAACAAAGCCAGATTGGCTTCAAGGTGGACAATGATTTCTTGGCCCTCTTTCGCGTCTTTTCGCTCTTAGATGGAACGTGCACTTTGTTGGACCCCGAATTTAGTTACATGACCGCATTGGGACCAGTGTCGCAAGAGGTGTTTCAAAACACAACGTTCATAGAGTATCGCATGCGAAAGGACATGTCAAAGCTGAGCTTGTTTAACGCGCCTTCATCTACAATGAGCGACGACACCATCATGGCGCTGAGCACGCGCATACGCGACATTGGTGATAAGACTAGCGTTTTCCGAGGTATGTTCTTGGCTTTAGCAGTACTAGACGGCATCAACGACCCATTGCGACTGACGGTCATTGTCCCAATGCTCGCGTGGCTTGCTCTGTCTCAGAAAAAATGAAGCATGAAGCATGAAGCATGAAGAATTGTAAGACATGTGTGCTCATAAGCGCCCCATTGAGGCAGTGTATTCTATATTTGTAATGCCAATGGGTAAGAGAAAGCAAACGCGCATAGAAGAGCTCCCTGGCCCTCCTCAAAAAATTGACATTCACACTGTAACATAGACGCACCTAGTTCATAGCATCTCATACGACCATGTCGCGCCTACTCGGACTCCACAACAAGACGCAGCAAGTGCAAGAGGGCGAGTTGCCGTTCAACGCGGTCAACGTGTTATTGCAGCCGGCGGACCTCGCGGCTTTCTTTCGGGCGCATGGACTCGGCGGCGTGACACCTCGTAACATCAACCTTTATCGCAATGCGTTCGTTCACCGCTCGTATTGCACCATGAAAAACAGCGACTTTGACACGGGGAACGAGCGGTGCCCGGAGGGCGTCTTGCCCTTGCAAGATATGAGCTACGAGCGCCTCGAGTTCCTCGGTGACAGCATCCTTGGAATGGTGGTGGCGCGCTATCTTTACGAGCGCTTCCCCGACCGCCACGAGGGCTTCTTATCGGGCATGCGCACCAAGCTAGTCAACGGACGCATGCTCGGGCATCTTGCCACACGCATTGGTTTTCCCAAATTTGCAATTCTATCGAAGCAAATTGAAGACGGACAAGGTCGCGCTAACTATAAAATCATGGAGGACATCTTCGAGGCATTCTTGGGCGCCCTCTACATGGACTTTCAAGACGAAGATGGCGTGACCCTGCCCGCGACAATGATGATGCAGCCGCTATCCGGAGCCGGATTCTATGTGGCGGAACAGTTCATTGTCGCGGTCCTCGAGAAGTACGTCGACTTTGCAGAGCT
>Ga0208974_1000896_pt1 | contig 11874 bp, 15 predicted proteins | sample GreLakmeER15MSRF_FD_187699 | JGI IMG/M metagenome (GOLD analysis project Ga0208974, IMG submission 187699) | Freshwater lentic microbial communities from great Laurentian Lakes, MI, USA - Great Lakes metaG ER15MSRF (SPAdes) | ecosystem: Environmental > Aquatic > Freshwater > Lake | place: Great...
TGAAACTGCAGGCCATGGAGGTGATTAGTCGCCTGATGAAGGCGGCTTACGATCAAGGGGACTACGAAAAAGTGGAGGCCCTCAGCGAGGCCCACAAGGCAATCTATGAGATTGCCTCTTGACCCACCTGCCCCCGGCCTAACCCGCCGGGGGCTTTGCCCTTTACAGCAAACCTCCTTTGTACTTTCAGTATGCTGAACAAGTGTTCAGTACAAGAAGTATGGCGAAAAGAAATTTGCCGTTTGGATGGATGTTCCAAACACAACCCCCTCTTAAGGAGTCAGCCATGTGGGAACTACACTTTGAGTTCAGTGAAGACTTCCGCCATAAGCAGCTTGTGGGGCCTGTCCCCCAAGCTGCACTTGTGTGGCTGGAAAACCACTGGGAGTTGCTGCCCAGAGATGGGTGGCAACACGAGGGCTCCCTTAAGGGGGAGCCCGGAAAGCCCGCAGTCATGCGGGAGACCATGAAACTCGTGGTCTCCAACGACCACGACGAAGCCGTGGTCAAGAGTTGCCTTGAAGAAGTGGAAGAGGTAACTCTCTAACCCACCCAGAACCCCCGGCCTAACCCGCCGAGGGTTTTACCCTTTACAACAAACCTCCTTTGTACTTTCCCATATCCACAAGGTGCATATACACATATCCACAAGCGTATATAAACACACATACACGCAGGTGGCGAATAAAAAATTGCTGCCCAGATGGATGTAACCAACCCCCTCCAAAAGGAGCCTGAGATGACAGCTTTCTCAAAAGCTTGGAAGTATTGCTCCAAGCCGTCTGCCCGAAGGAATCGGGCAAAATTGAAAAAACAAATCCGGAGGGCGCAAAGGCGCAATCCGGATAATCCCCAGAAATGGGACGCACGACTGGTTAACTGAAAAAACCCCGGCCTAACCCGCCGGGGTTTTTTTGTTTTTATACGGCTCAAAAAAAGTACAAAGGACATTCTCTAAATTTGCGTTTTAAACAATCCTTTTCTAAATCGACCTGAGACTCACCTAGCAGTCAGAACTCCTGCCAAATCGCAAAATCAGGCCCAAACAATTGAAACTAGCTGGTCTTGCTTGGATTGATCCAGTAATATGGCCAACCTCCTTTGTACTTTTCCATATCCATAAGGCGCATATACACATATCTACACGCCTCACATACGCACGCACAAGGCGAATAAAAAATTGCAGTTTGGATAGATGTTCCAAACAAAACCCCAAGGAGCCCTGAAAATGGCCGCTCAAAACCAAAACACCCCGGATGGCCCCTGCGAGGAATGCGGCAGTGCCAATGGGCACGACTGCATTGTCCACGAACAATGGGCAGCGCAGGTCCTCTGCCCATCCTGCTACGACGAACTCGTAGAGGAATATGGCACAGGCCTGTAGGTCTAGAGAAACAGATATCAAAAGATATTCTGTTTCTTTTTACAACAAACCTCCTTTGTACATTCAATCCGCCTAGTCCCCTTCGGGGGCGGAAAACCCGCCTAATGGCGAAAAGAAAATTGCACGGCGGATGGATGTTCTAACCAACCCCCTCCAGTAGGAGCAGTAAAATGGGCGCTTTTTCTAAGAAAATCCGTGTACGGGCAGAAAACGGAGAGGCTTTGGCCGCCGCCTTAAGGGCGGCTGGATTCGAGGCCAAGTTTCTGGGGCCGGGAACGGCCCATACTTCTCTTAACTGTGGTTGCAGTGACGAAAGTCACTGCCCCCAACACCCATCGGCCTATGTCCCCCAGCAATGGGGGGCAGTCGAGACCAATGTGGGTGGGAACAAAGCCCACAGCATTTGGTTGGCCTTGGGGCTGATCAAAGAATAGTGAACTTCCCAAACCACCTAAACCCCCGGCCTAACCCGCCGGGGGTTTTTTTGTTTTTATATGCCCTAAGAAAAGTACAACAGACATTCTTCAAATTTAAGTTTATACAGGGCCAAATCTAGATTGACCCAACTCCCATCCAACCACCTGAAACCCTGCCAAATCGTAAAATTAAGCCCAAAGAATTGAAACTGGCCAGACTTGTTTGAACTGATTGTAAAACCACTCCTAACCTCCTTTGTACATTTAAGACAAAAGCCCAGAATCCCAGAAGCCTAGTGTACAAGTGTACACGGCGAAAAGAAAATTGCACGGAGGATGGATGTTCCAACCAAAACCCCCTGCTTAGGAGCAGTAACATGGTTAATCTTTTCACCGTCACCATCAGCACCACCACAGCCGAAAATGGTTATAGCTATAACCATTTTAAGGGCGAGGCCCGCAACAGATCCCCCAAGGTGGCCCTCCGGCTAGCAAAGGAGGCCTTGGGGCGGGATTTCAACCGTGACCCCTACGGGGCCGCTTGTGGGGCAATCTACGACCGGATGGTCATCCGGAAGGGGGCCAAGGTCATCTTGGATCAAGAGGTCTGGTGACCTCTCCCCGCCCGCCTGAAACCCCCGGCCTAACCAGCCGGGGGTTTTTTTGTTTTTATATGCCCTAAGAAAAGTACAAAAGAGGTTCTTCAAATTTAAGTTTTAAACAATCCTTTCCTGAATCGACCTGAGACTCATCCAACCACCTGAAAGCCCGCCAAATCGCAAAATCAGACCCAAAGAATTGAAACCAAGACCAGTCAGATCCAAAACAGTTTCAAAGGCTATCCTCCTTTGTACATTCAAGACACCAGACAAAAGCCCGGAAGCTTAGTGTACAACTGTACACGGCGAAAAGAAAATTCCAGTCCTGACTAATGTTCCGATCACAACCCCAAGCCTTGAAGGAGGCCCCAAAGTGACCGAAATCCAACATATTGTCTTCTCCGATTGGGGAGGCGTGGTGGAAGCCATGCTCCTCCCCAAGGGGGAGGAGGCCCGGGTGGTGCGGGTCAGGATTTCCACCAAGCGGGTCAAAAACCCGCTCCGCAAGTGCCTGAAATGGCTTGCGGCCAACCATCCACATGCTAGCTACAGCTACCATGTGGAGACGGGTGCCTGCGCCCCCGTGGAATACGAATAACCTTCGGGGCACCCTACGGGGTGCCCTTTCTTTCGCCATCCAACATCCATTGTACATTTAGTCCACCTAGGCCCCTGCGGGGCTACCCGCCTACGGCGAAAAGAAAAAAGGCAAAACCTCCGCTGGCGAAAAGAAAAAAGAAAACTACCGCCAAATTAAATCCATCCGCTGGCGAAAAGAAAAAAGAAAAGCCCGGGCCAAACCAACTTCATCACATGGCGAATAGAAAATTGGTTCAAGAACCAATAGGTCTTTTTGCGCAACCCCCGTTTGGAGTTTCTCCCATGTCCATTTCCATCAACGCCACCACCATCAACACCACCCTGACCGGCACTTGGGCAAATTGCCACGGGGAGTGGGCCGTCCGTTGTTCGGGCGGCATGGAAGGCGACTTTGTCGCCGTCACGGCCAAGGGGGGCCGGATTTCCAAGGTCAAACTGGGCCAGATGCTGGATATCGGTCTTTTTGCCGTTGCGGGCAAAAAAGCCCCCGCCACAAAGTCCTTTCAAAAAAAACCAATCACCCAGACTTCCAAGCTGGGTTTCGAGTGCATTACATGCAACCGGTGCGATGGCACCGGACACTTCAGCTACTGCACCGGGTACGGCACCCGCTGCTTTAAGTGTGCTGGGAACAAGGTGATTCTGACGGGCCGTGGTTCTCAGGCCCACGCCATGTATATGCAGGCCCTTGAGATCAGCTACAGCGAGGTAAAAGCTGGCATGCAAATCAGGGACGAAAACCCCCTGACGGGCGTGGTCACTTGGCACACAGTAACTGAGGTGGAGGTGGACGGCACCACCTTCAACATCAAGTGCGCCAAATTTGGCGCATCGGGCGGGGCCGAACACACCATTCGCATCGCCCGGAAGGCTGAGGAAAAAGCCGCCTTCCTGAAGGCGGCTTTGGAATTTCAGGCGACCCTGTAACCTCAAGGGGTTCAGTAAAATCCCCCGGCCTAAACCGCCGGGGGATTTTTTTTGCCATGTCAATTTAAAGACTATTATAATCCACTTAGTAGTCTACTCCGAGTATCCACTTAGTAGTCTACTCCGAGTATCCACTTAGTAGTCTACTATCAATATGCAAAATTGTTTTGCCTACACTCTTTTTCTTTTCGCCACTGGAGATTCTTCTCCGATCCGGAAACACCCTCCGACCAAACCTCCTTTGTACATCCAGCCCATCCGCAACAGCACCTCGCCGGTCAAAGGCCCACGGCGAAAAGAAAAAAGAAGTACCTCCCCAAATACACATCCACACATGGCGAAAAGAAAATTGCCCTAAGAACCAATAGGTCTTTTTACGCAACCCCCATGCTAGGAGCATACCATGCGCAGCACCGTCGCCAGCGTCCCCGCCAACATCACCTCCAACAAGGAGGCCTTCCACAAGGCCATCGGCGTGCTGTGGAACGGCAAGTGCCCCAGCTTCGAGGACCGCTCTCCGGGCGGGCAGTGGTTCCAGTGGTCCGTGCGCCACCCGGAGACCGGGTGGGCCGTCCTCGCTAGCACCCGCACCTATGCGGAGCTGGTGTCCAACATGGCCAAGGTGGCCGAGATGAGGGTTCTGCCCGAGGGCACGCTGATCTCAGCGGGCCGACAGTTCGGGTACTGCCCGTACGATTACTCGCATCACGAGCAGACCTTCCTGCTCTCGCAGGTGGGACGGGACTTGCGACTTATCCCGCAGGAAATGGACTGACCCGCAAGGGAGTCCGATCCCCAAAGCCCACCCTTCGGGGTGGGTTATTTTTTTGCCCCAAGTAAACTACACCCCATAAGATATTTAATATACAAGACTACTTAGGTAGATTTAATAACAGACTACCAACATCTTCTTTGTCTCTCATGCTCTCGAATGGTTCGGCCCACCTTGAATCAATTTCTTTTCGCCGCATGTCGTTCTGTGGCAGCCACCCTTGAATCAATTTCTTTTCGCCACCCGTGTGCCTGCCACTGTGGCATGGCAACTATAAAGTACAAGGGAGGTAGGTGGCGAATAAAAATATTTTTTCTAAATATTTTACAAAATTAAAAATTAATTTTTAAACTTGCAAAAGGTTTTTGCGTTCACCGGTGGGGGGAGGGGGTCTGCCAATATGACTCCTTTCTTACTCAAGCCTTCTTTATTTTTTTCCCAAGCTTTCCCACATTTCTCGAAACTATTTGAATTCATTCATTTTCCTAAGGGTAAAAACGAACTCGTATCGATATTCAAAAAAATCCCGCCGCCGAAATTTTTCATACCAGAAAGGTTCGTTATAATTTGTTATATTATTTTACATAATTGGTAATTGTGTGTTTTGAAGCAATCTCCTATGATCTTAAACAAACAAAAAAGCCGGATTTAAAAAAAATCCGGCGGGGTAATTTTTTAGGGGGGAGGGGTTTCGATGAATTACAAAGTATTGGATGGCCTTAAATGGATAGTTGGGGTTTTGAACCGTTTTGGCATAGACTATCAGATTACTGGTGGTTTGGCTGCGTTTTGGTATGGAAGTAAGAGGGAGATATATGACATAGACTTGGAGGTTAGTGATTCTGATGTTTATAGATTAAGTGAAATATGTAGGGAACACATTATTTATGGGCCTGAAAGGTATGTGGACGAGCATTTTGATTTATTGTTAATGACTTTGAAGTATAGAGATCAGTTGATAGATGTGTGTGGTATAGACAACATGAGTATACGGGGTTTGAGGCAGATGGTTGATTTGAGAAGTGCTGTGAATATTGGTGGTTATCGAGTTGTTGGTTTGGGGGATTTAATTGCTTATAAGAAGTTGTTGGGACGGGAAGTGGATTTGATTGATATTGGGTTTTTGGAATAATTTATCGAGCTATTTTCCGGTCGAGTTTTTCTTTGAAAGAATTGTGCCAACTATTATGGGCTTTTATAATATGATTTGGCAGTTTGTCGTATTCATCTGGTTTTATGTTTGTTTTATCATCTGGGTGGTTGATGGAATGTGGCAGGGATGAGCCTATTGAAATGGTTATGATATGTTTTGGTGCGAATTTGAGTCTACCTGCTCCTCTGCTGTGACCTATCCATAGTTGTGCGTTTATATTAGGTGTTGTGTGTGGTTTGCCTTCATCGAATTCGACTTGGAATCCTTGGTCTTGGAGGTATTTTTTTAGTTTGGGATAAAGGTTACCGGGAGTTTTTGGTTGTTTTCTATTTGGGTTACCTTTGATAATGATGGCTAGTGGTTTTTGTTTATTTTCCCGAACAATCCATTCTTTGAAGTTTAGCATAATGAGTATTTATGAAGGATTTAAAAAAAATCCGGCGTGGTGAATTTTATGTGTGGGAGGGTTTTTTGATTGATTTCTTTTTAAGTTGGTTGACGATCTTTTGTGCTTGGGAGGAGAAGTCAGTAACTTGGGAATAGTTTTCGTCATCAAATTGTTTAAATTCTTGGAACCAAGATTGTGGGATGTTTGCGTTATGTGGGAGGGAGTAGTATGAATAATAAATATGTCCTTCGTTTATATTTTCTGCCATTTCATTGGGAATGACGGTGCAATGGAGTGGGCACCATTTAGTGGAGATTTGGGAAATTTCTTGATCTTGGTAGAATAGAGTGTTTGTGAAATCGTTGAAGCCATGGCTTTCTGGGCAACGGTGGCTAATTGCGTAGAAGGTTTCATTTTCGTTAATTTCCCAAAAGTAGTTTTCAAAGCCTACTTTAATTTTGAGTCCATTTGGTATAATTCCTTTCCATACTCTTGCAGGGGAGTTATTTGTCCAATAGGTTTTATCTTGTTTATCTAGATTAAGGTGTATTTTAAGTTTTTCGTAGGGGGAGGTGCATTCGCATTGTTCTTTTGGATTTGTCATGGAGATGAATCTGGAGTACCAGCCGGAATGGAAGGAGATAAGGTCAGCTGCGTGAAGTAGCCAGAATATATCATTTGATTTTTGGTCTATATTTTTTTGGATAAATTTTTTATAGGATCGTAGGATGCTTTTTTCGGAATATCCTTCGATATTATTTTTAATTTCTTCTAGTGCAACGATGAGTGGGTTGGTATCTTCTTTGAGCCAGTAGGCTATTGGTGAATCTTGGTGATCGTGGAGTCTTAGGATGAGGCTATGGATAAATTTTTTGAAATAGGGTAATATATCGATATTTGGATAACCGGGGAGAGATTCTGAGTAATTGAGAAGGTGTGCTGTATTTTTGGTAATTTTGCCGAAATTGAGTGGTGTGATGTGGTGTCTGGTAAATCCGTGTATTATTTCAGAGTTAATAATTTCCATGGTATGTTTCCTCCTTGTGGTGAATAGTTCTCATCATGATACTGTATTGGGGAGGAAAAGTATAGTTTCTTGGGGATTGGAATAAAAAAAGCCGGATTTAGAAAAAATCTGGCGGGGTAATTTTATATATTTTATTTAAAAGAAATATGTCAGTTTTTATTTGATTGGATAATACGAGGGGGATATATGAAGAAATTTAGTAGATGGTTAGTTGAGAATGATTTGAATAGGTTGGCGCATGATTTTGCGAAGATGAAGCATGACGAGACTGGCAAGGTTCGGAAGTTATCTGGCAAGCCGTATTTTAGTCATCCGAGTAATGTGGCAGATTTATTGAGTGGAGTGGGAGCGAGTCCCGAGGTGGTGATGGCGGGTTATTTGCATGATACTACAGAGGATGCTGGAGTAAGTTTATCGGAAATAGGTGAAAAATTTGGAAAGCGTGTGATGGATTTAGTAGCTGGTGCTAGTGAACCTGACAAGGGTGCGAGTTGGGATGAGAGGAAGCGTCACACGATGGATTATTTGCGTGGATTGAATGATGATGAAGTTATGCAAGTTGTGGTAGCGGACAAGTTAGACAATGTGATGGATACGAGCATGCATGGTGGTGAGGACATTTGGAGTAAGTTTAACGCACCTTATGAAAAGCAGAAGTGGTATTATACTTCACTAGCTGACATATTTGATAAAATGATACCGTCATTTCCTTTGACTAAAAAATACAGGGACATTGTGAACAAGGTTTTTAACTGATTAATTGCTTGTTGATAATTTGCTTGTGTTGTCTTTTTAATTATTGAAGAAGTTATATTTTTCCATTTGGTCGAGTTTTTTGCTTATGTCACTTCCTCTTAGTCCTAGGTTTATGACATCAGTGCCTGAATATTTAGGTGTGTATTGATAAAGTTTTTGTGTAATTTTTTCTAATCCGAAGTGTTGCATGAAGGACATGAGGGATTTTGGATCAACTTTATGGATATCTTTGACTATTTCGTGTATTTTTAAATTATGATTTTCTGGGTTTTTAAGCATGTTATAAGTTTTTAGAATTATGAATATTGGTGTTATGGTATCGTATTCAAATTTATTTTTAATGAGTGTGTTTTGTAGTGTTTTATCGGGTTGATTTTCGTGTAGGAGGTATGCAAGGATGGCTGGCAGACCTTTCATGTTGTCGATAGGTTCTGGATTATTTGTGACGAGTTCTACTGGCAATGCGTTATGGAGTAGGTCAAGGGCTGTTAGGCTTCGTATGAAGTTTGCTGGGGATTGGCTTTGTTTGAGTCCTGAGATAAATTCTTTATAGATTCTTTCTTTGCTAACATTTTCTAAGTTTTTATAATGTGTTATAGCTTCTTTGGTTTGTGGTTGTATGTGGTCAAGGATATTGTCACTGTTGTAGCGGTTGAAGAATCTTACGACACGGAGAACACGGAGTTGATCTTCACTGAATCTGTGATATGGGTCTCCGACCACGGAGGTTTGTTTATTTTGAATATCTTTGATGCCTTTTCCAGAGTTGTAATCTTTGACAGTTTTGTTAATTGCATCGTAGAATAGTGCGTTATAGTTTAGATCTCTTCTTTGGGTATCTTCTTCTGGGGATGCGCCGAATTCGGTTTTTTCTGGTTTTCTGGAGTTGCCCGAATAAACTTCTTTTCGGAAAGTGGCAATTTCAAATTCGTTGACAACTTTGTTATTTTTATCTTTGACGATAATTGAGAGTACGCCTTGGTCTAGTCCTTTGTTGAATATTTCTAGTTTGAGGTTACCGATAGTTTTGCCGTGTAAAATATTTCTGGTTTCTTCTGGGAGGGCATTGGTAGCTAGGTCATAATCGTTGATATCTTTATTTAGTCTATGGAATAGGTTGAAAAGGTGGTCACGGACAGCGCCTCCCACGACATAACATGTTTTGCCATGGGTGTTCATTATACGGACAACTGCCTCTAGTTCATCTGGAACGGGCATATGGGTATCGAGAGTTTCGAGTTCTTCGTTAAGTAGCCAGTTTTTGAATTTCATGACAAGCCTTTTAATAGATCAATATTTTCTGATGGAAATTTGGATTTTACGGCATTAATTATTTGGTTGAGGGGTAAGTTTTTCATTTTCAAACTTTTGATCATATCTTCTGGAGTTTGGAAATCTTGTTTTTTATTTTTTTCGGCGTTGAGTTTGCTTTTTTCACTGGCGGCAATTAGGGCTTGGTCATTTTTTTCGATAGTTTCTTGGGACTGTGGTTTTCTTCCCATTTTATCTGAGTAGATGAGTATGAGAAGTAGTTTGATTTTCTCGTCTGGTACTAATATACCGTTTTTGAAATATTCAGCGACGAATGATTTGGGGAATCCACCTTTTGATACATCCATATGTCTTTGAATTAAAAAGTCGAACAGGCTTTTGTTTTCATCGTATGTTTTTTTAATTTCTTGAGGGGTTATCCCGGCAAGCTTATCAATTTCTGGTTGATAATATTCTGGATCTTCGTGTCTGAGGCTTCTTATTTTTCCGGTTTCTCCCGGTTCTGTCCAATGTCTTGAACCGGAATCGGTGGTGATGGTGGTGGTTGGTATTTTGCCGATATCGTGTAGCCAAGTTGCTAGTTTAAGAATTTGCATCTGCTTGGAGTCGGGCACTACATCTATATTTTGGAGTATGGTGCTCCAAGGTTCTTTAGTTTTGAGTTGCAAAAGTTTACGGATTGCTTGAGGGATTGATCTTCTGACTAGCAGGGTGTGTGCCAGCACATCTCCCTCTGGGTGATGTTTGGGGTCTTGGGGAATAGGTTTGAGTAACTTTGCATATTGTCTTGCCAGTTCGATTGCACTTTCATTTTGGAGCCATTGTTTAAAGTTCATAATTAATATTTATGTGTTATTTAAAGAAATCCGGCGTGGTGAATTATTTTTTAAGTAGTGGAATTTCCCCGAAGGCAGCGACAATTAAATTGGCTTTATTTTTTTGGTTGTTTTTATTTAGATAGGGTTTATTCCAAGATTCGGTGCCTTGGGTGGTGAATCTTGGTTTGTATGGTAAAGCACCTAGAACGGTTTGGTTTAAGTTATTGAGTTCATTGACAGCTTTTCTGGCTATGATGACAGCTTGTTCTCTGGTGAGATTTTTGACATTATCTCCGTGTAATTCAACTTTGAAGTCCATTCTATTGTGGAGTGTATTGGGATCATTTTCTTTTGGTTCGAATTGGGAAGGTTTTCCTCCGAATCCGCCTTTGTTGGAGCTACCGCTACCTGTACTGATAGTGACTTCATATCCATCTATATTTTTCGTACCTTTGAACAGGTTTAATCCTGTTGACAGTACTTCGTCTATATAATGATCAACATGAAGTGTATTTTTTTTGGCGTAGTCTGCTAATTTTTCTGTGTGTGTTATGTCTTTGGTTTGTGTAGGTTCTTGTGCTTGTGTTCCTTGGTTGGAGAGAGCCATAGCAGCGGCAGTTAGTCCGGCTTTGATATAATCTCTAACACCTTCATCGAGGTTTTCTTTTTCGTTTATATATTGTTGAAAAGTTTTCATAGAAGTCCTCTTTATGCAATTTAGCATAATATTTATGTATAATTAATTTAAAAAACTTTCGATATCAATAACGATGATAGCTGGTATTTCTTTTAGTCCTAGATCGACGCAAGCGGGGAATTAGCAATCTATTGCGACAAGTTGTCCTTTTTTATTGAATCCCAAATTACTGGTACTTAGGTCTTCGGTGGGTAGTCCAAGGCTAATTGCTTTGGCAAGATTTTCTGTTTCTGGGAATTGTTGGAGGATTTCGATCATTTTATCTCTGTCGGCACGAAATGCTGAAGAAAATATACCGGTGTTGAATTGTGATAATAGTTTATCGGCTTTTTGGCCGTATTTTTTTTGAAAAGAGGGCATCCAGTTGGTGTCTATTTTTTCTTTGTAGGTGATGAATAGAGGGTTTTTTTCATCTTGGAAATCATATTCTGTGATTTGGGTGTTATAGATTTTAGCAACACCTCCTGTATCCTGTATTTCTGGTTTCATCATGAATTTTTCGCAGGCTTGGTCATGGAATTGGGGGGCGATGTTGGATAGATCTTTTTTAAGTGGTTCGACACGCATAACGACATTAGGCACTTCTGTTTCATAAACAGAGGCAAATTTACCGCTGCCCAATAAATTTCTTGGGGATATATTTTTTGGATAATTGTATTCTTCTGATGAGTTTTCTTCTAGCCAGAGTTTGAAGTTCATAATAGATTCACTGGTGAATTTTTGTTGGAATGCTCTTAGATTTCCTCTTACTGATGAGAAGGGTGACTGGTAGTATCTTCCTCTGATTTCTTTGGCATCGGAATCGGTGTCTGATTTGATTGAAAAGGAATCGTAGAGTATATCTTTAACTTTTTCTGTCCAGTTTCTTTTTGTAGAGTAATCGAATATGTTTATGTCCATATCATCGAATTCTTTTTCATTATTCATGTATTTTGGATCGTCTTTAATTTTGTTAATGCATTCAGCGAGTTGTTTCTTTTTATCTGGTCCCCAGTTTGCTATTTCGACATTTTGGTTTCTGGTAAGAATGAAGCCGAGTTTTTTGACTGCGTCAGCAATTTTGTC
>Ga0208974_1000897_pt1 | contig 11865 bp, 9 predicted proteins | sample GreLakmeER15MSRF_FD_187699 | JGI IMG/M metagenome (GOLD analysis project Ga0208974, IMG submission 187699) | Freshwater lentic microbial communities from great Laurentian Lakes, MI, USA - Great Lakes metaG ER15MSRF (SPAdes) | ecosystem: Environmental > Aquatic > Freshwater > Lake | place: Great...
CGTCAGGGTGATCTGCACGGACTGTGCGGGCTTCCCAACATTCGCGTTTCCAACAATCAAGACGTCCGTGTCGTCCGGGGCGAAGGGATGCGCTGACGTGTACGTGGGGACCATCTGCACGCCCATGGCCGTCGTCGTGTTGAGGCGGCCGTATGCAGGCGGCAGGATGTTGCACGTGGCGAAGCCTGCGATAGAGAACGGCACCGTCACGGACCGGTCGATGCCGATCGGGACCTCGACAACATACGTGGGCTGCGTGTCCAGCGATGGATGCGGAGACGGCGGTGCTGCACGTATGGGAATGGCGACGTCTACTACGGTGTTGATCGGGTCCAGGAGGTTCGATGGTGCCCGAAAGGTGAAGGCGCCAGTTGGTGCGCCAACATTAGTCGTGCCCAAGCTGTACGTCGACAGGTTTCCAAAGGTCGTGAAGAGACGTGGCATGACGTTGAACTTGTACCACCACGTGGCGTACAGGTTGGACGAGGACGCGGTGCTCTCGACAACGGGCGGCAACGTGGTAGGGTACGCCAGCCTGTCAAGGTTGCTGAGGGTGTAGAGGTAGGACTCGAGCGTGGCCGTGGTAGGCGTCGGAGGCGGGGCCGTGCTGGTCAACGCACTGGCCTTCAGGTTGGCTACGTACGTGACCACGTCGTACAAGTGATGGTCAACGACGTGCGTCTTGAGGATGCGCGTGGCGTCCTTCAGCTGATTGCTAGCTGTGTGTGTGATGGGGCCATTGGGCACGGACGTTGCATCGAAGGTCAGGGACGTCAAGAGGTCGTTGATGTAGGGGTACGTATTCACCGTCCAGGCTTGCGTCACAAACAACGCGTTGAGAAGGGCGTTGGCGGGTGTGATGCCCGCCGTTTGCGCCGCGACGTTCGTCATGTTCCCCAAGGCCGAGAGCAGGTCCGACTTGAGGGTCGGTGTCCACCCAGGATCCGTTGGTTCGGTAGTGGCAATGGTCTGTAGGGTCTCTAGGGACGTGACGGCCAGTTGAATGGCGTCGGGCACGAGAGGATAGACGTGCGCCTGGATGTCGCTTGTGGCCGTCTGAATCGAGGCCTCGGCAATCGTGTATTGAGGGGCGCGTTGGCTCTCGGGATACGCATCGATGTTCTCGGCGATCATGGTCGCAATGTTGGCGCTCGTGAAGGTGGCGCCCGGCACATTGAAGACGACGTCCGCAGGCAAGCCGGTGATTCGAAAGGGCACGGCCGCAACGGGATTGGCGGACCCGGGATCATTTGCGTAAGCTGGCGCATGCGTGAGCAACTTAGAGAAGGGCAAGGGCAAGTTTGGCGCGCTCAACATGGCGACCGACACGTCGCTCGGGACAAAGAACGTAGCGTTGCTCGTGACGACGCTCACGGTGTTGGACGCAACGCTGGCGAAGCCGTGCCACAGCTGTGACGCCGACTCTTGGAGCAGCCGCACGGGCCGCAGGCCGAAGGTGTCCGACGGCGCAAACATGTTCTCGATGGGCCGCTGGTATTTGACGTCCGTGGTGTGTATGTCGAGAAAGGCGCCGTAGCGGGGCGGGTCAGCCGCGACGTCCGTGATGACCACGCGATTCTGAGGATGCAGGTCGGGCACTTCGGCCGTAAGGGATGCATACGGGATGCTGACCTCGGCTTCCGTGAGGCCCAAGTAGACCACTTCCGGCTCGACGGGAGGAGTGGCAGTGGCCAACGGCGGTGGCACGTACTTGGGCGTCCGATAGGGCAGCGGCAAGACGTTGCAATGCAGGCCGACGACGTTGAGCGTCACTGGGTCAAGAGGCTCGATAGACACGTCATGGCTCTCGCGGTACACATCGGCCAAGGTTGCGGGCGCGCCCATACTTAGAACGCTATCGACTGTGACGCCCACGAACCCCTTGCCGACCAGGTCCGACCACACATTCGAAAAGGCAGGGCTGCCATCTATGGCTTGTGGGACGGGGTCAGAGCTGATGACCGGCAGATACACAGCCCCCTGATTGATCAGATAGGCACCATCAGGCGCATGTGTCCGTAGGTCAAAGGACGCCGGGGACACCGGAAGGGGCGACTGCACATAGGACGAATTGGACGCCGGAGATGCAGCCTCCATGAGGTAGCCGGCCTGAGCCGTGATGAGAAAGGCACGCGTCTTGTCTGGCGTCTCGAGGATGTCGGTGTACGCGATGTTGGTGGCGCCCAGCTTCGACAAGGCGTCGACGCTCACGGCATCCGTGTACGGCGCCAACAGGGGGTCTTTGAAGAAGATGACCGAGTCGACCGAGATGTCCTTGCCCACGATGACCGAGTTGTCGGCGTCGCTCGACAAGTCGTTGCCCATGAGGACCGATGCAATGCGTTGGTTCTCGATGTTGCCGCCGATGGTGATGCCGCGATCGTTCGTCAGGGCGTTCTCGGTGCCGATCGAAATGGCGTAGGAGGCGCTCGCATAGAATGTGTCGGCCCCGGCGCCGATCAGGACGTTGGACACGCTGTGCTCGAGCGTTGGGGCCACGTCGGCGCCAATAGCCACCGTGCCTGTGGCTTGTACGCCCGCCGGGTTCGGGAGGGCCCGGGCGCCCACGACCACGTTGTCGTTGCCGATCACGTACGGCGCCGCACTCTCGCCAATGGCCACCGTCGAGCCGCCGCTAAAATGGTGCGCGGCGTTGGCCCCGATGAGGACGCTGTTGTCCACACCGCTTGCCGACGATCCGACGCCGTATCCCAAGAGGACGGCGCCCGTCGTATTGGTGGCGCCGGCGCCCGCAAAGGGCCCGATGGCCACGGCATTGCTCGAGTACCGCGCCGACGCAAGGGCCGAGATGCCGACGGCCACCGAAAAGTAGCCCTCCTCCATGAACTGCCCCGCCTTGTAGCCGACCAGCGTGAGCCCTGTGCCCCGGGCGTTGCAATAGCCCGCAAAGGCGCCGATGGACGTCGACTCCATGACGGTGAAGGCGCCGCGCATGCACTGAAAGCCGACGGCGGTGTTGTCGCTGCCGGAGCGCATGTTCTGCATGACCTCGCAGCCGATGCCCGTGTTGTTGTCGGCGTCGAGGGCGCGCTCGAGGGCCCGAATGCCCACGGCGGTCGTATTGATGCACGTCGCCTCGCGAAGCGCCCAGGCCCCGATGCCCACGTTGTTCTTGGCGTCGACCATGAACTGGCCGGCCGCGTAGCCCACGAGGGTGGACTCGTCGCTGCGTGTCGCATTCATGCCACTGAGGGCGCCCACGAACGTAGCGGCCTTGAGCGTCGAGGCGCTACGGCCGCTCTGAAAGCCGAGCAGGACGCTGTCGCTGGCGGCGGTCGTGTCGGCACCGGCCTCGTAGCCGCCAAAGACGTTGCGTACGCCGGTCGACCGCTTGCCGGCCAGTTCGCCGATGCGGACACTCTGGAGCGCGCTCGTCGAGACGTCCTCGAGCAGCCGACCCGGATTGGCGCCGCCTGGCGATAGGCTCTGGAAGCCTTGACTCGGGAGCATTGGACTGTTTGCTTATCTGCTGCTCCCACCTTGATATTACGGCATATGATAGATGCGAGGATCGGCACGCAAACGGATGCGCTGCCCTATAAAAATGATCGTTGCTTAGCAAAGCAGCAAGCAAAGCAGCAAGCAAAGCAGCAAGCAAAGCAAATGCTAGAGCTCGTGGGCGACCTTGCACTCCCGGTGTTTGCGTTTTACTTGCTCGTGGCCTCGAACTTCCTGGCGCAGGTATTCGGGTGCCGCCTACAGAATGTCTTGGGTACGAGCATGATCGCCAAGCATGCCGTCGGGTTCCTATTGCTGCTCTTCCTGATCGTCATCGTCAATCCCGAGAACGCCGATCGCGAGATGGTCAAGAACATTGGGATCGCGGCCGTTATATATACGTGGTTCTACCTGACCACGCGATCGCCGGTGGAGGTCATGTTTGCGGTACTGGTGCTGCTTCTAGCTGCATACCTGTCGGGCCTCAGTCGCCAGCGAGCCGAAAAAGAAGGCAAGGTCGAGGAGGCACGCTCGGCCCGCTTGCGCCAGAACATCTTTGCCGGCATGGCGCTCGGCGCGAGCCTGTTTGGCTTTGGTATTTACACAGTCGAGAAGCGTCGCGAATACCGGAAGGCGTTCTCTTGGACCAAGTTTTTCTCGGGCACAACGGCTTGCCGGAACTACACGCCGCATGCCGCACGTGTGCTTTAAAAAAGGAACCGCGTTTATCATTTAGAGCAATCAACATCATAAGGATCAGAAGGAGTCCCTCAACATGGCCGCCCCCGTCCTCCACCTAACGTCGTCCGAGCTCCACGCTCGGTTCAAGAAAGTGACCCTGTCCCCGAGCGAGACTGCTAGCCAGACGCAGGGCATCGTGATCACCTGTTTCCCTCTCTACGATGAATACAACATGGGCCTGACCATCTGCAGGCGGCTCCTGCACAAGGTCGGCATTCTTGAGGCTGTGCCTTACACGCTGCTGACACTTGACATGACGACGTACAAGAAGCGCGGGGCTGGCAAGTACCACTCGTGGTCGTCCTTTGTCGGCGAGACCGAGTACCGTGTGCTGCAGGAGGTGTCTAAGAAGGGCCCTTACTGCACTTACTGCGATGTGTTCGTTATGGAGGGTGCACGTGCGGTCTATGTGGGTACGTCGAACTGTGTGTACGGCTTGGCTCCTGTGCCAGTGACTTCGCCTGTGCCTGTGACTTCGCCTGTGCCTTTGACTTCGCCTGTGCCTGTGACTTCGCCTGTGCTAGTGCCCGCAGTGCCCGCAGTGCCCACAGTGCCCGCAGTGCCCACAGTGCCCGCAGTGCCCGTAGTGCCCGCAGTGCCCGCAGTGCCAACAATGTACATCAAGGAGAACGACAATTACTCGAACAAGACCATTTCAGAGGACTCTGAGGAAGAGTTTACAACGCCTACCAAGCCTACACAGCCTACCAAGCCCGCATTCGTGCCCGTGATTCCTATGAACAAGGTGACTCCAAAGTCATATAAAGATATGGGTGCCATGTAAAGGCTAAGCTAGGCCAAGTCAAACCCACCAAAAACATGAAAAAGTCCATCAGCTCTTCAGCATTAAGCGACCGGTCCCCGGTGTCCCTTTCGCCGTCTATGACACCCCCGTCCTCGAGGCCTCGTACGGCCACCACTGTTCACGCAATGCATTCATCAGCCCCTCACTACAGTCCTCCCGACTTGAGTTCCGCGTCCACAGAGGCCGTAGCCGAGGCCTTCGTTCGAACGACCATTCCGAACATCGCTGTGTGCACCGAGCTGTATGGCTTTCCCAACGAGGTCCTGCAGAAAAATGAGAGTGTCGTGAATCAGTACGTAAGCTGCCTCATGCAGCCCGAAGAGGTCGTGACCACCGACGAGGAGGTCCATCCCATTCCCGCTTCGCAATCGTCGTCCTTGACAAGGATGTTGAGTGCCGATCCCGAGCGAGTCGCACGACTCTTCCTGATCGAACGCAGGCGCCGCAGACGGTGGAGTATCGCTTAACCGATTATTTTTGCTATGCATCATGATCGACGCAAACGAAAGTGGTTTAAGGATAAGAGTGATATGTAGGACAAAGAAGGTGAAATTGATGATACAATGAACAACTATGCACGGAAGGTAACTGTCATTCAGAGCCTTATTCACTCACATATGACAACAATCGAGAAGGATATTGATGTGTCATTTAATTTAAATGAGAATACAGGCTATGTGTGTTTACACTTGCATGCCGGTAACAAGGTTGGGGTACTTCCGCTCTTGCCTAAAAGCACATGGCCTGAAATAAAGCGCCATCTTGACAAAAAAGTTGAGTGGCTCTTCTCTTTGGATACACCTGAATGCTCAGTTTGTTATAATGCGATGCAATCGCCGCCTGTAACGTGTCCAAAATGTTCAAGCTCGTTCTGCAAAGAATGTTACATCAATATCTTCAGAGTGGGACAAGGAGTCATCAAGTGCCCATTTTGTAGATTTACTTACGGCAATCGTGGCACCAACGCTATGGTAGAAATGGGTGTTGTACAGATACGACACGCTTGCATTTAAAGACAAGAGTCGTCATTAATAACAGTTGAACTCCGCATTATTTTTATTAGTAACTTGATTTGCTTTGCAGCTCAAAGACTCACATGACAGATCACGGCGTCCGAGTCGCTCAGCTTGCGCAGCTCGTACGCATAGGAGATTCGCGCCGCCTTGACGTTGCGCACCAGGAATCGGTTGATGTCCTGCTTTTCGTCGAGGGGGCCATCTGAGAACACGTCGGTCAGTTCGGCACCCTTGCGCATGGCCACATAGGCCGCCGTGCGGTCGAGCGCGTCTTGGTAGCTCCCATAGTGGGCGCTGTAGTGCAAGTTGTCGATCGTGGGTCCCATGTTCAGGTCGCCCGCAAAGATGACGGCACGCCCGCTCGTGCTGGTGTTCGGCGACCACGCTTGCACGGCCTTTGCAACTTGCTCCGATTGGCTCGAGCGGGCCTGTGCCTCGGCGACGCTGTTGCCGGCCTGCATGTGCGTCCCATACACGTCCACGAGCGTGCCATTAACGTCGATGGTGCACATGGCGAGCCCCTTGGCCGCGAACCAGTCGTAGCTACGGCGCATCGTGTAGTGCTCGCTGCACGTGCGCACGATGGGGTACTTGGACAAGATGATGACGCCCGAGTCGAAGATCGTAAACCACTGGCGCTTGAGCACGAATTGATGCTCGTGCACGACGCCTTTCAGGAGCGCATCTTTGTTCGTGAATGCCTCGTTCAAGATGACCACGTCGTAAGCGTTGAGGTGCGGCGAAATTGCAAGGGCACGCTCCCTCGACTTCCCGTCCGTGCATATGCCGGGTAGGTTCCATACATTGAAGAGGAGCACGCTGAGGTTTGCGTCGGCCATAGCGCAGATCTTTACTCGTTACTCTTATGTTATTTTTGTGCCACCTTTCGATTATTTGGTCTCGATTTGTTTCACTGCAATCATGCAATTAATACACTAAGTAGCAATTAGAGAAGCGAAGAGAAGCGAAGAGAAGAAAGGCAACCGAAGCAGTTCATGAGCACGGCCATCCTTCAATCCGGCGATCCGCGCCCATGGTTTGCGGACCTCCTGGTCGCGAGCTACCCCGGCGTCGTGGCGTACGACTCGCAGGTGCGCATCGCGTTCGAGTGCAAACTGAACGAGGCCGGCAAGTACATGCGGAACGTGCACATCGAGGGCGCCCTCCAGAAGCCGGCGACGCCCTTTGTCATCTTGGGCATCACTGTGTCGACCAAGGTCAAGTGTGCCGTGACCAATAAGGCCCGAGAAGACGGAAAGGTTGGGGCGCGCCCGGACCAAGCCAAGCACTGGATTCCCCTCATCTGGAATGTGGCACAAGGCACCATCGTCGCCATCAACCCTCTGAGCTACCATCTACGGAAACTTACAGACTTTGCAGCGACGCTCGCCATCAAACGCGTCGGGGCCGAGGAGCAGCTGCCGGCGTTCATGGCGAGCCAAGGCTACCCTCTGCGCGCCAAGGTCTCAGCCGTCACTTACAGCGCACCCGTCATTCAGGCCGTCAAGAAATGGGTGGCGGATCACGACACAAAGAGCGCCATGATATGGTTCCCCCTCGTCGTGCTGTGGGATCTCGATGCGCGCTTCAAAAAACAAAAGAGCGTGGTTGTGGGCGATGACGCCGCTGCCAATGACGCCCTGCTTACGACCCTGCAATCGCGCTTCGAGTCGCACTACCTCAAAAAGGCACAGAAGCGCATCAAGTGCCAGCGGCGTGCCCCCTCCATCCTGTACAAGCCGGAGACGGCGCGTTGCGTGAGCCCCGACAGCAAGGTGGGCATGGAGTTGCAGCGCATCAAGAAGGAGCGGCGCGTGGCCAAGGTCGTGAACGTTGCCGCCTTCGACCTCGTCGACAAGTCGCTCGTAACGGCAAAGGAGAATGGCGTGACCTTCATCGACAATTTCCTAGGGAGCAGCGCCTACTTCACGTACACGGCGGCCCGATACCCGCACGTAGCCGTACTTCCGGCGTCCCTCAAGTGGCTGACCTCCCACGCGGACAATCCGAAGGACCCTAAGAAGCCGCTAAAGAGCTCGCGCATGGTCGTGCCCGCCGGCTTCGACGACTTCTGGACCACCGCGCTCAAGGACGCCAACGTCAAGCAGATCCTGGTCATGATCAGCCTGCACGACCCGCGTTGGGGCCACGGCAATGCCCTGATATACACCAAGGCGACCAAGGAGCTCGAGATCTTTGAGCCCAACGGCAAGGAGCATGGCGACATGTTCATGGCCAAGGAGCTGCATGCGGAGCTGGCGGCCATGATGAAGGAGCGCTTTGGCCTGCCGAAGCTGCTGACGCCGAACGACTACTGCCCGCGCAAGATGCACGTCTTTCAGTACATGGAGACGGACGAGGAGTCGCTGTGGTTCACGGAGGGCTACTGCGCCGCGTGGACCATGTGGTATACCGAGATGCGTATGTCGAATCCCAAGCTAAAAACGAAACAGTGCGTGAAGCTGGCGATGGCCAAGCTCGTGGACATGGGGTCCCTACGCAGCTTTATCTGGAACTACGATCGCTGGGTCCGACGGGATGTGGGGCGAGCGAAGGCTTGAGCCAAAGGCCCTTTTGGCGATCATGGCTACTTTGTACGAATGCCACCAAGACATGACCACAAGAGCCACGACCGGGTGTAAGAAGATGATACTGGTTGTGTAAGAGTTGTTTTGATTGTTCTCATTGTTTCCATTGTTCTCATTGTTCCACACTGCAACCATCAACTCCGCACACACCTTGGAAAGGCCAATCGTGCGCAAGGGAACGTAGGTCAGTGCGAACAACGCCGTGGCCAGAAGGGGCACGTCACGTCCAGCCCTCGTGTCTTTCAGCAGATACCACGGATACATGAAGGCATTGGACGACTCGGCAATGAGCATGACGGGGCTCGCCAATGCAAAGGGATAGGCCTTCGACGTGGTGCCAACCAGCATCATGATCGCCATGACGTGGTGAATGATGAGCGTCCAATCCTTGAGTGAAAAGCAAAGAATCACGATCGAGTCGTATAAGAAGTAGGCCTTGGATGCGGACAGGGCAAGTTGCGAGAGCGGGTCGTCAATGCCGAGGTTGAAGGCTTGAATGATCGAGATGGCCACGATGCTCACGTAGGCGTGCATTCCGCTCATGACGGTCTGAGCGACAGCATGGGACTTTGCAGCCGAGAGCCAGCCACGCGTGCAGGATCGCATCACCGCATATCCGGTGAAGAATATGCATAGCGGGGCGGTTGCGGTTGCGGTTGCGGCTGCGGTTGCGGCTGCGGCAGCATAGGCATAGGCGTAGGCGGCGTAGGCGCTCATTGGCTTAGTAAGGCAAGGCTAGCCAATGGGCATGCATGGCATCTACGCCTTTAAATAGTGTTCCACACCATCGCGATGATGTAGTGATTGTAGATGTGGAAGATGCCGTGCGTATAGTCGTTTAGGTAGAGGACGCCACCTGCGAATATACAAAAGGACGCAAGCCAGTGACAGAGGATCGCCGCATGAGGCCCCGAGCTCAGCATCACGCTGAGGCCGTTAATGGCGTACCCGATCCGCCGTTGTCGCTCGTTGTGCAGGTCGATGGCTGTCACGACGGCCGTCGAGGCCATGATGAGGGCCAACATCTCGGGCCGCGTGTGGGCAATGGTCGCCATACATGCAAACAGCTGCATGATCATGTCGAGCTTGAACCGCATCGTGCAAAGGCGCCCGTGCTTGTAGACGTGAAAGTGGTGTACGGCACTGGCGACGCACATGAATGCATAGAGCAGCGGTGCCAAGCAATTCGACCCGGGCATGAAGGAAACGGCGCGATGCACAGCATACGGAATGGCCGGGATCATGGTGAGGCTATTGAGCAAGTGCCCGCCTTTGTCCCATTGCTTTTGCCATACATGGTTCCATAGATGGTGCCATACATGGTGCCATACATGGTGCCACAGAACCATGGCTACTATGTCTTACCGCTCCTGCTTGCGAACAGTTAACTGGCTCTTGTTTAAATCAAATCAAAATGGGTAAGTAGTAGCAAGTCCGTAGAGAGTGGAGCCATGTGCTGGGACGCCACCGTTTCCCTTCAAACCTTCACGTTCGCCATGGCGGCGGCCATCGTTCTTGGCGTCACCAAGATGGCGTCCATGCCGCTGCTGGCCTACGCCATCTCGTTTTCGTCCATGCAGCTGATCGAGTACTTCCTCTGGACATTCATTGACAATCCGGTCCTCAATCACCGGTTTAGCCTTCTCGGCATTGCGGTCCTTGGCATCCAGCCCGTCTTGGCCATTGCCATGATTTCGAATCCCACGTGGCGCATGTACTTGTGGATTGCCTATGCGGTGTTCCTGGCGGCCGTGCTTGCCATGTATGGAGAGGCGCTGAAAGACGCCCACGTCGCTCGTTCACCCAAGGGCCACTTGGACTGGATTTGGCTGAACACGAAGAAGTACGGGCTGAGCCTTGAGCTCCCGATGCTATGGCTTGCATTCATTATAGTTGCCATCATTCTCTCGGGTAACTATGCGCTCACGATCATCTGCGGCATTGCGCTCGCCTACAGCATTTACGTCTACTCGGACGACGAGACCTGGACGTCCATGTGGTGCATGTGGTCAAACCTGTACTGGGTGTGGCTCTTGATTGCGGCGTCGCTTCAAGACTTTACACAAAAATGAGAGGGACTGACTACATCACACCGTCGGTACAATGTACTCGTCGTCTTTAATGGTGCGCTCCTCAAGGTGATAGTCGGTAATGATAACGGCGGCTTTGGCGGCCTTGGCTTGAGCTGCACCCTCGTTCTTTTCGTCGTTCGCATCCTTCTCCTCTACCTGGTCCACATGAGCAGTCCCGGTACGCAAGTACTTCAGCAATGTCGCCGCCATGCGTGCCGTCACGTTGTTCGGCAGAATGAGGGACGCCATGTACGGCTGGAGCGTCGTGAAGGCCGCCGACTCGTTCACCATGATTTCGAAGATGTCTTCTTTTTTGGACTTGGCCATGTAACTGTAAAGGAAGGTGGCGAGGCCTACGTCGCTGAACGCGCCAAAGGCCTTCAGGTCCGACCGTATATGCAGGGCATTCTCAAGGTGGGCCGGGCTCAGTACGTACCCCTCTTGTCTCTCGTTGGCCTGATTCCAGGTTCGGATCAGGTAGAGGCCTTTCGGGTTTGTGTTGAAGCCGACGGCCGAGGAGGCAGAGGTCCAAGTCAAGTGGACGTGCTCACGTGGCGCAAAGAGGTCCAAGTAACGCCACATCGAAAAGATGTAGAGACGCGTGACCAACAGCTTCTCGGGGTCGATGTAGGAAACCTCGAGCACCGTCGACGGCAGCTGCTTCTTGATCGTGCGCATCATGCTTGCCCAATATGCGTAGAGGGCGCTCAGGCCCAGGAGAAAGACGTAGAAGGCACGCATTGTGGCATCCATGGCAAAGCTCTTGGCCCCGCCGATGTGCATGACAATGCGTGTGACGATACTCTTGGTATCGAGGCTTGAGCCATAGAACGTTGCGAAGCCCATTCTTAATGCCTATGACGAAGCAATTGCCTTAACAATCAAACATTCCCTTAAATGCAGGATCTCGCAAGACATCGCAAGCCAAAGCCCCAAAAATGGACCCCAAGGCACTTAAAGAAGCAACTAACAAAGGTAAGAAGCTACAGAAGCAGAGCCAACCGAAAATGTCGGCCACCAACGTGACCGCGCTCAATGCGCAGCTGATCGAGCAGCTCCGCAACGGTCTGGCCAAGATGTCCCTGAGCGACGCCGAGGCCCTCTACAATAAGGCACGCGATGCCTACTACAACACGAGCGAGGCGCTGCTGGAGGACGGCGAGTTCGATGCGCTAAAGGCGCGT
>Ga0208974_1000899_pt1 | contig 11841 bp, 7 predicted proteins | sample GreLakmeER15MSRF_FD_187699 | JGI IMG/M metagenome (GOLD analysis project Ga0208974, IMG submission 187699) | Freshwater lentic microbial communities from great Laurentian Lakes, MI, USA - Great Lakes metaG ER15MSRF (SPAdes) | ecosystem: Environmental > Aquatic > Freshwater > Lake | place: Great...
TGGCGACTTAGCCAATGCCACAAAAGCAGGGTGGGGAACTACCTTGATGCATAAGTTCTGGCCTTTTTAATCACGGAAAGTGTTGGCTCCTATGTTGTGCTGTTCTTCTTATTTACGTGCTTGTGTTGCAAGCGTTTTGGTTTTGGCTGCCGGCAGTGCCTGCGCAGACCGCATCAAAGACTTGGCGACCTTGGCCTCACAACGCCCTAACCAATTGATTGGTTATGGCTTGGTAGTGGGCTTGCAAGGCACAGGCGACGACGCCTCGGTCCCTTTCACCACACAAAGCATGAAAGCCATGTTGGCGCAAATGGGCGTTCGTATCGACGGCCCTTTAACCGACTTTGAAACTGCAGCTACTGCAGCACGTATCGATATTAAAAACACAGCCGCTGTATTAGTCACTGCCGACCTGCCTGGTTTTGCCAAGCCGGGACAGCGCATTGACATCAATGTATCTGCTATCGGCAAAGCCACCAGCTTGCGCGGCGGTAGTTTGATCATGACCGCTATGCGCGGTGTGGACGGCGAAATTTACGCCCTAGCACAAGGTGCATTGACAGCCACAGGTATTGACGCCAATGCGGCTGGATCCAAAGTGTCTATTGGCGTTCCTACATCTGCACGCATCCCTGGTGGCGCGATTGTGGAGCGCATCGTCGATACACCTTTTGAGACTTCAGAGAACGTGATCTTCAACATCCGTGAAAACGATTTTTCGACCACTACTGCTATCGTCAACGCGATCAATAAAAAATTTGGTGGTGATGTTGCACAAGCTTTGGATGGCGTATCGGTATCGGTACGAGCCCCTAAAAACTTGAATCAACGTGTGTCTTTTATGAGCATGATCGAAGCGCTTGAAGTCACGCCAGGTGAGCCTCCAGCACGCGTAGTGATCAATTCACGTACAGGAACAGTTGTTATCAACCGCTCTGTGCGTGTCACGGCAGCTGCTGTGTCGCACGGCACGATCTCGGTGGCGATTACTGCCACCAACGAAGTGTCGCAACCCAATGCATTTGCAGGTGGTCAAACCACTGAAGTACAAAACGCCGCGATTGATGTGGGCGAGCCTAACAAGCCTATGTTCTTATTCCAGCCTGGTGTGGAGCTTCGTTCAATTGTCGATGCAGTCAATCAAATTGGTGCCACACCGTCTGCTTTGATCGCGATCTTGGAAGCTTTGAAAAGCTCTGGAAGCCTGCGCGCCGAATTGGTCATCATCTAAGCGAGCGCACCATGAGTAGCTCTATCGACAACAACTCCACCGCAAAGTCCTATCTGGACTTTTCGGGCTTGGGCGAGTTGCGTGGACAAGCCCAACAAAACCAAGACAAAGCGCTAAAAGAATCTGCGCAACAGTTTGAAGGCCTTTTCATCCAAATGATGATGAAGTCCATGCGCGAAGCCAGCATGAAAGACGAAGAGAACCAGTCCAGCGGAATGGAGACCTTCGAGAACATGTTTGACAAAGAAATCTCAGTACAAATGGCCAAGCGCGGCGCCATGGGCGTTGCAGACTTCATGGCCAAAGCCGTTAAACAACAAATTGCTACTACGCCCAGCGCTTTGGAAGTGCTTAATGCGCGCCAATCTCAACTGGGTATGCCATTGCGCCCAGAGTTGACCCCCATGGCGCTACAGCGCAATATGGGCAAAGCTATTCCTTTGACAGTCGACAAGATCAAACCCTTGTCGATGGAGCCTAAGCCCTTCAAGATCAATGGAGGCGGCTCATGAGCGACCTCATTGGTATTGCCAGTAACGCAGTAGGAGCGTACCAACGTGCTTTGGGCACGGTGAGTAATAACATTGCGAACGTCAACACCGAAGGCTATTCACGCCAAGACGTGGTGTTGAAAGACACGTCCCCAAGCAAAGCCGCTAATATGTTCTTCGGAACAGGTGTTGCACTACTAGCTGTCAAGCGCCAGTTTGATGCGTTTGCAGAATCCAATTTACGCAACAGCACCAGCGACTTGGCTAGCCAAAAGCCTATGGTCGATTACACCAAGCGCGTGATGGACATCATGGGCGACAAGAGTGTGGGCTTGAGTTCTGCGCTGGATGACTTCTTTGGTGCCGCTAATGCCTTGTCTGCTGACCCCGCTTCATCGGTCTTGCGTAGTTCTTTCTTAAGAAGTTCAGAAGGTGTGAGTTCACGCTTTGCTGAGTTGTCTGGCCAATTAGGCTTGGTAGGCACTGAAACCAACCAAGCGCTGGAAAGTACGACTAAGCAAGTTAACACCTTGACTACCCAATTGGCCTTGGTCAACCAAAACATGACGAGTTCTTCTACCGAAGACGGCCAGTCTGCTGAAATTTTGGACCGCCGTGATTTGCTCTTGCGCCAACTCTCTGATTTGGTGCGAATCAAAGTTAGCTTTAATACCAACGGCTCAGTGAATGTCGCTCTTGGAAGTACGGCAACGCAAGGCATTGTGGTGAGTGGCTTGAAGTCTCGCTCAATAGGTATCGATACATCGGTAGTTGGCAAGATGGAATTGTTGTTAGACCCTTATGGCAACAGCGAATCATTGGCTTCCGCCAGTGGCGGTCAATTGGGCGGGTTACAAACCTTTATCAACCAAGTGCTGGACCCTGTGCAAAAGAGCTTGAACTTTCTTGCTAAAACCTTGGTAGGTGAAACCAACAAAATTCAAACTAATGGTATTGATGGGTATGGACAAACGGGCAATCCGTTGTTTGCGCTAGACCCTAAGGCCACGAATGAAGCGGAAGGCATCAGCGTTGCATTGAACGATGCCATGCGCGTAGCAACCGCTGCACAGTTTCGCGTCACAGAAGACCAAACGAACTCAAGTAATACACGTGCCAGTGTGGTGTTTACTCCCTCTCCTGTACCCCCAGCGATTAGCAATACAGGGATGGTGAACAACCCCAACCCTACAGCGGGCGTGTCCATCAAGGTAGAAGGTGCCCGTGTGATGGCGCCTGTCACCACATTGGCAGCTGGTGTCAAAGCCACTTTCTTTTTGGATGACGCCAAGCCTGGACAGCAATTGCAGGTGTTGACCCGTGATGGACGTCAGCTTTTGGGTCAAACGCTGAGTGAGACAGAAAAAGCACAAATCCTTAAACCTGAAAACGGGTTTGTGCTCGATTCCAACTACAGCGACGCTTACCTCAATAAATCTAACAAAAATGGTTACCGCGGCATGGATGTTTTTTATGGCGCCATGGCTAAAGTGCGTTATGCACAAGTGTTTGACCGAAACGGTGTGGCAGCGCCTCCCGTAGCTAAAACCGCGCAGCTTGTCACAACACGCATCACAGACAGCGAACCTGGTATTCAAATTCCTGCAGGTGCCACCGTGCTCAACGGCGTGACCATGCCGGCTTTAGTAACACAGATCAACACACCCTTGTCGCCTGCTGACGTGGTCGCATGGGTCAATGGCAGCTCGAAAATTAAAATTTCTCAAGCTTCCTTTAGTGAATTTTCTGTCAAAGTAGGTGGTGTTGCGATTGATATTCCCGACATCCAACCGTTAGATTCGATTTACGATTTAAGCGCTCTTGCTAGTGACTTACAAACACAACTGCGGTCAGCAGACTTGACAGAAAACCTGTCAGTCAATATTGCGAGTAATGGCAAAGATTTAGAAGTCCATGATGCACTTGGCCGCGCCATCAGCGATGTGGTGCTGACACCCAGCACAGACTTCGAATCTGGTGGTGAAGTGACCGTGAGCAATAGCATGACTTCGCAAACCGGAGTGAAAGCCACTTTTTTCAACGATATACGTGTGCCGGCGCAACAACTCGATTACACGCGCCCTTTAAAGATCAACGGCCATACCGTTGCATCTGGTTTTAAAGACGTCACATCGTTAGTCGCTGCCATCAACAGTACCCTCAACATAGGCGTAACTGCCAGCGTGCAACAAGGCGATTTAGTCATCAGCGCCGTGCCAACAGGCACGTCTATCAATATCAACCCTACACCTACATTAAAAGGTGATGGTAATGTTTTAGGCATTACACCCACCACTTACAACGGTCAAGTGGTGATGAATCAGGTGTTAAGAGACTTACACGTATTTAGTACCAATATTGATTACAACAAAAAACTTGAAATCAATGGATCATCTATAAACATGTCGGGCGTAAAAACGCTTCAAGGTTTGGCAGATCAAATCAACAGCACCCGTAAATCCATCATTGATACTAAAGACCCGGCAGCTACTTATCCTGTTACTGAATCGTCAACAATTACTTTCGAAGGACTAAGCTCAGGCCAATCGACGACCATCGCAGGTTTGACCTTTACAGCTTCAAAAACATTGACAGCAGAAGAGGTCGCATCTGCATTTGCGAATCTACCTGATGGATCAATTTCTGGTGGAGGTTTAGTTAACGGAAGCTATAGCGGAACATTTAATGGGTTCAAATCTGGGTCTTTATCTATGTTGGGTACTGGAGTAGTTTTCACTAGTTCAACCCCAAATACAAATATTTCTGATATCGATGTGGCAACTACAGGTTCCGTATTGACAGTCAATACAACAAACGGGGATTCTGGCGGTCCCATCATTCAAGTTGGAATTGGTGTGAAGGCATCTATTGGCATATATGGCGACTTGATATTAAGCACCTTAGATGCCAATGGATCTGACTCTATTTCTATTGGCCCCTCGAACAAAGCTAACGGCATCATTGAACAAAACGCTTTAGGCCTCGAGCCTATCGACTACACCTTAGAAGAGCGTTTGAAACTTCAGTTGGCAGCAGATCCCATTAAATCGTCTATTCGCTTTTCATTCGCTAACTATGGAGATCCAGTACGTTCAGGTTCTCCTGCAGACCTTGCTAAAGTAGGTTTACGAACAGGTGCCTATATCGAGGGCGGTTCGGTGGACGACTTGCTGGTCTTTGTAACAGGGCAGGGTAAAACCTCTGTAGCAGCCAGCTACGCAGGTGAGCCCTTGAATGTGCGAGACAGCTTACGCAACCAGTCTTTGGTAGTGAAGTTCACCAAGGCTGACCGCTACACCATCATTGATGCCAAAACAGGCACCCAATTAGCAGACCGCCACTACGACCCGGACGTACTCGAGCCATTGATCGACTTTGAAGGGTTGCAAATCAAACTCAGCCACGCACCTAATGTCGGTGACAGCTTTCAAGTCGACGGGAATCACGATGGTTTGGGTAATAACATCAATATGCTGGATATGGTGGACTTGGCTAAAAAGCCAGTTATCAGCGGTAAATCGTTGGCGAACACCTATATTGACCAAATTAACAACGTAGGTAACTTGGCCCAACAAGCCACCATCACACAGCAGGCTTTGACTGTGGTGCACGACCAATCGGTAGCTGCACGCGATAAAGTGTCTGGCGTCAACTTAGACGAAGAGGCTGCCGCTTTAATACGTTACCAACAGGCTTACCAAGCATCTGCCAAAGCTTTGCAAATATCGGGCACCCTGTTTGACTCGATCGTACAAATCCGTTGATAGAGGTATGACATTATGAAAATCTCCACCACCCTCTACTTTGACCGTGCCACCCAGCAGTTGGGCGATGTGCAAGGCGAACTTGCCAAAACACAAGAACAGCTCTCAACAGGTAAGCAAATTGTCAAACCTAGTGACTCGCCTGACAAAGCATCTTTGGTCACACGTCTAGAGTCTGAACTCGCGCGCCAAGCAGGTTATCAAAACACCTTAAAAACAGTGAACACCCGTTTGCAAGCATCGGAGACTGTTTTGAAAAACACAAGCGATGTGTTGGTGCGTATCAAAGAAATCTCTATACAAGCCGCTAGTGACACCTTGTCTCCTGCAGACAGGCAGTCGATTGCTCTAGAAATTAGCTCGCTCAAGGACCAAATGCTGAGTTTGGCCAACGCCCAAGACACGAACGGAAATTATTTGTTTTCTGGTAGCCGTGTGGGCTCGCCAGCATTTTCCAAAGACTCCAAAGGACATGTGGTCTACCAAGGCGACGAATCCCGTATGAAAGTGGCCGTAGGCGACAACAGGCGCATGAACTTGAATATGCCAGGATCGGACGCCTTCGTGAAAGTTGTACGTGACGACGGAAAAGGTAATAAAGTCGGCGTGGGGTTTTTCCAAGCGATTGATGATTTGGCTAACGCCGTCAAAAACTCAAACCACACCAATATGCAGCGCGGCATCGCCGATATAGACAGCTTGCAGCAAGGCGTGAGCGACGCTACAGCGCAAATTGGTACGGATATGAACGTGGTCGACATGCAAAACAGCGTGCTGGATGAAATTACGCTGCGTCTAAAAATTACAAAATCAGACGCAGAAGACTTGGACTACACCTCAGCCATCACCAAAATGAACAAAGACCAACTGGCTTTGGAGGCTGCACAGAGCAGTTTTGCCAAGATTTCACAGTTAAGTTTATTTAAATATATGAACTGATGCGTTCAAGTTTTTAATAAACAGGTCGAATGCTTAATCAACTTATATGGCAACTACAACCTCAAATACCTCAGCAGCTAGCTCATTAAGCTCTGCGACAGCTAGCGCGTTGAACTCTACACCAGAGGCAATTGCTAAGGCAAATAAGGCGAATGCCCAAAAAATCCTTACTTCTTTGGGTGCTGGTTCAGGTGTTGATACCGCAGCACTTGCCCAAAACCTAGTGGATGCCGAGCAGACTCCTCAGAAAAACGCGATTAACGCCAAAATAACTAAAAACGAGAACAAAGTCTCTGGCTATGCTGCTATTTCATTTGTATTGGGGCAGCTGAAGGATAAGTTTGATGTGTTGAAAGTTAAAAGTGACTTCAACACCATGACGGTCACTAGTTCAGATAACAACGCTTTTTCGATTCAGCCCGGAGCATATGCTTCTAAAGGTTCTTATGACATAGAAGTCCTTAGAACGGCCAAGCCTCAAAGAACTCTCAGCTCAAGCTATTCATCTTCTACAGACCCCTTAAATGCAGGCAATCCATTTAATTTATCTTTGTCTATGGGTGGTGGCGCTGCAACCTCAATTCCAATCTTAGCCTCCAATGCAACTCCTTACGGGTTGGTTAGTGCAATCAATAGCGCTAACTTGCCAGTCAAGGCGCAGCTTATAAACTCAGGTACGACTGCATCTGCTGTGCCTTCAAATGTAACTTTTACGGGCCCATCTTTTGGAGATACACCGTCACTCACTGATTTCACGAACCTCTCGATTAATCTAGACGGAAAAGCAATCAACGTTAACAATTTAAATCTGCCATCGGCAGATATTAGTGGTCTCGCATATGCCCTTCAAGCTAAGCTCAGATCAGCAGACGGCAATACACAAAATCTGACTGTCTCAGTAGTCAATGGAACAGATTTACAAATTTCAGATGCTTTGGGAAGAACAGTCACTAACCCTGTTCTGACCGCTGATACGGCAAACGGCGCAAATGCTGGTACTACTCCATCTATCAATAATGGCTCGCCAGCTATTAACGCCTTTAAAATTATGCTGACTGGACCGGTTGGAAGTACTAACTCATTTACTATGAGTAGCCCAATCGAAGGTTTGAGTTTTAGTACCAATAATCAAACTGCATCAGATGCCTCTATAAAAGTAGATGGATTGAGCTACACGCGTTCAAATAATACGATCACAGATTTAATTCCAGGATCCACCATTACTCTTAAAGGCCCAACTAATGGCGCTGCCTTGGTTAGCATGGACCGAGACACAACTTCTTTGAAGACTAGGCTCACAGATATGGTCGCCGCATGGAACGATGCCAACACCATTTTAAAAGCTGTATCAGACCCGAAGTCCACATTAGATGTTTATGGCGCTAGCTTGGTAGGTGACTCATCGGTTCGTCAAATCCAGCAACAGCTTCGAAATATGGTTCTTGGCACTCCTTCAAGCCCAGCACCCAATGCTTCTGGACTTTGGCAGCTAGGAATCAGTATTGCGCAAACCGGTGAAATAACAATTGACAACACTAAGCTTGATAACGCGCTTGCGAATAACTATGAAGATGTTGTTACTTTATTTACTAACAATAAAAACCTCTTCTTGTCGAGCACAACAGATGCTTCAGGTGTGGGTGGAGACGCTGTTAAAAAGTTAACAGCTCTACTCGGTGCTAATGGGCCGATGCTTCAACAAACGCAAACAGCGAATACGCAAAACACCAAATATAAAGACAACTTAACCAAACTTCAGACAAGAATGGACGCCTTGCTCAAGCGTTACAACACACAATTCGCTGCGATGCAAAGCTTGGTTGGCCAGGTTAATAGTCAAAAGACCAGTCTAAAGAGTACTTTTGATGGGATGATGTCTACTTATACTAATAAATAGCATTAATATTTTTATATTTAAGATAATTTTTTAAAGTTATCCAATTATCTTCCGATGTTAATGTTCGAAGTAGTTTGAAATATTCAAACTTAGTAAGTAAGGATGTCAAAGATGTCAGATATTGGTCCAATAGCTGGAAAGTCAGGAGCAGTAACTCAATTACCCACAACAGTAGGTGGTGGTTCGAGTGCGTCTAATAAACCTGCAGAACCATTACGTACAACCGATGTTCGTTTAGCAATCAACCCTGAGCCCGTATTTCATGCGCCAGCAGTTATAGATGCACAAAGAGAACAAAATATTCGCCAAGCAATAGATCAAATCAATACTGTTTTAAAAGATGGCGGACGAGGAGTCAGTTTTGTTTTTGACCCTTCAAGAAAAACGCCCATTGTTCAAGTCACTAGAGCAGATACTGGTGAGGTTATTCGTCAATTCCCCAATGAGGCTGTACTTCGAGTAGCGCACAACATTGATAAGCTCAAGGGCGTACTTTTTCATGGATTAGTTTAAAAATTTAATTTAATTATTAAAGTTATTCCTGACTACACCGATTCACTGGCTATCAGAAATAAGATTCTGTAATTTTGTAAACACTGCAGCCAAGCCCACCAGGCCACTGCTTAATTTGATCAACCTTCAGGAGAAAAGATCATGACAGTTATTAACACCAACGTGAAATCACTGGTGGCACAAGACTCAGCGCGTTCTATCGGTTTGAACCAAGCAAGATCAATGGAGCGTTTGTCTACAGGCCTGCGTATTAATTCAGCTAAAGATGATGCTGCTGGCTTGTCTATCAGCACACGCATGGAGTCACAGGTTCGCGGATTGAGCATGGCTATCCGTAATGCAAATGACGGCATTTCATTGATGCAAACTGCTGAGGGTGCGCTAGAAGAAACTACCAACTCTTTGCAGCGCATGCGTGAACTTGCTGTTCAGGCATCAAACGGTATTAATAATGCAGCTGATCGCTCTGCATTAGATAAAGAAGTTCAGCAACTTAAAGCTGAAATCGATCGTATTGCTGCCAAAACACAATTCAACAGTATCAACATATTAGATGGTTCATACAAAGGAAAGCAAATTCAAATTGGTGACAAGGCAAATCAAGTTCTTAATGTGAGCATTGATTCTGCTAAAACTGCAGATTTGGGTCTTGGTAATGGTGGAGAAAGCAACGTTTTGATCGGTACGAGAATTCAGGATGGTGGTCAAGGTGGAGCTCGCGCAGATGAAATCAGTAGTGATTTGGCTGATGGAACGTCATTTTTAGTTATTAATGGGCAGACTATTAATTTAGTTGACACTTATACAAGTGGAACTGTGGATGTATTAGATATTAATGACGTAGTTGTTGCTATCAACAACACACCTTTGGTAAACGCTAAAGCTTCTGCTTTCAACGAGGTTGTAGCGAAAAATAGGGGCAATGGCGTTACTAATGCACAAAGTGTTGTAATTACGGTAAAGGCTATTGATAGCGGGGAAGATGTTGTACTGACGATTGGAGAAACTAAGTCAATGCAAGATTTGGTTGACCACATTAATCAAGTCGGTAGCATTGGAACAGTTCAAGCAAAAATAAATGAAGACGGAAAGCTGGTGCTCTTCAACAATACTGGAGCAACGATTGGTATAGCAGATGCCTCTGCTGCTAATGATTACACAGGTGGAACGGGATTTGCCACTGCTAATGAAGATTTCTATGGCATTTTGAAATTTGAATCACTTAACGGTAAACCTATTACTGTTGGTACAGATTGGTCGAATGGTGGTGCGAATAGCACTAGGGCAGGCGAGGCGACAATTCTTAAGACCTTGGGATTGCAAGCAACATATATAGAAAGAACCGGTGTTGAAGTTGGTGCAGGACCAGTAGTTCTTGGAGATGAAGTTGCCGACATTGCAGCGGAATGGTTCAATGGTGAGTTGAAGATTAATGGTGTAAATATTTGGAGAGCTGGTCAGGAAACTACTGGTGAAAATCTATTTGCTACTTCAGTAGGTGCAGGTTATGGTAGTGCAGATGATGCTGCTTGGTTTCAAAAAGTGTCATTGATTAATAGTTTTGCAGCTGACACAGGTGTCTATGCTGAGCGATTTACAAATGAAGACGGAAATGAAGTTTTTAAATTACGCTCTGTTAATTCTCAGCCTATTCAGATCGAATTAGGCGATATGAATGTCGCTACGAGTAACGCTGATGCGGAGATAAGTGGTTTTGATTCACACGGGTTTTCGGAGCAAAACATTGGCGCGTCAGACTTTGACACAAACGCACCTTCATACGGCGCTTCTGGTGGAGGTTCTGCTTTGTCAGGATTAAATATCTTGAGTCAAGAGTCTGCATTGGCTTCTATCCAAACCATTGATAACGCTATTGAAAAGGTCTCTGATATGCGAGCCGACTTGGGTGCTAAACAGAACCGCTTAAACAGTACTGTCAATAACTTGACCAACGTAGTGACTAACACTGAGGCTTCTAAGAGCCGCATTTTGGACACTGACTACGGCAAGGAAACTACTAACCTGGCACGTGCACAGATTATTTCGCAAGCAGCAACAGCGATGTTGGCGCAAGCGAACCAGTCTGCTCAGACAGTGTTGAGTTTGTTGAAGTAATTTGAGTTAGATAGATAGCCCCCATCCAATTTAGGTGGGGGCTATTTTTATTTGTTATAAATCTTTGAAATTAGTCATTTAGTAGTGGTTTACGTTTTTAGTTAAAAATTATTAGTATTTAGCGTTTTTTTAGTAGCGCTGCTTTCCGTGGGTAGGAATTCGTTGGATGTAATTATCTATTTACAGCAACAAAAAATAAGTTTATTCTTTTATTAAAGTTTTCCCTTCTGGTTCCGATTCATTAGAACTTGCATAAGCATTTATTTTGCTTTTACAAGCCCAATTTGTAAGCGGATTGATCAAGGGAAAAATATGCCTCACATTTCAGGGCTAACTGGTTTTAATGAATTTCTTAGCCACTTAAATTTTGCAAGTTTAGCTACTGCTCAGGTAGCTACGATTACTTCGGCTAATTTAATTGCCATTTCAACTAAGCAGATTAGTGCGATTACCACCGCAGCGATTTCTGCTTTGGCACTTGACACTGTTAAAGAGCTTAGTTCTGCACAAGTCGCAGCATTAATTTCAAGCCAGATTCAATATTTATCAACTGGGCAAGTTGGCGTTTTAACTTCTTCGCAAATTAGTAACTTAAGTTCAGCTCAGTTAATTGCTTTAACGACTGTGCAAGCTGGAATATTGACTTCATCGCAAGTTGCCGGTATCAGTGCAACAAAAATAGCGACTATGGAATCTCGTGACATTATTCAGCTCAGTTCTGATGTCATTGCTAACTTGACGACAGCGCAAGTTGCTGGATTGGCGACGGCGCAGGTTGCGAACCTTACATCGGCGCAGGTAAGTAATCTGACGTCTGCTAACTTGGTTGCTTTGACGACAGCGCAGGCCGGTGTGTTGACATCAGGTCAGTTGGCGGCAATAGCTGCAGAC
>Ga0208974_1000901_pt1 | contig 11836 bp, 16 predicted proteins | sample GreLakmeER15MSRF_FD_187699 | JGI IMG/M metagenome (GOLD analysis project Ga0208974, IMG submission 187699) | Freshwater lentic microbial communities from great Laurentian Lakes, MI, USA - Great Lakes metaG ER15MSRF (SPAdes) | ecosystem: Environmental > Aquatic > Freshwater > Lake | place: Great...
CATCTGTTGCAACTTTGATGTAACGGCTGCTGCGTTCGCAGCCAGTATCTCAGCCGTCGGAAACTGTACTACAAAGTCTTTTTTCATCTTCTCGTAGGGCAGCCGATCGTCCAGCTGGCAGCGCAGCTCGACCACATGGCACTCGGGCAGCTTGTCTTTGTACTCGCCAGGCTCCAAGACGTAGGTAGCCGGCTTGATGCGCTCCATGACCAGCGGCAGGGCGCCGGGGCGTGGCAGCCACTCGCCAAAGTCGCGGTTCATGCAGACAAAGTATTGCTGCAAGAAGGCGCCTTTGGCACGGCCTAAGAGCTTCTCGTCCACAATCTTGCACTGCCCGAAGACGTCTTCTAACCCGTTACTAGTGAACGACCCGGTCAGACCCCAGCGTATCTTGAACTGGTCGATGATCTTGTGCAGCGCCTTGAACCGCGTGCCTGACGGGTTCTTCAACTTAGTCAGCTCGTCGAACACGATAGCGTCGAAGGTCGACAGATCCTGCTCGGCCAGCCACGGGATGTTGTCGTAGTTAGTGACCACTATCGGCAAAGACGAGCGCAACGCTGCCGCTCGGTCTTTAGGTGTGCCGACAGCTACGCGGCAGTCTAGCTCTGGCGACCACTTGGGCACCTCGATGGGCCAGACATCCGTGCAGACACGCTTTGGCGCCAGAACGAGAAAACGACTAGCATAACCGTCCTTCACCATCGCCTGCATAGCAGTCAGCGTGATGGCCGTCTTGCCTGCACCCACAGGCGCCAAGATCATCGCCCGGTCGCGCTCGTACAGGAAGTCAGCGGCTTCGTCCTGGTAAGGTCTAAGTTGCATCGTTGCCTCTGGCGCGGATAGCAAACGCGCAATATATTGGCCCTGCATCTGGCCCTGCGGATTCACACACCTTCGCACACGCCTCGCGCTCCGCTGCTGCGACTAGGGAGACAAACTTTAACAGCGCATCTGGCCCAAACTCATAAGAGTCATCTTTAAAATGCTCTAGCCGCCAAGTTAAATGTTGAGCATCTTGCCCATTCATATCTCCGCCTATGGCATCAATCGCCATGCGGATAATGTCATCTCTGTTTAATCCATTCATCAATCATCTCCGTCGACCATAAACAGGCGTAGTTTTGTTTCAATCGCAACACGTCGTTGCGAAAATGTTTTTGTAGCTCGGACAGCCGACCCTTTGGCGCTTTCAACTCCACAAACCACGTTGATCCATCAGGCATACAAGCTAAGCGGTCACTAACCCCGCGCTGTGTGACAGACTTGAACTTGTACGTCTTGCCACCGGCACGCTCGACTGTCCAAACAAAATAGTTTTCGATTTCTTTTTCAAGCATGGGCGAAATATAACACCCTAAAAAAGTATTTGACAAGGATTATTTTACCCGGCATAGTCGAGGCTCAAACAGTTCAGGAGAGTACATTATGGGGTTGGAAAACACACCGGAAGCCCGGTCGTATATAGACAAAATATACTCAGCGGTGATAGCGGACAACGAGGCTTTAGAAGACGCCAAGATGACGTTAGAGGTCATTATGAAAACTGATCCGGGCGTTTACGATGAAATGATTAACGACACGCTTTCTTTGATTCGCAAAGCACTAAGCAGTTCTATCCTTGGAATTGCCGATAGATTGGTAGACCCAGACCAACAACCCGTAGCGTGGATGCACACATCAGCAGTAGGTAATGTGTACTTTCGCAAAAAGCCCCACGACAAAGTATTTAACCCGCAACCTGTTTATACCAACCCACCACTATTGTTAGCGTGGGAAAAATTAGTAGAGTCTGTGCGCCAGATGCGTGATGTGCAGGGCATGGACGGTAATTGGAATTATGACCCTTATATGCACGGACTTTTTAATGGGCTTGAGTTTTCTCTTTCATTGCTTGAGGTACGAGAACCACAGTTTAGGGACGCGCCCGAAAAGTGGCTATGCGATCTTCCAAAGCCGCGGATTTTTTCGTCGGAGGAAAATATATGAATCACTCTAATGTTGTCGGCGGCTCGACCGCCAAGCGCGTCATCAACTGCCCAGCATCAGTCAAGCTAGTGCAGAAGATGCCACCCAAGCCATCGAGTGAGCACGCAGACCGTGGCACGCTGCTACACAACGTCATCGCCGAGCTGCTGGAGTTCGACAAGAAGCCAGAGCAGTGCATTGGCGCCCAGTACAAAGATCAGGTTCTGACACAGGAGTTAATTGATGAGAAGATTATTCCCGCTCTCGCGGCGCTTGACGAAATCGACCCCGACAAGACGATGGAGTACATGGTGGAAACCCGAGTTGCCTTTGGCGATTTTCTGCCTGGTGTCTTTGGTAGCACTGACTTACTTGGGCGTAAAGATAAACGCGCCATCGTTCTTGATTGGAAATTTGGCGATGGCGTATTTGTGGATGCTGAAAACAATCCTCAGCTCATGTTTTACGCAGCAGCAGCGATGAGAACACCGGCAGCGCAGTGGGTGTTCGAAGGCGCTGAAGAGATTGAGTGCATCATTGTGCAACCGCCTGCGATCCGTCGTTGGGTCACCACACCCGCACGCATCAAAGAGTTCGAGCAGGAGCTGTTGTACGCCGTGCGTCTGTCGTCATGGCCAGAGCCACCGATGCAAGAGGGCGACCACTGCCGTTGGTGCGCAGCGAAACCCATCTGCCCACGCATGAACGGTGCGGTTGAGCGTGCCTTAAAGGGCAAGCTGCTTGAGATGCCTGCACAACAGATCGCTGCACAGCTGCGTCAGGCCGACATGATCGAAAGCTACATCACCGACTTGCGTGCGTTGGCGTTCGAGATGCTGCAAAACGGTGTTGACGTGCCAGGCTACAAGTTGGTCGCCAAGCAGGCGCGGCGCCAGTGGGTGGACAAGGCGAAGATCGAAGCGTGGGCAGATGTCAATGGTATCGAAGACGCATACGAGCCTGCGATAATTAAGTCGCCAGCACAGCTTGAGAAAGTCTTGAAAAAGGCTAAAATAGAATTTCCCGCTGACATGGTCGTATCTGTGTCGTCGGGCGATACGTTGGCTGCGGAGTCAGATCCACGGCCAGCGGTGTTGCAAATTGGTCGTCAACTGACGGCTGCATTGAGTAAACTTCAATAAGGGGAATTTAATAATGAGTAATTTAGTCACATTTAAAAACGCAAATCTTCCTTCAGTAACGTCGTTGGCAACTACGTTGCGTTCAATCGCTGTTGATGCTGGGCCAGTCGGAACAGTTTTTATCCGCATGGACAAAACTGGCCATTGGGTATTTGGCTCCGAGCAAACCGAAGTAGAAGACGGTTCTACTTGGGCGATCAACCCTTTTTCATTTACACATGGCTACATTGCGTGGGGCGGCGACAAAACTCCAGCGCAAGGCAGTGTGCTTGGTGAAATGATGGTGGGTATCAACGATCCATTACCTGAATTGCCCCCTTCACCTGAGCATGCGACAAAAGGTTGGGAAGCGCAAATCGGCGTGTCAATGCGCTGTTTGTCTGGCGAAGACGAAGGTCTTGAAGGTCGTTACACCACTACGTCAAAAGGCGGCAAGCGCGCGTTGCAAGAGTTGGCGGTTGCTATTGCAAAACAGGTTGATAAAGACCAGACGAAACCGGTGCCTGTGGTGCATTTGAAGAAAAGCCATTATCAGCATAAGTCGTACGGCAAAACGATTGTTCCTGTCTTTGAAATACTTGATTGGATTAGTATGGACGGCGCGGATGATAGCGCCGAGGCACCACCAGCAGAAGCCGAAGCACCGGCTGAAGCGGCACCAGCAGGCCGTCGTCGTCGTGGCTAAGTAGCACGGGGGAAAGCGGATGCCGAATGCGCTTGCGGGTAATGACCGAAGGGCAACCGTTCGGGGCTAAGGACGCAGCGAGTACCCCACCTTTCAATGGCCCTAACTATCTAATCATCAGGTTTTCCTTGGTCGGTTCGACCTGATGCTGGCAAGATAGTTGGGGCCACCCTCTCAGAATAAAAATTATGAAGATACGCGACATGAAAGTGACGCTATGCTCTAGGCTCGACGTTCGCGAGTTTATTGAGACAAATCACTACTCTAAATCCATAAACGGATGCATTGCCGACTATTGTTTTAAATTGACCTTTGACGACGCGCTTATTGGCGCCGCGTTTTTTGGTCGAATGGCGATGGCGGGTCAATGGAAAAAATATGGTCGTTGCGAATCAGATGTTATAGAACTTCGTCGCTTATGCTGTATTGACGCCACGCCAAAAAATACGGAATCGTTTTTCATCGGCGCTATGATTCGCTGGCTTAAAAAGAATACGCTCTATAAAGTTATCGTGTCTTATGCGGATGCAGAGCATGGGCATAGTGGAGTTATTTACCGCGCGTCTAATTTTAAATATTTAGGTCATTCCGCTGGCGCTAAAGTTATTGTCTACCAGAACAGAACGTACCACGATAAAACAATACGAACTAAATACAAGGGTGAGTTGAAGCCGTTCGCTAAAAAAATAAAGGCCGCGCTTGAATCTGGTGAGGCGGCGTACAAGACTACTGCGGGGAAGCATACTTATGTCTATTCTCTGGCTTGATTTTGAAACCCGGTCGCGATGCGACCTGTCCTCTAAAGGGGTTTACAACTATGCACAAGACGCCTCAACTGATGTACTTTGTATGTCCTACGCGTTTGACGACGATGAGGTTGTCACTTGGACTCCCGACCAGCCGTTTCCCGCGATGGTTCGGAATCACACCGGACGCATCTACGCGCACAATGCCGCCTTCGAGCGCCTCATCTTTTGGTATGTCCTACAGTGTGACTTTCAACTCGAGCAGTTCTACTGCACCGCTACACAAGCGCGTGCTAACTGCTTACCTGGCAGCCTTGAAGACGTCGGACGCGCCATCAGCAGCAACATGCGCAAAGACCACCGAGGAAGCCAGCTTATCCGACTACTTTCCATCCCTCGCGCTGATGGATCGTTTAACGATTCGCCAGAGCTGATGGCCGAGATGGTCGCCTACTGCGAGCAGGACGTACGTACCATGCGCGCAGTCAGCCAAGCCATGCGCCCGCTGTCCGATCAAGAGTTGGCCGACTATCACACCAACGAGCGCATCAACGACCGGGGCGTGCTGCTTGACTTGCTACTGGCTCACGCAGCGGTGCGCTACGCGTCCGTCGAGTTGGAAGAGATTGAGACGCTGGTCGCCGACTTGACCAAGGGCGAGATCAAGTCCGTCAGAAGCCCCAAGATGAAACAGTGGGTGATGGACAGGGTCGGGCCGCAGGCGTTGAAGATGATGGAGGTATACAAGGACGGCGAGCAGAAGTACAGTATCGACAAGTCAGTACGCGCCAATTTGTTAGTTTTTGCCGAGGAAAACCATGAAGAGATTCCGGCCGTTGTTGCGGACGTCATTCAATGCGCGGATGACCTCTGGGCGTCGTCAGTTGCGAAGTTCAGCCGCCTTGCGGGTTTGGCAGATGAAGACGATCAACGAGTACGAGGTGCTTTCGTATTTGCAGGAGGCTCTGCCACTGGACGTGCTTCAAGCTATGGCGCGCAAGTTCACAACTTTACGCGCAAGTGCGCAGCCGAGCCAGATGATGTTAGGCACGCTATGGTCAGAGGCCACAGCATCACCCCAAGATTTGGAAAACGCATTACGGATGTTCTCAAAGGAATGCTCCGGCCCGCACTGATTCCCGCACCCGGCAAGCAGTTCGTTGTCGCCGACTGGTCAGCGGTCGAGGCGCGGGTGACCGCATGGGCGTCAGCCGACCCGCAGGCCGACGAGGTGCTGCAAGTCTTCCGCGATGGCCGAGACATCTACAAGCGTGAGGCGGCTGGCATCTACCGTGTGCCCGAGGACGCGGTTGACAAAGACCAGCGCCAGATCGGCAAGGTCGCGATCCTATCCCTTGGCTTCGGTGGTGCTGTCGGCGCGTTCAGTGCAATGGGGCGTGCGTACGGTGTGTATATGGAAGAGTCGGACTCGCGCCGGATTGTAGACGCGTGGCGCCGTGCGAACGCATGGGCTGTGCGCTACTGGGGCAAGCTCGAGGACGCCTACACACGGGCGCTCAGGAACCCTGGACGCGAGTTTACCGCCGGTCGGGTCACCTACCTGTACGACCGCCAGCACCTCTGGTACGCGCTGCCCAGTGGGCGCATCCTGTGCTATCCATTTGCTAAGTTTGAGGGTGACGAGATTACGTACGTCAAGGCGGCATGGAAGCCGGCAGCGGATGCGACCGAATGGCCACGAGCACGCTTGTGGCGCGGGCTCGCCTGTGAGAATATAACGCAGGCAGTCGCCAACGATCTGCTACGGCACGCTTTACGCCAGCTCGATGATGTCGTGCTGCATGTGCATGATGAAATTGTGCTGGAGACCGCCGACCCTGATGCACCCAATACCCTAAAGCAAGTGATGTGTACCCCGCCCGATTGGGCGGCAGGACTGCCTTTGTCCGCTGAAGTGGAAACAATGACGCGTTACGGAAAATAAAAAAGCCGCCTGGCAGGGCGGCTTCTTCAACTACAAGGACTGCAATGGATTTCCTCGAATTTTATACCAAATTGGCACCACAGGGTGAGACTGCACTGGTCGTGCGTCAGAAGCCCAAACTCAAAAACGGTCAGATTCAGCTGCACCCCGATGGCGCGGTCATTTGCACATGGCCGGCGTACCTGCCCGACTATCCGACCAAACCCGATTGGGCGATCTACGGCAACACGGCGTCATTCATTGTCGATCGGTTCAAGGACGGGCACGTATCAGCCGCTGCTGCCAATGCCACGCATGTGCTGGTGATGGTGTTAGACGACGTGGGCGACCCTGAGAAGGCGCCGAACACCCCGCCCCTGCCGCCCACATGGATCATCGAGACGTCCGCTGGCTCGTTCCAGTGGGGCTACGCATTCTCGGATCAGCCAACCACGGGCGAGTATGCCGCAGCCATTAAAGCGATCGCGGACGCCGGCTATACCGATCCGGGCGCCTGCAACGCCGTGCGCAACTTCCGCCTGCCAGGCTCGATCAATATTAAGCCGGGGCGTGAGCTGTTCGCAGCTCAGCTAACCGAGTTCCACCCCGAGCGTGAGTACACGCTGCCGGAGATATGCGCGGCTCTTGGCGTCACCCCTGCGCCAGCTGAGTCGCTGGGCGTGCGGCCTATCCGATTGTCGGATGATGGGGCGGATGACGTGCTGGCGTGGCTGTCTGCGCAGGGCGTGCTGTTGTCCACACCGAACCCTGCTGGGTGGGCTGGCGTCATCTGCCCCAACAAGGACGAGCACACCGATGGCAACCCCGAGGGACGCTACAGTCCATCGACGCGCTCGTATCGCTGCCTGCACTCGCACTGCGTGGACTTCGACTCGCATGCGTTTCTGGGCTGGGTCGCGGCCAATGGTGGGCCGAAGCACGCGCCTGGCTTGCGTGAAGAGCTGTTAGCCGCTGTGATGGATCAGACGCTGTCCAAATTGCAGCCGACCGAGGCGTTCCCTGATAAGGGCGCCGAAGTGATCGCCGAAGTCGAGAAAAAGCAGCTCGATCGGGTCGAAAAAGAGGGCTGGTACAAGCGCTTTGCGTACATCCAGAACGAGGATTCGTTTTTTGATATGACTGATCGTCGGGAAATTGCTCGATCTACTTTTAACGCGCTCTTTCGGCATGTCACCTGCTATTCGATTCACCCGACAAAGTCGGGCAAGCGCCGTATTGAGGCGTCGATTTGCTTTGATGAGAATCGTCAGGCCAAAGACGCGTTGACAATTACCGGCATCACGTACGCTGCCGGCGAGACCGTGCTTGTGTCGCGTGAGGGTCAGGTGTACGGCAATCGATGGATCAATCACCGCCCGCCGGTCAAGTCGGGCAATGCGCAGCCGTGGCTCGATCATGTGGCGCGCATGATTCCCGATTCTGTTGAGCGTGAGCATGTGCTGGACGTGATGGCGCACAAGCTCCAGCACCCGAACCGCAAGATCAATCACGCTGTGCTGCACATTGGGCACCCAGGCTCCGGTAAAGACACGATGTGGCAACCGTTTCTCTGGGGCATCGGCGGGGAAGCGCTCTCAAACGTATCAATCGTGCGCAACGAAGAGATTCAATCCCAGTGGGGTTATGCGTACGAGTCCGAAGTGATGGTCTTTGAAGAGCTGCGCCAGTCTGAAGCGAAAGACCGCCGCGCGCTAGAAAACCACCTGAAACCCGTCATTGCAGCGCCGCCGGACTTCTTGCAGGTGAACCGCAAGGGGTTACACCCCTATCAGGCATTGAACCGCATTTTCGTACTGGCGTTTTCGAATGAGCGCGTGCCGATCTCACTTGCTGGGGATGACCGCCGATGGTTTGTCACCTATTCGGAAGCGCCGAGGATGACTGAGCGTGAAGCGTGCGCGATCTGGGACTGGTACAAGGCTGGCGGGCTGGCCGTGGCCGCTGGCTGGCTGTATCAGCGAGACGTCTCGCGGTTTAATCCGAGCGCAACCCCGCCGTTGACCGAAGCGAAAATCATCATGGTCGAGCAAGGCAGGTCGACCGCCGAATCGTATCTTGTCGAGATGATCGAGCGCCGCCTGGGCGAATTCTCGACCGGCGTGGTCGCGGCGCCGTTCTATACCCTCTGCGACCGGCTGCAGGGCGGGGCACCGATGGGCACGCGAGTCGTTCAGCAGGCGCTCCTACACGCGCTCAAAGAAGCCGGCTGGATCGATATGGGGCGGCTGCGATCGCGCGATTTCGATGCCCGCAAACACATTATCTGCGCGCCAGAGCTGGCCAAATCGGCCACGAAATCGGAACTCCGGCGCATGGTCGAGGAAACACCGGCACCATCAGCCGTGCGGTTAGTCAAGTGATAAAAAAGCCCGTCAGGTTTTGGCCTGACGGGCAACCGAAGGCGGCCACAATGGCCGGCGCGTGGAGAGTGCGCGCGCTATAAACCTAACACGACAGCCAGTAAGGCTGCAAGTATCAATCCGATGAGAGCGAACATGCGGCTTCCCCCTCTATATCGCGGATGATATGGTCTTTCAGCAAATCGACCACGTCCACACCACCGGCAAAGGCATGGATTAACCAGGCGGCCCCTGAGTAGCCGACAGAGCGATCGCCTGGTTCCCAGTCAACGAAACAGAGCAATTCAGTATCGCCGTGAGTGTAAGTGTGCGGCCACAAGTGCTGCGGCCAGTGCGGGCCGGCAATATTGGTTTGAGTTTTCATTCTGCTATTTCCTCGAGTAAAGGTATTGACGGATCATATTGCGCAGTGCTTTCGCTGTTCAATTCGGGCCAGTATTGGACCGGCTGCAGGAAATTAAGCTTGTCATACTGGCGCACGTATTCGGCCGTGCTCAAGTCCGATCGCACGGGAAATTTCCGGATATCTTTCGGCTTTTTTTGCTTATACGGCTTGCGTGCCAATTTGGCTAGCTCGAGCGGATCGCGATCGAATTTCACTTTGTACGTGGTGCCGTCAATTTTTACTGTTTGCATAGTTCATTCTCCAAAAGGTAAGTATTAATCAGCGCCAGAGCCCGTTCAGCGCTTGCCAGGCCGTCATCCGGTTCGGGATTATTGATTGCGTCCGATATCGCGTCTCTGGCGCGCCAGAGTAGTGATTCATTTGCGCCGATAATATCGGCCGTTTCCTGTGCGCGCAGAATCGCGGTTTTTAGTTTTGCCATTGTGTCAATCCTCCTCTGTTAAATCGCAATTTTCGATTGTGTGTGAGATTATGTTTCCGAATTGACTAGATAAAAATTCTAGTTCTTCGCGCAGTTCTTGCCATGCATCCGATTCGCTATCGGCGCGCATGTGTACTACGCATTCAAAACGATATGTTTTCACCATAACGCTACTCCGTGAGTTTCGATTGTAGGTACGGCGCGCGCAGGCAGTAGCACGCGCCGTGTTATATACCGGCCATTGGCCGGCGGATAATCAAGCCACTGTATAACCGCATCAAAGCAGTCTAAGCGGCCGTATTGCAGCCGATAGCGGCTCATAGCGTGCAACAGCCGCAGCACGGCGCATCAATACAGCGGCCGCGCGCATTCTGATAGTAGGTTTGCGGGCCGTTCTCGCCGTACAGCGTGATAGTGTCGACGGCCGTGCGGCGCCGCTCGAGTAGCACGGCGCGGCCTTTGGCCCACTGGATTAAATCGCCGGCCAAGATGCGCGCGCCAGTGGCGGCGCACGTGCCGGTATATTTTGCGGTGATTGTTTTCATATATCAGTCTCCAGGTTATGCCGCTAATTTAATGCGGATGACTTTGCTCATTTTCTGGCCATGCGCAGGATAGGCAATCACCTTGACGCGCTTGTCATAGCATGCACGGCACGGGCCACAGGCGCCGCCATTGTCATATGCGCCGCATAACTTCATACCGCGTTTTGCATCGGCTGGTGTAGGCACAATGACGCTGCCGTGTAGGCCTTTGGTGTATTCGCCGGTAACCGAATCACTGGAAAACCGCACGCAGACGTTTTTCAGAGCTTGCATCTCCGTTAACACTTGACGGAATTTCGGGAATTTGTGCATCCGCGTCGGTAACCAGTGCTTCACCCATGGCGTGCGCTTCATCACTTCCAGGATTTTCTCAGCGAGCGCGAGCGTATACATATCGCCGGAATCAAACCAGCGGAAATGCGTATCTTTGGCTAATTCGGCGACCATATCATCAGACCATGCCATGCGCTGCCAGTCTTCCTTGTTATGGCGCCGTGGTGCCTTGACGTTCTCAAACCTATAGTTTCCAGTAGTGGCATAGCAGCCGGCGCATGCGTCAACGAGCACGCCTGGCGCCGCGATTGATCCAGGGCACGTCTCAAGGGCTTGCAAAGACCATGAGCGCACGCCGTCAAGTTTTGAAGTAGTGGAGATTTTCATTTTGGCCGGTTTCCTTTAGTTGATTAAAGTGCAAGTAGCATAAAGACAAATACAGCAAGGCCGGCGAATCCTAAAATCGCGCCGCATATTTCGGCAATAGTTGGTTTTTGCATTTTCTTTTCTCCGATAGTGGCCGGCTTTCGCCGGCCTGATTGATTAGATGTAATTCCAGGCTTTGGCGCCGACGGATTTTGCAAATTGTTTTGCGTCGCGTTTTTGGGCGAAAGTCATTTCAGTGATGATGTTTTCCAGTAGTGGTTTAACTCCGCGAACAATTGCAATTTTCCATCCGTCGCGGGTTTTGGTGAGATGCGCTGTAGTCATGTTTTTCCCCTATCTGATTAAAAAATAAGCAGTTAATCGGTAAATCTTTGTTTTGCGACACTTCAATTATAGTTGACCCACAATAAATGTAAAGGATTATTTTGCATTTATTTTGCGTGCCAATTTGTCGCCAATTTTGGCTTTTTGTGCCCGTCAAAAAACGTGGCTTGTGACCCACGCGATAACCTAGACTGGTAGCGGCTTTTAGCATTTTGTGGGTCATGTTCCATTAGTTTTTTAAGGTTAATTTTTATTTGTATAGTGTTATCATAATGCTAACAGTGTCTAGAATGTGCGCGTATGCACGCGCAGCGCAGCGATTTTAAACCATGACCCACATGACCCACATGACCCACATAGCTTTTTAGCAACTAAAAAGTTATCCACAGATTTGTTAGCATAATGCTACATGTTAGTGACCACTAACCTGTCATGTTAGTGACCACTAACTTGCCAGGCTAGCAACTGTTAGTGAGTGCTCACTAACCTGGTAAGTAAGTGCTTACTAACTTGTCAGCTTGGCAACTTGTAAGTGAGTGCTCACTAACCTGGGGGGTGGAGGGCCTGCGGCTGGCCGGTCACGACCACGGAGGTGTTACAAACAATTTTTTTTATTTTTTAATTCAACTATTTG
>Ga0208974_1000904_pt1 | contig 11832 bp, 13 predicted proteins | sample GreLakmeER15MSRF_FD_187699 | JGI IMG/M metagenome (GOLD analysis project Ga0208974, IMG submission 187699) | Freshwater lentic microbial communities from great Laurentian Lakes, MI, USA - Great Lakes metaG ER15MSRF (SPAdes) | ecosystem: Environmental > Aquatic > Freshwater > Lake | place: Great...
GCTGCACTGCTCGCTTATATACTTGATGAATGTTTGAACAAGCTGAGATAGATCTGATTGATGCAATAGCTAAGATGCCTGATAATGAAAGGTACTCTAAGCACTCATGCATAAAACTCTATAAGATTAGAGAGAAGTATGAGGGTAGACAACCGAGAGAGTGCTTCTGTGCATCTACCAGGAGGAGAATATGGTCCAAGGATTTTGAGACATGGTATGAGAAGAGCCTTAGACAGCTACATTAGTAGCAACTACAAAGAGGTGAGAGCCTATACTACCTACTTCCTTAAGAAGATGGGCAGCTACATAGACGCTGATACTGTTATCAATAACTCCTACCTTCATGTGATTAATATAGATGGGGATCCTGGTAAGGTTAAGAGCTATCTGTTAAATACTATCAAGTATCAGGTGTTATGGTCCTGCTCCAAGAGTAATAAGGATGATAGGATAACAGCCATTGAGCATCCATTAACTGAGCCTATTGATAATGACGATCTATACTACAAGCTAAGGGAGGATAGGATCTATTCTTTTAATAAAGCACTTATAGAGATCTACAGGAATGAGATAACAGATAAGGTGCAAAAGATAGTCTATGAGGCATACATTGATAGGGGCTATGTTACTGCTAAAAGCATGGCTATTTATTTTGGGATTACGACTACCTCAGCCTACTATCTGATCAAAGAGATAAAACAAAATCTAAATGAATTACAATATAGGTATGAGAGTGAGCCGATTTATTAGTACTTTAGCATTATTCTGTGGATTGTTCACTGGTTATGCTTTGTTTAGATTGGAGTATGAGTGGGCTAGTAGAACAGCAGGGTTATGGGTTATTTTTTATTACACTTTTATAATTTTAGATGAATATGAAAACAAAGACTGAATTTTTAGGTAAAACAGTGACTACTTACCATGGTAACTACTCACGTACAATTACAGTAACAGAAGAGACTGCTAAAGAGCACAAGTATTACACCTCTATAGGGTTAGGTTACTTATTTGAAGAGTCAACTCCTAAGGCAAAGTACAAAGGGGTAGAGAACGAGGAGAAATGAGACCTAAGCACATAGAAACCCCTGAGAAAATGTGGGAGCTATTTGATGGATATAGAACCTGGTGTAAATCTACACCTAGATATTCTTACAGCTTGTCTAATAAAACAGGTGAGGCTACAGCTATCCCATTAGAGAGACCTTTAACTCAGGTAGGGTTTAGAACTTATGCTGCTGATAAAGAGTGCAGTGTGCAGGATTACTTTGCTAATACGGATGGGAGATATACTGAGTATGCGACAATCTGCTCACGCATAGAGGAAGCAATCAGGATGGATCAGATAGAGGGTGGAATGGTAGGACAGTATAATGCATCCATTACGCAAAGAATAAACGCACTGAAAGAACATACAGATGTAACCAGTGGTGATGAGAAGATAAGTGCTATCACTGTTACTATAGTTAAGTAGTAGTAGTATAATAATAATAATAACAATAGACTCTCTGAGAGGGGGGTAGCTTTGCTATGGATATAAAAGCGACTGCAATCTTTGAAAAGAACTATGAAGCCATCTTAGGTGATAAGAGGTTCATCATTAATGAGGGAGGTAGCAGGAGCTCTAAGACTTACAGCCTTTGCCAGCTCATGATCATCTACTGCCTGCAGAATAATAATAAGGTGGTGTCAGTTATACGCAAGACCTTCCCTGCTCTACGTGCTACAGTGCTTCGTGACTTCATAGAGATACTTAGGGACATAGGGCTGTATAATGAGGAGAGCCACAATAAGAGTGAGCAGATATACACCTTCGCCAATGGCAGCATGGTGGAGTTTTTCTCAGTAGATAATGAGCAAAAAATAAGGGGCCGTAAAAGGGATATAGCCTGGTGCAATGAAGCCAATGAGCTGTACTTCGATGACTTCACGCAGCTGAACATGAGAACCGAGGACAAGTTAATCTTTGACTACAACCCTAGTGATAGTGCATCATGGCTGTATGAGCTACCTGCTGAGGAGAGCATTAAGATTAAGTCTACCTACCGAGACAATCCATTCCTACCTGAAAGCATCAAGGCACAGATCGAGGATCTATCTAGAACAGATGAGGCACTGTATCAGATCTATGCACTGGGTGAGAAGGCTATCTCTAAGAGTAACATCTATAGTCAATGGACCTTTGTAGCTCATAGGCCTGCTAAGTTTGTTAAGTTTGTCTATGGCCTTGACTTTGGATACAATCACCCCACAGCTTTGATGAGGGTGTACTACTGTGATAATGATATCTACATTGAGCCTGTCATCTATGAGAGCTACCTAACCACTACTATGCTGATTGAGAGACTAGCTACCCTGAACATAGAGCAGACAGTTAGTATACTTGCTGACCATTCAAGACCTGAGATAATACAAGAGATGAACATAGCAGGGTATGATGTACTCAACGCTAACAAGGTGGTGAAGAAAGGGATAGATAATCTTAAGACCTTCGGTGTGATATGCCAGGATCACAAAGCACTTAAGAGGGAGTATGAAAATTATAAGTGGAAGAAGATAGGGGACTTCATAACTGATGAGCCTGTCAAGCTGTTTGATGATGCAATGGATGCCATCAGGTACGCCACTACTCATATCAGGCAGCAGTATTATTCTGATGATGTGTACTATGCATTCTGAGATACTACATAAGATACAAGTGGTCCAGGCATACATCCACCATAAGACTGGTAATCAGGTTAGGATAGTATTTAACCGACCTGATAGAATGGCTGAGCACCTTCAGTTATTAGATAGAGCTTATCAGGTAGCCATGGGTGACTTTAGAACTAAAACATAACGGATAGATAATATAGGTAAATAGAATTATGATCATAGCACAAGCCTCAGCTCAACCCTTAATGCCTGCATACAATCCTATCAAGTACATCTACAGCAGTACGAATGTATTACTCGGTGGCTTTAAATATATCTTTGATGTATACGAGAGTGGTACGCTTAACAAGATAGCTGAGTACAGAGTTATGCCTACCTATAGCACTGGCTTCGGTGAGATAGATCTATCTAAGCTGCTGCAGTCATTTGTGAGCTATGACCTTAACCTGACTAACACATCTGTGTACAATGCAGTAGACAGCCACTACAAGTATGACCTTCATGTAGGTGAGGAGTATCTGACTACTACTACTTACATAGCACCACTAACTCAATATCTAACAGCTCCCTATTCAGGTAACGTGCAGATAAACGTAGCTAACACATTTGTGGCAGGTGATCAGATTAACATTGCACAGAACTTACCTGGTCCAACAGCCAACCCAAACCTTGAAGGCCTCTTCACTGTGCTAGTAGCTAATCCTGCTTTTATAGTTGTCAACAGCTTATGGTCACTAGTAACCAATACAGGTACAGGAGGTGACATCACCTATGCAGATGGGAGAAAGACAGTGACTAGGGATCTACTGCTAGACCTAAACAACTTTGTATTCAACGGAGCATTCAAGTGGGTAGATTGGCCTAGCTATGACTACCAGGACTACAGGCTCAATGGTATATTCGATAAGTTCCTTACTACCTTCCCATCAGGCAACAAGAATATGTACGCTACCTTATCTCAGGATATGTGGGTGGATGCTGTGGCTAATAACTCACCTACTGCACCTGATACTATGGTATTTGAGAATGATGGTGGTAATATCTTTGAGAAGGTGGTGACAGCTGTAGATCATGTGAGTGGTATATCTGTAGGACCTAATAACTTTGGTGTGCTTACTTTGGTATTTGGTACAGGTCTATTGATAGAGCCTACTACTGAGTACTATGACTTTCACTATGAACGTAATGGAGTAGTAAGCTCAGCAACTTACAGGATCAACATAGATAGGAGGATACGTACCACAGAGTACAGCATCTTATTCCTGGACAAGCTCGGCTCATGGGGTAGCTTTGCCTTTACGCTTAACAGCTATGAGAAGGGTGCCGTAACACGTGAGCAATTCAATAGAGATGTGGCAGGATATATCAATGGCTCAAACCAATGGAGCTACGACCTTACAGATAGAGGGATGACTAATACCTATGTGAGCACTGACACTACTATAGATCTAGCTACCAACTTCATGACACTAGACATGGCTAACTACTTCACTGAGCTCATCAGCTCACCCTTTACCTTTGTTAAGCAGGCAAGCTATGCAGTAGATTGTGATGCACCTATAAGCACTGACTATGTGAGCTGCAACATCATGACCTCAGACTTCCAAGTCTACAACCAACGCAATAAGAATTTGATTAAGCAGAACATCACAATTAAACTAGCTAACAACGACATAGTAAATGGTTAAGATACAACTCACTACTGGCTACCTAGATGTAAAGGAGGGCACTGCCTTCCCTTTGAATTTTCAGGTAGGAGATATCAGGGATATTAGTAAGAGACAGGGTAACTTCTCTAAGACTATTACACTACCAGGTACCAAGGTAAACAACAACCTGCTCAACCATTACTACGATATCAATATAGTGGAGGGCACATTCAACATCAATGCTATCACTATCTGCTCAGTCATTGAGAATGGGATACCTATCATGGAGAATGCTACGATGCAGCTTACTTCAATTAAGAAGGTACAGCTCACAGATGGCTATGAGGAGCACGTAGACTATGAGGTACTGATAAAGGATAGTAAGGCAGATTTTTTCACAGCAATAACTAACAAGGAGCTTACTGCTATAGACTTCTCCGATTTTAACCACACCTATGATGCTACCAATGTGGTGGCTAGATTTAGTAATACGGTGGTGGATGGCTTCAAGTACTTTCTTCCTGGATCAGGTGATGCAGTATACAACACCCAAGAATTTAAACCTGCAATTTTTGCTAAGGTATACTTTGATCGTATCTTCGCTGATGCAGGCTTTCAATATGATTGGCCTAGTCTATCCTATGATAGATTTGATAAGTTAATTATCCCATATAATGGAGGGGTAGACAATCAAGACAATCAGGACTTTATAGTTAAGGCAGAGATTACTGCACCCCTTACTATCAATGGTAATGATAACCTAGGTGGCTATAGTAATATAGGCATTAATCCTCTTGCTACCAACCCTACTAAAATAGATTTCACGAACTGGACTGAGCTAGAGGATTTACAGAATATCTTTAACCCTATTACAGGAGTATACTCTACTCCTTTTATTATCAGTAACCAAAACGGGCAGAGCTACGACTACAGTATTACTATGAGCTATCAGCTTAACCTAGTCAATACTTCAGGTGGTACATTATTTGCTTCTGACAATACAGGTTCAGCTGCTGCTGTATTTTATCGGCCTGCACTAGGTGTAAATGTTACTACTCAACCTATTATATTTAATAACATATATATTAACGCTGCACCTCCTGCAGGTTTTACAGGTGCCAACAATTCAGTGGAGTGTCCTTTAACTATAGCTCCAGGTACTACTAACATATTAACACAAAATATACAATGCACCATACCATTAAGCTATCAATTATTAGGTAATGGTTTCCCAGCTACTCTAGGTATCAATGTATATCAGAACTATTTGACATCTACTCCTGGTGGTACATATTCACCTAGATTTTGGAGGACAGGATCTACATCAGGGCCTGCACCTACAACAGGTGATATACTTATTCAGGCTGTCATCACTTCAATATCTTTAAGCATATTACCTACCAGTAATGTGATAGCTATACCAGGTACAATAGATGTCAATGACTATGTGCCTAAGAAGATTAAGCAGAGCGACTTCATTAAGGGCTTATTCAATATGTACAACCTTTACGCTACCATTGATGCTGATCAACCTAACAAGCTACTGCTACAATCTAGGGATGACTTCTATGATAGTGGTGCTGAGGTAGACTGGACTGATAAGCTAGCTAAGGATGATGAGCAGAACTTATCATTCCTACCTGAGCTAACTGCAAAAAAAGTGATACTCACTTATGCTGCTGACAAGGATGCACCTAACACAACCTACACCAATGCCACTAACAATATCTATGGGCAGGCTGAGGTTATCTTTGATAATGAATATGTAAAGGAGGTAGACACTAAGCCTATACTCTTCAGCCCTACACCTATTATCAAAACTTTATTCGGGGCATTTGTTCCTATGATAGCAGGCTCAGCTCCTGAGACTAACATAAGGATACTATATGATAAGACTGAAGTAGGGCAGCCATTAGCTACCTGTGGACAATTCTATATCTATGACTATGGTAGTATAGGTATGATTAACCAAACTAGCTACCCATTGGTAGGTCACTTTGATGATCCACTTACACCTACCTTTGATATTAACTTCGCCATTTGCGACTTCTACTATTACCAACCTACTAGCCTAACAAGCAACAACCTGTACAACAGATACTGGAGGAGGACCATGGGGCAGATTAACAATGGTAAGATGCTTAGTGCTATGTTCAATCTTAAAGAGGATGATATACAGCGACTGCAGCTTAATGATAAGATTAGGATAGATAACTCATGGTGGAATATCAACAAGGTTATAGACTACGATGCCAATGCTAACAAGCTCACAAAGGTAGAACTGATCAGCGTAGACAATGAGATAAACTTTACACCATTCATGGGTCCTAGTGGACCTGATGTACCTGATCCTTTACCTGATATAGGTCCTGTACAAGTAATGGCTACTAGCCACATTAACATCAAGAAAATTCAGAACACTAATGTGTTTGGCAATCAAGCTACTGCTACTGTAATGGGTAGGGGTAATACAATAGTAGGAGGCACTAGATCAGTGATAGTTGGAGATGGTTACATAGTTAGTGAGAATGTAATTATAGGGGATAGCATCAGATCTACCACTTTCAATGGTGTACCTGTCGGCATCACTCCCTTAGTCTACACTGCTAATCTAACGCAGTTAGGTGTAGCAGCTCCTACAGCTGCAGTGATTAATAATAGTTTTAGTGATATCACCTGGACTAGGGCAGGAGTGGGTGAGTACTACGGTCTTATCAATGACTTTGCTCTAGGAGTAATACTTAACCCTGAGATCACCGTCATGATTAATAATATGCAGTTTGACGGCATAGTCTCTGCTCAATATTTAATAACAACTAATGAGATATATGTCACCACTTCACAGATAGGTATAGGCTTTGTAGATGTCTACTTATCAAATACCACAATAGAAATTAAATACTACCAACCATAATGGAACCAGTACAGATACCTCTCAAAATAGGAGGACTAGCAGCCGTCAAGGCCGAGCTAAAAATGTTAAAAGGTGAATTAATCAATGCTACAGATCCTGCAGAAATTGCTAGGCTATCTAAGGCAGCAGGTGTACTATCTGATAAGATCAAGGATGCTAATGAGCAGGTAAAAATGTTTGCTACAGGATCTAAATTCGAAGCAGTCAGCAATGGATTGGGTGGTATTAAGAGATCCCTAATGTCGCTAGATTTTGAGGAGGCTAATAAGAAATCAGAACTATTGGTAACGACAATGGGTAGCTTAGGCAAAGAGGATATAAGTAAGGCCCTGAAAGGACTAGGTGGTACTGTTAAGAATTTAGGGATGGCCTTCATGAAGCTAGGAGTACAGATATTGATGAACCCGATTTTCCTACTCACAGTAGTAATAGTAGCCATTGTTGCTGCTGTTGCTTTAGTGTTAAATAAGTTTGGAGTATTACAAAAGGTCTTAGATGTCTTAATGATGCCAATAAGAGCTTTGATAGATGGCTTCAAGATGCTTACAGATTGGATGGGTATCACTTCATTTGCTGCTGATGAGAATGCTGAGAAGGTAACAGCTGCTATGGAGAAAGCAAGTGCTGCCAGTAAGGATAGAGCAGAAGATATGGGTAAGTCTTACGATCATGAGATAGCTATGGCTAAGATAGCAGGTAAGACTACTGTGAACTTAGAGATTGAAAAAAGCTATACTGCTCAAAAGGAAGCTCAGCAAAGAATTAAGAATAACTATGCAACACTAAAAGCTATGGCCCATCAGAATGATGAGGATGCAAAAAAGAAAAAGCAAAAATTAAAAGATGATATAAAAGCTGAGAATGACTTAATAGCAAAAGGAGTTAATGATCGTGAAATCATCAGGGCTAATTTTGCTAAAGAAGTTACAGCAGATGAGGCTAAGGCTGCAACCGATGCAGCAGCAGCAGCTAAAGAAGCAGCAGCCAAAGCAAAGGAGTATAGAGCTAATAGATTAACAGCTTCAAGAGCATTGAAAGATTTTGAACTATCGCAGATCAAGGATCAAACAGAGAGAGAGATAGCTATAATCAATGAGAAGTATAAAAGAGTATTAGCTGATTTGGTGAATGATGATAAAAAAACTAAGGAAGAAAAGGCTAAATTTAGAGAGCAAGCTATTACACAGCAGAAGATTGAGCTAGACAAAATAGCCACTGACAAGAAAACTTTAGAAGAGACTAATCTTAAGAAAGGAAATGAAACTATCGCAGCTCTAAACCTACAGCTAATGGCTGAGGGAACTGAAAAGGAATTGTTTATACAAAAGGATAAGTATGATAAGCTACGAGCTGCAGCCATTGCTGATCTCACCCTGACAGCTGAACAGCAAAGAACTCTAAAAACTCAATATGATGCATTAGAAAAAGCAGAAGCAGATAAGAAGCTACTAGACAAACAAAAAGCACAGGTAGATCTGTTAGCTAGTTTGCAGTCAGCCGATGTAATAGAAAGGTCAGCTCTAGAGGCAAAGTATCTTAAGGACCAAGAGATGGCTAATGGTAACTTTGAAACACTAGTAAAACTTAAGGAGCAGTATGATAAGAAAATAGGAGACATGGATACTGCAGTTAAGCAAAAGGAGTTCGATGATGCTCAGAAATCTAGAGATGCTAAACTTTCCTTTGCTAAGGATACAGTAGATGGACTTACTAATTTAGGAGGGATGCTTATCAAGGATCAGAAGAAACTAGAGAAGTTCAACAAGGCCAGTGCATTGATACAAATAGGTATTGATACAGCTAAGGCAATCTCAGCTTTAGTAGCAGCTTCCAACCTTAACCCTGCCAATGCTGTTACAGCAGGTGGTGCTGGTATAGCACAATTCACAGCAGGTATCATACAGATAGCATCCAACGTGGCTAAGGCTAAGCAGATACTATCATCACCTAGTAGTACTCCTTCAGCAGGTGGTGGTGGTGATGGTGGTGATACAGGTGGTGGTGGAAGCTCATCCACTTCTCAGGTAGTGCCTCAAGCAGCTCAGCTATTTGGCTCAGCTAATACAGGGGGCACAATGAGTGCAGGAGGTACATCTACAGATGGTAGTACATCTATGACAGTGACAGCTATAGTAAGTGAGTCACAGGTTACCTCAGTACAGGACAAAATCAATCGTATTAATAAAAACTCAGAACTATAATGAACTCACTACAAGCCATCACAAACCACATCATTACCTTCTACACAGCTCATAAGCAAGTATTCAAAGTGGGTAGTGATTTCAAAGAACAGCTGTACAACTTTGCTACTGCAAATGAGAAGTATCCCCTAGTTTATATTGTGCCTAGCTCAGTATCACCTACAGAAAATACTACAGAATTTACCTTCGATATTTACTGCTATGATATCATACAGAAGGATAGAGCTAACATCATCACAATTCTAAGTGACACTCAGCAGATCCTTAATGATTTGTTTATCTACTTTACGGATAGTAATGACTATAGCTTTGATGTGATAGGCCTGCCAATTTTTACACCTCTCAATAATGATTTGCTAGATTACGCTGCAGGTTATCAGATGAGCATCACGCTTACTGTCAATGATTGGACTGATTGTGCAGTGCCAATATAACTAAATATAAACTATAATATAATATAGGTATGGGATGGTGGGGAAATTGGAGACAAACAGCTCCAGCACATATTGGAAACTTACAGGCAACAGATCTGCTAGATTGTACCTCTATAATTGGGGGGGTAGAAGTCAATAATACTATTACCGGTGCTCAGATAATAGCAGGAGCCAGTGGTGGTGGTGCAACATGGGGAGGTATCACAGGAACGCTATCAACTCAGACTGATTTGCAGAATGCATTGAACGCTAAGCAGGATACACTAGTAAGTACTACCAACATTAAGACAGTTAATGGTAACACATTGCTAGGTAGTGGTAATGTAACCATAGGACCTAAGCTACTAGGATATAGTGGTATACTAGGAACGCCATCAGTAACTAACACTGTTACTATATCTCACTCCTTATTGATACCTGCTAACACATTGAATAGTAACAATATCCTGCAGCTCGTATTCAGGATGTACAGGCAAACTTCTAACCTAGGGCAGATATATGGCAGGATATACACCAACACTACGAACAGCTTGACAGGTGCCTCTTTGATTAGTGGAGTATTTACTATGAATGGTGGAGGCTCTAACTACGTAGGATATTGTGAACGTAACTACAGCTATGATGGCACAAGCCTCAGGACTATGGTAGGTACTACCTTCTCAGAATATACTACAGGAACCATACTAACCAGTACCTTTAATAAAAGTGTTAATCAATATATCATCTTTGCTATGCAGTGCCAAAATACATCTGATGTAGCTAATGTAGATTTATTTAAAGTTTTTGCATATGTTTGAAATAAACGGAGAAACCTATACCATCACTGGACCTGTTGAGAGATTGAATGATACTCAGCTGCACGTAGAAACTGATAAGGGCATCATCCTGATAGATGATACTATGGATATTTTTAAAGAATTATAATGGCAAATTACCCTATTTCTGCAACTTTTATGGTCAAGTATCCTACTCGCCGGAAGATGGCAGCCATATTAAAGAATATAATCATGTCAAATGGGCTATTTCAAGAGGGTACACTAGTAGATAGTATCAGGATAAATGCCAAAGTGCCTGCTTTAGGTAACATAGAAATAGAGATAATTGCCATGTATTACTTTATGTACCTGAATAATGGTGCTACTTTGTGGAATGGTGGGGTAATAGAGCCCTATAATCTAGTCAGACAGTTCACAGAAGAGCTAGATGCTGCAGGTATTACTACTGAAATATACTCTCAATATACTGAATGGCTTACTAAAAAGTATCCAATTATGGATATAGCTAGAATTTTTGAAGGTAGTAGGTCAATAGTTTACTCATTCTTTCCGATTGAAGCTCCTGCTACCTGGACTGATGGCTATCCTTTAGATGTTTAATTCTTTTTTCATGCCCATAACATTAAATACATAGACAAGAGGCAAAGATCCTACTGCTTCAGTTTTAGTGATATCCCCATTAGTCAATCCATAGATCATACGCTCCCAGCTCCACTTACTTTCTTTTTTTTCCAGCTCGATTTCTTTTATTTCTTCAGGATCTAGTGTAGCTTTATCCTCCTCAGTAATTTCACCATCTACCTCACCAAACAGATTAGCATATATATTTAGAAAATTCTCTCTAAACTTTAAAAACTCATTGATGATGCCATATACATCTGTAATAGGTAGGTCTAAAAACTTATCAGCTCTTATATTGATATCATAATCATAAGGCTCCAGGATCTCCTCACCCCATCTGCTAGATTTAGCCTGCCTGTACAGGATAGCACAGATCTTATCTATATTAGTTAGGTAGTTATTGTTAAAATAGTGATCAAGGTCAATATACTCAAACAAGGTGAGCTTAGATAGTGGCTTTAGCTGCATCCCTAAAAGCTTTTGCTTGTATTGTTTAGATGGTTGAGACATGGCCCACTTACACTGGTCAATATAATCATTAAGCACCTCTATCTCTAGATCCTCAATATCCTCAATAGGCTCATC
>Ga0208974_1000907_pt1 | contig 11811 bp, 20 predicted proteins | sample GreLakmeER15MSRF_FD_187699 | JGI IMG/M metagenome (GOLD analysis project Ga0208974, IMG submission 187699) | Freshwater lentic microbial communities from great Laurentian Lakes, MI, USA - Great Lakes metaG ER15MSRF (SPAdes) | ecosystem: Environmental > Aquatic > Freshwater > Lake | place: Great...
TGCCGTGCTTTATTAGCGACGTCAGCATTACGGAATTTCTTTTTACCCTTTTTCTTACCTGTGGTAGTTAGCCACGGACCTACCATGTGCATGGTCATTGTTTGGTCACCTCTACATCAGCAGTGAGTATTTTCATGTTAGGAAGTTGTTCTTTTGCAAGGTCCCACAATTCTTCTTCTGTAGTAGCCTGACAGATATAATTATGCGTAAACTTGTCATGCATGCGATACATACCATCAACTTGTTCAATATAAACTAACTTAACAGTCTGCTTGAATTTTTTAACTTCTTTAAGCAGACCTAGCTCGTTACGAAGATTTTTAAGGAAAACGTAAACAAACATCACAGTGAATACAACACTGAATATGCTGATTACTGTCCAAATTGTATGTAAGATTTCCATTGTATATAGTAATTATAACATCTTTTGGTTGAAATGTCAAGTATTTATAGGTGCTGTAGGATGACCTGTATGCGTGTTTTATCGCACTCAAAATGGAACTTGTAATCTGGTTTGAACAAGTGTATGGGTGTCATATCCCATTCATGTGCTTCCAAATTGTCCTTACACCATTTCGCAATGGTTGTAACCTTATCAATGTCATGGACACGAATGGTTAGTTTACTCTTGTTCATATAGTATGGCTTCCAATGTCTTGTAGTGTTCGTAGGCTTGTTCTAATGCTTTATATTTCGTTAACAGTTCTGGTTTGGGTTCTAAAATACATAAGCGTTGTTCAACTGCGTCCATCCATGCTTTCATGCTTTTACCTTGGACAAAGATATCAGAATCTGGGCCTTCTAGTTTGATAGTGCCACTGCTATTTGCCTGCGATCCTTGCCAGCTATATCCAGTGCCAGCACCGCCTCCACCAGTGATCGTGATTGGGGAGGATACCCTTCCGTTGACTCTCTGTCCACCGATGGTGACACTACTTTTATTAGGAGTTGTGACTGCCATTATGCCTCCTGGGCTTTTAACACTGCTTGGCTTGGATATGGATATACTTCAGTCTTAACTGTTCTTGGTTTGCGTTTAGGCTTGTTCTTCATGTCACTAGTATCCCAATTCAATCCCGACCATTCTTTAACCCCTTGGACTTCTTTGGGTAGATCATATTCATATTCGAGCCATTTGTCACCTGTCCATTCTAGGCTACCATAACTAGTGCCAAATCCTGGGCTCCACGTGCATTTATAATCACCCGGTATAGGCGGACGATTCTTTTTGTTAAACTTAAAGTCTTTGGTCTTTTCGTAGTCTTCTGGCCAGTAGTTGATATAATCACTAACAGGCTCTGAATAATTTTCTACGATCTCACCATCTTCTACTAGATAGAAATAAAAGTCACTGCTCTTACCATCGGTGCTACCACCGTTATTATCCAGCCCTTCGTCTTCATACATTACTTGGTAGACGATATCTTCATTTTCAACTTCATCGTATACAAGAGTTAATTTCTCTTGATCAAATGGTGCTGTTAACGGTAATTCAGCATCAAAGAATGTACCTTTTTCATTACTGCGTCCAATAAACACCACACCGTCACCTACTGAGCCCGGCCAGTATTCATCATTGATTGATAGCTGTATGTCTGAGCCATCGATGCTGTCAAGTTCACGATTTAAGATCTCATTACCATTTTCATCATCTACTTGGATATGGCCAGCATTCATGCTAACTCCATTCACATGACAAATATCATCACAGTCGTACCAGCTACCTGGAGTAAATGGCCACATGTCTTCTGGAATACCCTTAGCTTCAGCATAGTCATAGTCCCAGGCAAAGTCGCTGACGCTTAACTTATTATCCTTAAAGTAATCATAGATCTCTCTGCTGATAGTACCCATGACCACTTCACCACCATAGCCCCACATGCTGACATTATAACTACGTGGAGTAAATTTTAATGTTTGGATTAGCTTTTCCTGTTCTGCTAGTTTCTGCGCTTCTAATTCTTTCTTAGTGGGCTTTTTAGCCTTAGGTGCAGCACCAGCTGGGAATGGCCATTCGGCCTTGGGTTTTTTAGTTGCCATTTCGTCTCTCCAATAACCAAATGATGTATAAGAATGCTGTTAAATGTGCAAAGTTATATGCACCCACGGCGCTGAACACGATATAAACGAATACAAATACAAATAATCTTAGATCGTGATTCTCATCAATTTTAAGATCATGTGACAATGTTTCAAAAATATGTTTACCATGGAATTTAATATACTCCCAAGAGTTTAAGATCCAGACTCGAGCGTCTGCCCAAATACTTTTAAATTGTTTCATTACTTCCCCTATACACAAGTTTTTTCTACGGTTAAAGTTACTCTAGCTAATTCATCTACTGATTCAGTTGACATGACCTGCAATTTAAGCACTCCTGCTACACTAGCCTGTCCATTTATGTATGGCCGCAGATTACGCTTTCGATCATTCCAATCTATTACTTCCATGGTAGGCTCAGTATAGCCTATAAATGCTGATGTATCGATACGTGTGCATCTACTGTCAACTACCTTACCACCACTATCTAATAGATTGACTTTTAGTCCGATGTGTTGTCGCCCTTGAGGTGTCTGTATTTCATTGTTGACTACCTCTAGTGTCTGGCGATCATAAAAGTAATAGCTGTTAACCCTGGCAAACCAATCGCTTGAATTTTTACTGCTGACTCTGAGGTCAGCTTCTTGTCCACAAGGTGTATCAGTCATCTTATTAATCAATCCCCTAGTAGGACTAAGCCGTATCTTATTATCTTGTTTAACAAAATAACTATTACAGCTTTTACTATCCACTGCTATAATACCTAGAGTTTCATTTAACGCATCAATCCAGAACTTACTCCAACGTATCTCATAGGGTATATCGATATATACTTGTCTGCGCACACCAAAGGTCAATTCAGTTTGTCCTGAGTTAACGACATAAGCATTATAGGGATAACTGCCTAGCACTTCTGCTATCAGCTGATCGCCACGACCGCGTTGGTCCAACTGTGATTCTATCTGTGCCTGCAGGCGCTGTCCATTTATCATCATGGACTTATTACCGCTGGACAACATACGCTGTGCTATCTTACTTGATGCCACAGCCACGTTCATCTTTAGGACATACTCGTTATCAACACGACGTGTTTCTAATACTTCGTAGTCATCTACATAACCTGCACTATATCCACCGATCCAGTCCTTGGTAAGCTGATCACCCTTGACTTCTTGATCACTGACGATAACCTGTCCCACTACCTGTTCGATGGCGTTACGGAAGCCATTTAACCTAGCTTGATCAACAGTAGCACCGTGACCTTCTACCTGTATACGAGTGTTGGCATAGGCACATGTTGAAACAAACAATAAGCCTAAAGCAACCCAGAATCTCAAGTGCTACATCCGGTCATGATGAATAACAAAACTAAAATAAGTGCGATAAATGCTATCCACTCTACCGGATTCATTTTCATTGTGCTAGTTCCTGACTGGTTGTTTTAACCTTAGTAACACCGTGATCTAATATCTGAGCAACACCAGTGATGCCAACTGTAGATATAATAATACCTACCACAACACCTACGATGAATGATTTCATATTAGTTAGATCCCATCAACTTACGTAGCTCATTTGCGGCTTTGACTGTGCTAGTGCCAGTTTTGATTTCCACCACGATCGTTCTGCCAGCTTGGTCGATCTTCTCATCAGTGATCACAGCACCACGTATCAATGCAGAACTTGATGTTGTGATGTTCTCACGAACGATCTCAGCAACTTTCTCACTGTTGGTATTTGGATTACCTTCGACTACAGGTTTAGGTGCAGTGTCTTTTGATCCATCATTGTAAGCATTGATGATCACCGGATTACCATCAGCATCAAAGTCCTTGTCATCGATCTTAACTTCTTCGCTCATACCGTTGGTAGTATTTTCCAAGCTCTTTTGAACTGCTGTAGATAACACTTTAACTGAACGTGTAGTTTGTAATTGCGTTGAGATAAACTCAGCGATATTACGTTTAGCACGTAGCTGGGCGACCTGTGCCGCTTGCTCAATTGAGAAAGCATTATTACCTGCAATAGGAGCAGTGCCTTTTGACGTAATCTCTAAGAACTCACCTTTACTATCAAAAGTAATAGTCATCGTGCCTTGTGGTCTGTGGAACACCGTTGACACAGGCTTAGGACGGATACTATCAGTATCTGGTCTTAGTTCAGCATTTTTTACAACACCTTGATTACTAGCACAACCTACTACTAATAGAGCGCCAGCAACAGCAAGGCTAAGTTTTTTAATATTCACAACAAAGTCCTTTCAAATTATGTGATAACTTCTATCACGTTAAAAACAGTATAACATCTATTTTGGTAAAAGTCAATTGGACTATTTCTTCCATTGATCCATCCATTCTTGCGGCATTTCAATCGGCCCATTATTTTTTGGTTGATAGGCATTTTCTCTATCGCTCATTTCTGATATTTGCCTACGATATTCTTTTTCTTGTTTGGATTGTTCTAATATTTGGGTATTAGCACATCCAACCATGGCCAACGACAAAATTAATATCAACTTATTCATAGATTACGATCTCCTTAATTGAACGATTTTTTGCATCTAATAACTGTTGTTGGCTTAATCCAAAAGTTTGGTAACCTTCAGACACCATGCTGTAATATCCATCACTTGGCGCATATCCCTGCTCACGTGGTCCCATTATATAAGTCATAGCGATATATGATTGGTTATCATGCTCGACTGACACGGTCTTTTTGTCGTAGAACTCTGGATAGCCTTCTAACATGTCTAAAGCCAACTCATCTGGTTCTGTGATAGTCCAAAGCACCCCTTCTACCTGTTCTTTAGGATTAGGCACTATAGTAGCAAAGCTCTTAAATTCAAGCCTATAGCCAGGCAATACCGCTCGACCTAAGGCACGTGCACCAGGACAGCGATATGCCATTTCTTCCGTGTTGGTATTCATGCCGTAGGCAAAATATAGTTTAGTTTTCATAGACTCAATGAGCTACCTTTTGCTCCATTATAAAATACGTGTGCACCAATCTTACCAACTCTCTGTGAGCGATCTGCCCAATTTGGTTGGACATAATCAGCATGATAAAACAGTGCGTGTCTTAATGCTCGTAACCGTTGGCGATTGGATAGGATTTTTTTGGCCGCTGAAACGCTATCTCGATACTGTTCGCTGTCATGTTCGATCTTATGCTTATCTCGGTTGGTCCAACTGAACTGATCTTTAGCATGGACTACATCACAGATAGTATCTCCCCAATGGCCATTTTTAACACGATTTATGGTTACCTGTGCTACTGCTACTTTACCCAACATGGGTTCGTTAGCGGCTTCAAAATAGACATTATTAGCCAAGCAGGCGATGTCCTTGCGATTATATAAGATTGGTTTGGTTTCTTTTTCAAATGCATCTTTTTTAGTTTCTGCAATAGCAGGGGTTATTATGTTCAAACTATCAACTAATTCTCTATGCGGTGCACCGTAATTAGTTCCATCATGTTGGATATATACGAATATACCAACGAAAGCACTAATAAAATACCAGCGAAAACTGTGTATTATCATGTTTATCTCCATGTTTTAATTATGTATTGTACTATCTTTTCAATTATTTGTCAATCGGATAAATAATTATAATAACGTATAAAAGAGGTATAACATATGATAATTTACGGAATATATATAACTAATCCAAATAAGGTTGAAATTTTTCCACCAAATGTAATAGCCACTGAGTGGTCCCAAAACTTTGATGCTTATGTTGAAGCTAACGGATTTAATAAAGGCGATGGTAATCAGATCCTATTGTTTGCTAATCAGACTGAATTAACTAGTTGGCTGACAGAATATACATTGACTGATGCGGCATTAAATGCAGATATCGTCACTTGGCGCGACACACATTCTATAGCAGTGAATATTTGGTGTTATGATATTGAGAATTCTACTACTAAAACTCCTACTACTTCGCCAGTCGCAGCTGATATAGTCAATGCTAATTTTTAATAATTAAGTAAAACAAAAAGCCCCAGGACGGGGCTTTTTTTATGCTCGGCGCAGCCTGAGCTATTAGATAGCGAACATCTTAGCACGTGAACCATTTACGTCACGAGCAGAGATACGATACGCTGTATTACCACTTGTGTTAGTGATAGTTTTAACATTTAAACCAGCCGCACGTAATTCTGAAATACGAGCAGTTAGTTTCTCGATACCATAGTTAGCCTGAGCCTGTGCCACAGAAATAGTGCGACCTGTACCACGTAGGTGTTTTTCTAAAAATGATGTTTGATTTTTAACTTTGTTCAAGTTTGTTGATTTACGTTTTGACATTACTAGTTTCTCCGTTTTTGAAAATAAACTTAAAATAGACATCTCTGTCCTTTCATAAAAAGCTGACAACCCATCAGCGTTAGTATTATAATAGCACCTGCTTAATGATTAAGCAATGACTAATTTAACCAAATTATAAATATCTGGCAAAATCTACACGATCATAGGGACGTTGGAAAAATAATCCACGATTATGAGTTAATACATTAATATTGTTGTCCCAATGTTGACACCAAGTTTCCAAAGACATGGATAATAATCTATGTAATTCATCGCAATAGGCTATAAATCTTTCTTCAACGCTGTCAATAGCATCATAACTATAATCGATAAAATCGGGTAATTGCCAACCTTGGGATCTGACATGGGCAATAAACCCATTGGTGCTAAATGGTAATATAAACAATCCTTTGATAAAAGGTTCATAGGTTTTTTCTGTGATAGCGATAGTGCTGCCATGTTCAATAGTTTCACCGTAGATACTGACAAACGTATCCAAATAGTATTGATTATTAATTGGATTATATCCTTGCGAATTATAGTTCGTGTGAGATTTAATATTAACTAATTCTTCTATATTTTGAACAGATGGAAATTCAGATTGTGAATGTAATATTAAATTTTTATTATCGTCGGGATTGCCGATATATCCTAAATGTCCGTATTGATTTTTTAATAGCTCGACCAGTTTCGGTCTATACATTATTTTACGAGGAGTATTTAAATAGGTATTATTTGGGGCGATATAGATTTTAGTCTTAGTAGAGCTATCTTTGATAGCCGGCAACTTATATCCTGACTCACCAACATAGTACCAAAGTTTGGTAGTAGATTTAAAAGGATAACCTAAATAATACGCCTTGGTTCTATTAAATAGAAAATCATTATGTATGATCCATTTATAATGTCCTATGGTTGAGTCAACAGCATTGGTTACTATAATACTTCCATTAGAACTTCGGTCAGATTCTGACGGTAGGTTAAAATAGTTAAATCCTAATTGATTTTCATAGTTATGGAATATACATAATTCTAATTTAAGTTTAGTTTTGATATGGTTGAGATCATGTTCGCTGGTATGGACTAATATGTCATAGTCCAAGATTGGATCTTTAAAGATTTCATAGTCTTGACCATTGAGATCAAAAAACATAGATGAGTATGAGTCGTCATTGACAAAAACTTTTAGTGTCATGATATAAATTGATCCCTAAATTTTTGCGATCGCATATAGATGGAATTTTGTTCTAACCTATTTTTAATATTATCATATATAGTATCTAGGTCTTTTTCAATCAAATGATCGACTTGCTCTACAGCTTTGTTAATCCTGGTCCTAGTATCTGAAATCAGATCATAGCTGTGATCGACGATATCATCAAAGGTATCTATGCCAATGTCACGTAAAAATTGCACTGCACCAGGAGCTGCGATTAATATAAACAACTGCCCAGCTACGATTGGTTTAAATGTTTTTTCACTGAGCATGGGGCTAATCACTGTTGTTTCTGTAACTAGATTGACATAACTTTCTTGATAAGCTGGATGATCCAATGTAAGATCGATGCCAACAGTAGCATCACTGGCAAGAAATTCAACAGCCTGTGGTAATGCTTGATAAATTTTTTGCTCTTCAACCGTTAATAATATTTCATTTAGAAAAGCAGTTGTTGTCGGCCTATGTCCAAAGGTAAACACTATATCTTTAAAATAATGTTTTTGATTTAATAGAACATATAGAAATTTCCTATGCTCTTTCGCAGTGCCATTGAGACAGCTAAATTTGTATTTTTTTTGTCTGTTTGAAAATTTATGATATTGCCTGTCTAGTATTCCAGTGTAGGGATCACTCATCCACACGGCCCAAAAAGGTAAGAATCGTATATTTGGAGTGGGCTGCTGATGATAATGATATAATCCCGATACTACCGTAAATGGCCGATCGATATTGGTAGTTTCTAAAAAAGGGCTGATAGGATTCGTAGCGGCATCAAAGACTATGTGCGTTATATCATCATTGACGACAACCGTATCTAGTTGTTGTCTGTTAGTTACTATTAAACTACCGGGCGGAACATATTTGCTATAAAGGTATTCTACATAGTCAGAAGTTAGTTCTACTATGTGATTATCTTGTATATGATAGATCAATTGGTTATTTCTAAATCTATTACATTATCTACACGGAAACTGCGCCACTCTTTCTTGTCCAAACACCAAACACTGACTACATTTTGATTTTCGTGACGTTTCACTACACTTTTACTAGCCACTTCTGCTGGTGGTTTTGGAATAATATCTTCTTTGAGTGTGCAGGGCATGATGCGTGTTTCACCATTGACTTTAGTAAATGTCACTGTGCATTCGTGGTTAGTTAACGCTTCTAATAATATATTTCTATCCATTTGTAAATCTCCCTAGTATAATTCCATAAGTTCGGTCTCGACCATTAGTAGTTTCTAATACCGTATATCCTTTGGCTAAAAGATAAGGCACTGCGGCTCCACCTTTGCCTTGATACGTGTCCCAAGTTGAATGGAACCAAGTGTCATCGATACAAACGATGCTGTTATCAGTAGTTTTAGCTTCAACTAATACAGCCTGATGCACGTGGGCGGCCTGGCTGTAGACATTGGTCATTTCTATATTATAGTTGTCGCGATACTCTTTGATCTGATCTAAAGTCCAATCTTCAGTGGCCATGGGATGCCAATTCCAATCAAAGTTATCTAGGTAGACAATAGATATCTTAGGTTGATATACAGCTAAAAAGTCTTCACCCTTGTCACATACTGCTGATATTCCTTGATCATTTAATTCTCTAACCCGTTGGAAATTAATATCACAGGTGACGAAATCCATATTCGATTGCTGAGCCAGCTCGTTCAAATATTGAGTTGACTGATCATCACCTGGACGGCTAGCACCAATCTCTACTAGACTACCTTCAACCTTACCCAGTTTAGGTACATACTTGTGGATGCTTTTATATATCTGACCCATTATTTTTTCTTGCCCTTGCGTAGATCTACGATAGCCTGCGCTTGTTTACGTTGTAATTCTTGGGTGACATCGAGATCTTTGTTAAGAGATAAATTAGCATTGGTTAACTTAACTATCAGATGTTTGAGTTCTTGATCTTCTGCTTTTAGTTTATCGATCTGTTTCTGCATGTCTACGACTGCTAGTCTTGATCGCTCTAGTTGATCGTCGACTTTGATTATAGTAGATAATAAGATCAACCCTACTACGACTGCTATGAAAAATATGGTCCAATGTGTTTGACGATCGGTCACTGTATGTCTTCCTCCTGTAGAGAATTCCAAGTTATCGATTTTGCACGATCATCTAATTCACGTTCTTTTGCCTGTGCTAGCAATGGTAGTAGAGCTGTCATGGTCTTCAATACCATGTCACAGCCACTAGGTGTTAGTTTGCTATACTGCGGGCCAACTCCACTAGAATAAAAATAACCAGGGTCATCAACGATGGCTTTGACACTGCCTTCTATCATGATCATGACTTCTTTAGTTGTTAGTTGTTTTAACTCATGAATCATTATTCTTTTTCCTTTTCTTTTTCCGGCCATATGGCTTAGGTTTTTGTGGAATAGGCATTATATTTTTTCACCTGGTTCAAAGCCACGGAACCGTAGGAATCTAGGAAATCTCAGACTCCACGTTTCTTCCGAATCTTGACTTTTGGTTGCGGCGTCTGCTCGGACTTCGACGATCTGTCCCACGAGTTCACTACGTGCTGTCCAATAAGTGTCACGATGGAGATCAGTGAACCCACTGCCAACATTGACCTTAATACGCTTGCCATCATCTTCCCCTTCGCAGATCAATGCGCCTAGTTTGCCAACGTTACGTCCAGTGCCTTCTTCAACAGCAACAACTGTAAGGCTAACTTCAATATAAGGTTTAAGTTTAAGCCAAGCCACACTGCGTTTACATTCGTATTTGGCTTCTGGATCTTTGATCATTATACCTTCGTATCCACCTTCGATAGCATCACTGTTGATCTGTTTGAAACGAGCCTGGCCTACGAATGAATTCAAGTCTACCAATTCTTGCCCTACCACAGTGACATTAGGCAACACTTGGCTGTTTTCATTATACCAAGCCGCCAGGGTTATGCTACGATCAAACTGTCGATGTAGTCCTTGCCCTGCTTGGAATTCTTCTAAGGTGATGACATCAAATAAATTTAACACAGCATCATTGGCATCCACATCACTCTTACGATGCACCATCTTCATAAGATCTTGGAAACTGGCTGACATGATTTCGCCATCTAAGATCACAGGTTCTGTGAATGAACCTGCACATTTACTGATTTGATTTTTAATATGCGGAAAGTTTACCAGCTCTTTACCATTACGGCTGTATTGATCAACGTGCCCATTTGGGTAAACGATAGTGATAACACGCACACCATCGAGTTTAACTTCGATCAAGCGTTCACCTTGGACCTTGCTTTCGTGATTGGCACTATCATGTGCTAGTTGGCAACTGAACACCGGTATAGCATACGTGGGATATTTCTTTTCTACTGCCTTGTTAATGGTCTTTTCACTAGTCCCACAGCGTAGGTCTTTGATCAGGATACGACGATACCAAAGATTCCATTGGTCCTGTTTGGCTAATTTCATAGCATTGGTGATGGCCTGTAAGGCCGCATGACCAGTTAGGTTCCTCATGGCTAGATCATTGGCTAGTTTTGCGAAATTATTCCAATCTAGACCAAGTCCACTAGCATCTTCTTTGGTATCTACTTGTTTAACACCAAAGGTAGTCATAGCATCTAAGGCCAGTCTACAACCAGCGAAGAACTCATCATTACCTGCTAGTGCTTCACGGGCGATGATTTCTTCTTTGACCAGTCGGCTATTATCTGCTTCAAGCTCTTGGATTACGTTCCACGGATTATTCATTACCCACCTCTGTGATATGACGACAATTTTTACGATATGTGAAACCAGGACACGTACAATTATACAGGCCTTTTTGGCGGATTACAAGATACTCGTTGCCCTTACTGCCCTTGACAGTCCATTGACGATAGTCTTCATCAATTTTAACGGTACTTTTACGACCTTGTAAGTCTTTGATCCATAAGATATTCTTCTTATGTAAGATGCTGAATCCATTTGGATGTTGGGGGTTGGTTACAGCAATTTCGTCAGGCTTTAACCATTTGATAGTGTTGAGGATTTCACCGGTTATTTCGTGCTCGCAGTATGGATCTGGCCTATGATAACTGGGCTGATATACTCGTGTTCGGATTGTGACTTGACTCAATTTGGACCTTTCTAACCATTTTCTATACAGCTATTATACAGTCTTTTGGTTAAAAAGTCAAGTGATTTTTAAGGAGTTATTTCTATCCAAGATGTAGTAGCTTCATTCCATTTATATTGCTTACCGTCTGTAGGCATAGCTACAGGTGTTTCCCATAA
>Ga0208974_1000908_pt1 | contig 11788 bp, 8 predicted proteins | sample GreLakmeER15MSRF_FD_187699 | JGI IMG/M metagenome (GOLD analysis project Ga0208974, IMG submission 187699) | Freshwater lentic microbial communities from great Laurentian Lakes, MI, USA - Great Lakes metaG ER15MSRF (SPAdes) | ecosystem: Environmental > Aquatic > Freshwater > Lake | place: Great...
CTTGAGGGCGGCGCCGATGCGGCCGAACATGGCGTTCTCGTCGGCGCCGTCGGGCCAGTCGCCGACGTGGCGGATCGCGACGCCGGGCGCGTCGCGCGCGCGCGCGAAGCCGATCGGGAACAGCGTCGCGGCGATGCTGCCCTTCTCGGCGTTGACGGACACGGTGTCCACGTAATCGGCGACGCCGCCGGCGCGCAGGGCTTCCCAGACGGCGTCGGGATCGGGGATCTCGCCGGCGGCGGGCGCGGCGGCCGCAGCGCCTCGTCCGCGGGCTCCGCCCTTGTGGAGCGAGAAGTGCTCCACGCGCATCGGGCCGCGCAGCAGGTTCAGGAGCGTCGCTGTCTCAAACGGGTGGTTAATGATTGGGGTGCCCGTCAGGAAGACTAGGCGAGTGTTGGTCGCGTCCATCAAAGTCTTGTACAGACGTTGAGCGAGCCTGCTGCCGCCGCCGACGCGCGACACGAAGTTGTGGGCCTCGTCGCAAACGACGATCGCGTTGTCAAAGGCGCGCTGGCCGAGATCGTCAAGCAGCTTGGCGGTCAGGCCGTTGTAGTGGACGAAGGTGATCTTGCGGTCAATCATGTGCGAGATGAGGTCCTGGACGTGGCTGCGGTCGGCGTCGGCGATGTCGTCCCAGGCGACGTTCGTGCGCGCGACGAAGCCGGCGGGCAGGCCGGGCGTCGCGGCCGGGACCCAGATGCGGTAGTCGCTCTTGCGCGCGGCGGAAGCGACGAACTTCGGCGCGATGCTGTGGGCCTTCGCTAGGATGTCGGTGAGCTGCGCGAAGATCTTGGACGTCGGCGTCTTCGGGACCTTGATCTCGGCCCAGAGCTTCAGCTGCGGGTTGCCGAGCGACGAGAAGCGGGCGATGTCAATGCGGTAGTTCTGCTCAAGCGAAGCGGGCAGCATGACGACGACTTTGCGGCCGGCCGTCAGGAACGACTGCGCGGCCGATAGCGACGAGGCCGTCTTGCCGGTGCCGAGGCCGTGGTACAGCAGGACGCCGCGGTACGGGCTCTGGACCTGGTAGAGGTCCTGGACGAGCTTCTGGTGCGGGAACAGGTGGGTGCCGGCGGCGGCGGCGGAAGTCCCCGGGGCGCCCTGCGCTCCCGAGGCCTCGGACGCTGCGTACTTCTTCTTGGGGAACGTCTGGGTCGTCCAGGCCCCGAAGCCCGTGCGGTTCGGGAGGACCCAATCGGTCGGCGCGACCGTGACGTCCGAAGTCATCGGGGTTCGTTCGGATCCGCACGGCACCTCGTGGTCTCAAGCGCTAAGCCGAGCCACCTCTACTTACTACCGCGCAGAAAAGCTGCGAGGCTGGAGAGGTGCGGAACTGGGCGCGGCGCGCGCCGGGTCGCGCCGGCGAAGAGGCTTGAGCCAAGCGGCCGGTACGCCGACGCGCCGGAATGCAGAGAACTCGCGCAAACCATCATCACTTCAGTGAGGCAGTTATTCATCCGAGAATGGCGAGGTACCGCATGTCGGGTCGCGCCGGCGACGCGGCTTGAGCCAAGCAACCAGCTCGCCGTGCGCTGGATCGCGGAGAACTCGCGCAAACCCGCATCACTTAAGTGAGGAAGTTATTCATCCGAGAATGATGCGAGCGGCACGCGCCGGCGACGCGGCTTGAGCTAAGCGATCACACCACAGTGCATCGGAACGTAAAGAACTTATTCAAAGCCGCATCACTCCAGTGAGGCAGTTATTCATCTGAGAATGGTGCGAGCGGTGCTCGTCGGCGACGCGGCTTAAGCTAAGCGACCAGACCGCCGTGCGCCAGAATGTAGAGAACTCTCGCAAACCCGCATCACTCAAGTGAGGCAGTTATTCATCTGAGAATAGCAAGTACCTACTATTAGACGGATGTATTAAGCTCGCGTTTATTATGTATTTTTCGTTGTATATTCTTACTGTAATTTTTAAATGTTCCTTATCATTACGGTAAGGATTATATGAATCGTGTTATTATTTGTGTACATTTCTATTTGTATTATATATGATGTACATAGCTACTGTTATGTAGTAAGTATAAGTCTATAGAAGAGAACTATATAACTAACAGAGAACTATACAGTAAGAAGAACTATACTATAGCTGTAGAAGAACTATAGAAGAACTGAAGAAGAAGCAGAAGATGTACAAATTTGGTAAGAAAACCTCCAATCTGTAACTAACGCTAAAATCCCAGTTCAAAAGCAAAACCAATCTGGACCCCCTAAGGGGTTTCTAGCAAAGATGTCCACATGGGGATATCCCCTATTGCCCTTGGTGCTACGGTGATCTTGAGTGAAATCAGAGTATACGTAAGGAGACTTAACAAAAGTCTCTAAAACATACACCACTCCAGTAAGGCAGTTATTCATCCGAGAATGGCGCGAGCGGCGCGCGTCGGATCGCGTCGGAGGCGCGGCTTGAGCCAAGCCGCCGTGCGATGGAATGTAGAGAACTCTCGCAAACCCGCGTCACTCCAGTGAGGCAGTTATTCATCCGAGAGTTGTCCGAGAGGCGTGCGTCGGGTCGCGTCGGAAGCGCGGCGTGAGCCAAGCGACCAGACCGCCGTGCGATGGAATGTAGCGAACTCTCGCAAACCCACATCACTCCAGTAAGGCAGTTATTCATCCGAGAATGGCGCGAGCGGCGCGCGTCGGGTCGCGTTTGTGACGCGGCTTGAGCCAAGCGACCAGACCGCCGTGCGATGGAATGTAGCGAACTCTCGCAAACCCGCATCACTCCAGTGAGGCAGTTATTCATCCGAGAATGGCGCGAGCGGCACGCGTCGGGTCGCGTTTGTGACGCGGCTTGAGCCAAGCGACCAGACCGCCGTGCGACTAAATGTAGTGAACTATTTCAAACCCGCATCACTCCAGTAAGGCAGTTATTCATCCGAGAACGGTCCATATGGGTAGGGTCCATCTTACACTTAAGCAGCGCCGTCGTGCGCGCAAATGTAATGGATCCATCAAAACCCGCATCACTCCAGTGAGGCAGTTATTCATCCGAGAGTTGTCCGAGCGGCGTGCCTAGGGAGCTTCGGCAACGCGGCGCAGGCCGCCAGATCCTCCCGTTGTGTGCGTAAATCACACAAGTCCGTTAAAACCTGCATCACTCCAGTAAGGCAGTTATTCATCCGAGAATGGCGCGAGCGGCGTGCGTCGGGTCGCGTTTGTGACGCGGCTTGAGCCAAGCGACCAGACCGCCGTGTGACGGAATTTAGAGAACTATCGCAAACCCGCATCACTCCAGTAAGGCAGTTATTCATCCGAGAATGGCGCGAGCGGCGCGCGTTGGATCGCGTCGGAGGCGCGGCTTGAGCCAAGCGACCAGACCACCGTGCGATGGAATGTAGAGAACTCTCGCAAACCCTCGTCACTCCAGTGAGGCAGTTATTCATCCGAGAGTTGTCCGAGCGGCGTGCGTCGGGTCGCGTCGGAGGCGCGGCGTGAGCCAAGCGACCAGACCGCAGTGCGATGGAATGTAGCGAACTCTCGCAAACCCGCATCACTCCAGTGAGGCAGTTATTCATCCGAGAATGGCGCGAGCGGCGCGCGTCGGGTCGCGTTTGTGACGCGGCTTGAGCCAAGCGACCAGACCGCAGTGTGGCGAAATGTAGAGAACTCTCACAAACCCGCATCACTCCAGTAAGGCAGTTATTCATCCGAGAATGGCGCGAGCGGCGCGCGTTGGATCGCGTCGGAGGCGCGGCTTGAGCCAAGCGACCAGACCGCCGTGAGATGGAATGTAGAGAACTCTCGCAAACCCGCATCACTCCAGTAAGGCAGTTATTCATCCGAGAATGGCGCGAGCGGCACGCGTCGGGTCGCGTTTGTGACGCGGCTTGAGCCAAGCGACCAGACCGCCGTGCGACTAAATGTAGTGAACCATTTCAAACCCGCATCACTCCAGTAAGGCAGTTATTCATCTGAGAATAGCAGGTGCCTAATACTAGACGGATGTATTAAGTTCACGTTTATTATGTAATTTTTGTTGTATATTCTCATTGTAATTTTTAAATGTTCCTTACCATTTAGGTAAGGGTTATACGAATCGTGTTATTGTTTGTAGGTATTTTTATTTGTAGTATATTTAATGTACATAGCTACTGTTATGTAGTAAGTATAAGTCTATAGAAGAGAACTATATAACTAACAGAGAACTATACAGTAAGAAGAACTATACTATAGCTGTAGAAGAACTATAGAAGAACTGAAGAAGAAGCAGAAGATGTACAAATTTGATAAGAAAACCTCCAATCTGTAACTAAAGCTAAAATCCCAGTTCAAAAGCAAAACCAATCTGGACCCCCTAAGGGGTTTCTAGCAAAGATGTCCGCATGGGGATATCCTCTATTGCCCTTGGTGCTACGGTGATCTTGAGTGAAATCAGAGTATACGTAAGGAGACTTAACAAAAAGACTCTAAAAACATACACCACTTCAGTAAGGCAGTTATTCATCCGAGAACGGTTCATATGGGTAGGGTCCATCGTACACTTAAGCAGCTCCGCCGTGCGCGAGAATGTAGCGAGTCGGTCAAACCTCGCATCACTCCAGTAAGGCAGTTATTCATCCGAGAAATGTCTATGTGCCGCTCATTAAGGATCTTTGGCAAGGGAGCGCAAGCCATACGACCAGACATCCGTGTTCGCAAATGCAGCGAGTATGCCAAACCCCGCATCACTTCAGTGAGGCAGTTATTCATCCGAGAATGGTGCGATCGGTGTGCGTCGGGTCGCGTTGGCGGCGCGGCTTGAGCCAAAAGACCAGGCCGCTGTGCACCGGAATGTAGAGAACTCTCATAAATCCGCACCACTCCAGTGAGGCAGTTATTCATCCGAGAATGGCGCGGGCGGCGCGCGTCGGGTCGCGTCGGCGGCGCAGCTGGAGCCAAGCGACCAGGCAGCCGTGCGCCGGAATGTAGAGAACCCTCTCAAACCCGCATCACTCCAGTGAGGCAGTTATTCATCTGAGAATGGTGCGAGCGGCGCGCACCGGGTCGCGTCGGCGAAGCGGCTGAAGCCTCGCGACCAAACAGCCGTGCGACGGAATGTAGAGAGCTATCATAAACCCGCACCACTCCAATAAGGCAGTTATTCATCCGATAATGGCGCGAGCGGCGCGCGTCGGGTCGCGTCGGCGGCGCGGCTTGAGCCAAGCGACCAGGGCGCCGTGTGACTGAATGAAAACAATTCTCTCAAACCCGCATCACTCCAGTGAGGCAGTTATTCATCCGAGAATAAACGACACCTACTCCTAGACGGGTGTATTAGTTCAAGTTTATTATGTATTTCTCGTTGTATATTCTTAATGTAAGTTTCAAAAGTTCCTTACCATTTTGGTAAGGGTTATATGAATCGTGTTATTGTTTGTAGGTATTTTTATTTGTAGTATATTTAATGTACATAGCTACTGTTATGTAGTAAGTATAAGTCTATAGAAGAGAACTATATAACTAACAGAGAACTATACAGTAAGAAGAACTATACTATAGCTGTAGAAGAACTATAGAAGAACTGAAGAAGAAGCAGAAGATGTACAAATTTGATAAGAAAACCTTCAATCTGTAACTAACGCTAAAATCCCAGTTCAAAAGCAAAACCAATCTGGACCCCCTAAGGGGGTTCTAGCAAAGATGTCCACATGGGGATATCCCCCTATTGCCCTTGGTGCTACGGTGATCTTGAGTGAAATCAGTGTATACGTAAGGAGACTTAACAAAAGTCTCTAAAACATACACCACTCCAGTAAGGCAGTTATTCATCCGAGAACGGCCCATCTGAATAGGGTCCATCGTACACTTAAGCTAAGCCGCCGTGCGCGCGAGTGTAGCGAGTCTGCCAAACCCCTCATCACTCCAGTGAGGCAGTTATTCATCTGAGAAATATCCATGCGCCGCTCATTGGGGATCTCTGGCAACGCGGGCCGATCCGTCGGACCAGGCCGCCGTGCGCGCAAATGTAATGAATCCATCAAAACCCCCATCACTCAAGTGAGGCAGTTATTCATCTGAGAAATATCCGTGCACCGCTCATTGGAGATCTTTGGCAACGCGGGACGACCCGTCGGACCAGGCCGCCGTGCGCGCGAGTGTCGCGAGTCCGTCAAAAGCCGCATCACTCAAGTGAGGCAGTTATTCATCTGAGATAGTCCAACTCGTCCTAGTTAGCCCATCAGACAGGGGGCGGAGCCTTATCTTCTTGATATAAAGCTAAGCTGCTGTCAGGTCGTAGGGACTTGTTACGCCGGGGTCGTCTATGGTATTGAATAGAGACACGTTAAGCGCCGAACTCGCCTCTCCCACGGAACAGGTCGCCGCACCTACCAACGAGCTATCGCAACCAGAGGGTTGCGCCGATGCGGCAGCATCTGATGCAGATACTCGCGAAGCCCCGATCTTCCAATGTAGCACGTGTATGAAGGGGTATACATACCGGCGCTCCTACGAAAAACACCTTAAGGTATCTGGGCACGGCTCGCCGTATGAGTCCCAGATTGCCGCGTTAATCGGCTCTACCGTTCCTACTCAAGACACCGCCGAAGAGCTGAAGCTGATAGCAGATCTGCTTGATCCGTTCAATGACAGAGCGCTGATCATGGCAGATCTTCCGACGGAGGAAGATGACGATGGATTCGTCGTCAAGCCGCACATGAGCGATGATATCTTTACGCAAATAGCTGTTGCGAACTCGCTGCCGCCGAGCGGGCTGTCTGCCATTGATAACAAGGCGCCTGACATCCTATTTTACCAGTACATGCTGAGATCCAGGGCTCTTGCGAATATACAGTGTCAGACTGTATTTGACGGTGTTTTCGCAAACGACCAGCTTAAGCCGGGCCAGTGTGTGATCTGCAAAAAGCATATACCCGACCCGATTGTGTTCTATTCGCATGCGGTGGAGTGCAACAAGCTCACGACTTACAGGTGCGACTACTGCCACACGCTGTGTAACAACCGAATGGCTAGGCACAGGCACATGAAAACCTGCGAGTTTCGGTTACTATGCGAAGGCTACTCAACGAAAGATGCTGCGGCAGACCTGTTAAGGCAGCGCGATGCCGAGCGCTTTGGCTTGGCACTGATGGCAAAGTTCATTAGCAGCTCTGACAAGCGAACAGCGAGCGTATTCGCCGGCTACAGCATAGACGCCTTCCGAGAGTGGACTAAGCGCAAAAAGTCGGCGCAGGCCGGCAAGGAGGCGTTGCCTACTTAAGGACAAGGCTCCTTGGTATCTTAGGCCGCGTTGACAGACGCGCTGTCTCTATCTCTGTGCTCGTATGGAAAGCACACAATCAAAGTACACGCTTATCCCGGTATGCTGTAATACATGCGACCGCGCGTTCTTCAAGTCAACCACCATTCAGGAGCATATGATCCGCGAACATGGCTTAAACACGCGCGTCTGTATTCAGTGCCCAAACAAAAAGGAGATCCTCGGGGGCCAAGCGATAAACACGAGCAAGTCGCCTTTCGTTCCTGAGAAAGACCGTACCAAGATGTGTGATAGTGTACGCTACAACAAGGCTACTCAGCTAGTATGCAATCTTTGCAAAAAGTCCTGGCCCAATTACCCTCAGATAAAGCAGCACTTCGCGAAGGAGCACCGCAGAGAGGTGCAGCTTTGTATTGCTCACCTTCACGACAACACCATTCTGTGCAGCACCAGACCGAGCGCGATTTCAACGGGAGAAGTCCAGAGCCAGGAGGCCATACCTGCACAGGCCGAGACCCCCGCTCTGTGTCCCGATGAAGCGAAAGGCGTGGGCAATGAGATCACGGTGAACGTTTTGCCTTCTCACGCTGCGAGACCTGAGCCATCAAGGGTCGTTCACACGTTCGGAGATGTTAAGGTGATTCGGCTAGTCCGCCCGTGCGAAGAGCCAGCCGACTCGTTTCATGTGGAGGCGCTTGAAGACGAGGCGTATGCGTGCGACGATCGCACCGACGGCAGGCAGGACGAAGTGTACGAGACCTTTGATGATCAGGTGGATGTCCCGCACACTTATTCATTGTACAGGAACGTAAACGGCAATGCCTTTATCGCTAACTACGAGAACGGTTCGCGTCTGATAGACATGAAGTTTTCTCACATCTCTAACGACGAGATGATAGATAAAATGGTACACGGCACCGAGGCGGGGTTCTCGTTCTTCCTGCAGCGGCTCTTTGAGAACCCGTTCAATCGCCTGCTGTATAAGCGATCGTCCTGCTTCCCGCTCACTGACGTTCACATGACGTATGGTCGCTGGGTGGTGCATCACGACTCTAACGTCTATCCGCGCGTATTGGAGAGCGCTGCGTCAGCTATGCGCAAGTTCATCAACGCCCTGTCGCGGACTGAGCGGTTCATTAAAGTCTTTAATGGCACCCGCGACTACGAGTCAATGGACCACTTTATGCATATTTTGATGGTGATTCGCAACCCAGGCGATTTGGACCCCGAGTATACCCGCGATATGATGAGGTACTTCTACAAGTATGTAAAGGAGCTTCGCAATATTGTCGGCGATTACAGCGAGGCGAGCGATGCCCCGTGGGTAACGTACCCTAGGGATGACCGCGAGGCTGTTAACGCATAAAGGCTTGCGCTAACCTACCAGCACAATACACCCTGCTTTTCCCGCCTGATCTGCCGTGCCCACCCATCACCATGTCCTGCTGTGCCAACCCGCGGCTCCGCGCCGCTGCCTACTTAAAGGCAACGCGCGTACCCTATGTAACCGTACGCATCGCCATCAAAAGCCATCGTAACTCCTTTTTGCCCCGGCGCCGACCAGCAAGCGCCTAGCGCCATGAGCCGCCTCCAGAGCCTCCACGCGAAGACCGCGCTCACCGTCAACGACGACGAGCTCCCTTACAACCCGCGGAACGTGCTGCTGACCGACGCCGGCCTGCGGGAGATCTTGGCAAAGGGCGGCCTGCGCGATCTCCCCTACCGGAACATCAACATATACCGCACCGCGTTCGTGCACAAGTCGTACACGGCGATGAAGCGCGACGGTTTCTCAGACGCGAACGAGCGGTGCCCGCCCGGGTGCCTTCCGCTCCAAGAGGTTTCCTACGAGCGCCAGGAGCTGCTCGGAGACGCGTATCTCGGCTGCGTCGTCGCGCGCTACCTGTACGACCGTTACCCCGACCAGAACGAGGGCTTCCTGTCGCGCATGCGGACGAAGATCGTCAACGGCCGCTCGCTCGCGAGCTTCGCGACGAAGCTCGGCATGAACAAGTACGCGATCATCAGCAAGCAGCTGGAGGCGAGCGGCGGCCGCGAGGCCCTCGCGGTTTGCGAGGACGTCTTTGAGGCCTTCATAGGCGCGATCATCGCCGACTTCGGGACCGAGGATCCGTCGTCCCAACTCACGCTGTCGCCGAGCCTGAACAAGGCCTTCGCGCCGCTGAGCGGCGCCGGCTTCCAGATCGCCGAGACATGGATCGTCGGCGTCATGGAGAGCCTCATTGACTTCTCGGAGCTTATGATGGTCCACACGAACTACAAGGAAGTGCTTGTCAAGCACATGTCGCAGCAGAGCGACTCGCCCAAGCTGTGCGAGGTCTCGGTCCAGATGCGGCACAACAAGAAGCAGTACGTCTACAGCGTGTACAGCAAGAGCGGCGCCGTGATCGGAACGGGCACCGGCCTTAGCCGCAAGGACGCCGAGAACGACGCGTGCCGCGAAGCGCTCGTCAAGCACTACGGGCTGCATGTCAGCAGCCAGTGAGCCGCGCCGTACTTAAAGAAAGCTCTCCAGCACATGCAGGTACCCACATGGTCGGATATATATTCAAGATCAGCCTGTATGGCATAGGAAAGTACGTCACGCGCTTTGAGCGCTTGTGCACGCTAACCCATTACTCATCCGACAACAACTGGAGGGTCACGGCCGTCATCGTTCACCGCAAGAATGAAAAGCTACACACCAAAGAGCGCACCGTCGCTTTATTGACGGATATTCTTAAGGCTCAGATGATTCATACATCTAATCTTTACGAAACGCAACACCAGCATCTCGCGCAGATCATATGCCTACTCACGTGTTCCGATACCATACACCCCTATAAGTACGATACGATAGAGTACCTCGTCAATCATCACGCGCAATCGCTGCTCTACAAGATTTTACCGACAAGCGATGAAGCATACACGGGTGAGGTATCCCGTCTAGTTGATAAAGTAGCCAATGTCATAGAGATGTTTTACGATCCACCGACCCTCATTCGCGAGCCGACCATCTCGTGGCGCGTGGATTTCTACTTCCGCGACTACACGTTCAAGGGATCCTACGCGGAGATATCTCGTCTGATGGGAATCGTCATGGACCCGTCCGAATACGACCGCGTCGGCGGCCTAAAGGTCTACGTGGGAAGGTTAGGCGACTATATGGTCTGCCGGAGCATACGCACGTTCCTGTTTGTCATAGAACAGCGCCTGAAAGATTACCTCGCCTCCAACACGAATAAAAAAGAGCCTGCCCCGTCGCTCCCGACTACTCTTTACGGTTACATGAGCAGCGACGTCCAGGACGTCGTCGGAAAGTACAGGAGCTACCGGTCTTATGAGGCTCTGCACGTCAAGACGCGCGCGATGTTCGCTTTCCAGTATACCTACGATGATTACGAGAAAACGGACGTGAGCAATCTTGCGCGCATGCTTTACCGCGCCCTGCTCAACAAAATTACGCCGCTTTACTCAAAGTAGAGCGTTTTGTCAATAATTTTTGTTAACTTACTAGTCTTAAGGCTAACGAGTGTTAAAAAATAATAGGGCGCGGCTCTTGCTAAGCCTCCGCAACGGCCTCGCCAACGCCGCCAGCCGCCGGCTCGCCCGCCAGCGCCCCGACGCGCTCGTGCAGGCGCGCGAGCTCCGCGACGATCGTGTCCAGGCGCTGCTCAATGCGCAGCAGGCGCTCGTTCGTGTCCATCGCGACCTTGCGAGGCCGGCCGGGCCCGCGCTTCGGCGCGACGATCTCGCCAGCGCCCGCGCCAGTGCCCGCGTTCTTGCGAGGCCGGCCAGGCCCGCGCCTCGCCGGCGCAGCGACCTCCGCGAGAGGATTCTTGCGCGGCCGGCCGGGCCCGCGCTTCGCCGGAGCCGCGGCCTCCGGCTCGGCCTCCGGCTCAGCGTCGGCCTTCGGCGCCACCGTCGGAGTCTCCTCCGTCGCCGAATCGGTCATCGTATCGGCCGCCGACTCGTCGGAATGCTTAGGCTTCGTCTCTCGCGCCATCTTTCTATCCAGCCCTCTAATAAAATGCCCGGTTTACACGCACTTATTCTCTCAAAACCCTCGCGCCCCGTCAATCGCTCTCTTCGCGCGCCTTGCGCGCCTCGCGCGCCCTGCGCTCCTTGCGCGCCTCGCGCTCGTCGTGGGCCTCGTGAGCGTCGCGCCGGTCCTTTTTGGCGCCGACGGCGAACTTATCCATCGCCAGCCGCAGCTCCTTGACCTCGCTCGTCAGCTCGCTCAGAACGGTCGCGATGTTGCGCCCGTCGTCCGTGACCAAGAACTGCGTCAGGACGTAATACAGCGGCTCGTCGGCCACGATGTCGTGGATCTGGTCGCCCTCCGACGACAGCGTGCTGCTCGCATCGCTGCTGCTGCTGGACCTGCGCGCACCGGCGGCGACGCGGCGAAGCAAGCGCTCGGAAGACATCGCGTTACAGGCGAAAGATATACCTGTACCGAGCGCGCCTCCCTTATATCGTTTTTCTCTGCGTAACCACTAGAGGATCCGCAAACACAACACCGCAACGCAGCGCGCAGCGATCATGACACCGACAGTCGCGTACTGGGCCTCGCTGATCA
>Ga0208974_1000909_pt1 | contig 11780 bp, 20 predicted proteins | sample GreLakmeER15MSRF_FD_187699 | JGI IMG/M metagenome (GOLD analysis project Ga0208974, IMG submission 187699) | Freshwater lentic microbial communities from great Laurentian Lakes, MI, USA - Great Lakes metaG ER15MSRF (SPAdes) | ecosystem: Environmental > Aquatic > Freshwater > Lake | place: Great...
ATTCGCAACCCGCTGACAAATCTCCGCGGATTAAAAGATTCCTTGCCGGGGGTGGCTGCCATATCTCCGCACCTAACAGAATTCAAGCACGCTTGCAAGGGGGATGTGATGTTGGATTCGCGGTTTCGTGCAGTTTGCGATGTCAACAAGCCAGATCCTTCAAATCCCTAGGAAAAGGCCATTTGTCAACAGCCCTGTTGACGCTCTGTTGACAATTCTGTTGACGCTAAAAATGAGCCAAAACCCCTTATTATTATTACTTTATCTTGAGTAAAGATAGATAGATAGAGGGGTAGTGTCAACGTCAACGCAAAAACATAGACACGCTATGAGAGAGGCTATCGGGATGGGGATACATAATGGGGAGGGGGGTATGTAGTGTGTCTATCTTTTGAAAACCTGTTGACAATTAGGTTTTCCGACGGAAAGCGTTGCAGCGCAACGTGTTAAGTGTCAACAGAAGTGTCAACAAGGGCTGTTGACGTCAACAGGATTCGCGGCCTAGCGGGGAGCTAGGCCATGCATTCAGCCAGCGGAATGCTCACGGCGCGGTGTTTTGCCGGCCCGAACCGCGTTGCCGGCCTGCCCTCCGCGCCCTTCACCCGTGCCAACTGGTCCTTCCACTTCCCTGCCCACGGGGTGTCCGCGAACACCCTGCGGAGGCTGTGGTGTGAATTGGACACCGTTAGCCAGTCATCCTCAACCTTGATTCCGTGCCTGAGAAGCGTCGCCTTGGCGGCATCTTTCACCGTGTCAACTACATCCGCTTGGCTCTGGCTAATTAGCTCTCCTACGCTGGCCGTATAACTCCCGCGTCCGTCGTCAACGCGGATATGAGAGTCCATTAGGACGTTGAGCGCCTGAACCTCGTCCGTGTCCGTGGCGTCTGGCAGGAATGGTGACCAGTCCAGATTATCTACCCGGCGCGCGGCTTGCTCGTCCGTGAATTGCTGGTCCGTCGTCACAGCAAATGCCCCTGCAAGCAATGCCCCTAGCTGGTCCCCGATGCGTTGGTCGCCTAGTTTGGCGGCAACGGCGCGGGCGAGGGTCTTAGAGTTCGCCCGGATGGTTCTGGCGTTGGCTAGGGCGCGAGCACGAAGCCCGTCCGCGAAGCCCGGCTTGCCGACGGTTTCGGCCCAGAGCGCTTTGAGGTCCGCGAATGCCTTCGCGCCAGCCTCGCCAGAGCGTTTGGAAAGCTCCAACGGCGTGATGCGGCTGGTGTCGGCTCTTTGGACTGCCGCTATGCCAATGGACGCAAAAACAAAGCACGACCGCACAGAGAATTCCATTGCCCGGCCGCCAGCGGTGCCCTTGATGATTCCCGCCCCGGTTTCGGATGAGGCTTGGCGAGCGAGTTCAAGGATGCGCTGCATTCTGCCTTGGCCGGTTTTGTCTTCGCTCTCAGCCTCATCAAACACGACGGGCAGGGCATCAGAGCGCAGGGCTTGCCGGATGCCAGCCTCGGTAGTGGCCGATTGGACTTGAAGCGCCGTTTTGCCTACCAGCGGGTCAACGATGTTCGTCACCACCCACGTTTTACCTGAGCCGGACGGGCCGGAAATCCAGACGTGCGGACGCCATGCGAGCACTCCGCAAATGGGCGCGACAACGCACCAGCCAGTTAGCAACATGCCGTGGATTGAATGACGCCAAGGCAGCAGGTCGCATAGTTCAGCCAGCCGCGCGGCTTCTGGCATCGGCAGCGGAATGGCGTCTGAGTGCTCCAACGGCTGGCCCTGCTCATAGATGAATTTGGATTCAAATTCTGACATTGCCACGGGCACCCCGTTGACAAATAGGCGGTCTCCGACGTGAAGCACGATGTTCTCGCCGTCCAGCCATGCCCCACGGCCCCGCAGCCGCTTCGGGGTGAACACACCCGCGTCATAGGACTGTTGCACGAGCATGTTCGCGGCGGCTTTCCAGTCAGGGCCGTCCTTCGACGCGAATATCTGATTCCACCAAGCATCGGGCGCAAGCTGTAGCAGTTGGAGGTGTTTGTGTTCGCTTGCCGAAAGCTCGACAATCTGTTTTGAGCCGCGAGGCAGGTAGAAAAACGTGCCTTGGTTGTGGCCAAGGATTCGGAAGGGCAGTTCAACGCCGCCGATGGACGGCGGTGGAATAGGTGTTGACTCTTCGGGCGGGATGTGGTCAGGTTCCGGCTCAGGAGCGCGCTCGACGTGCAAATCCCCCTCGGCATCGGAGAGCGGGGGCGTGTCGTCGTTCGGAACATAATCCTGATTGTGTATCGGCTCAGGTGGCTGGGCCGGTTCGGGTTGTGCTGCCGCCTGTTTGCACGCCTTAACATGCGCCCGAATCATTTCGCCCGTCCAGCCTTCGGCTTCGGCGTCGGCGAGATCCCATCCGGCGGGCTTGCCGGGTGGCGGCGTTACGATGAAGACGCTCATGGGGTAGAGTCCTGAGAGGGTTCACCATGCGAGAGCCGTTTCACCCACCTAGCCAGCGCCGCCCTGCGGGCCTGTTCAGTGGTGCGGGCCTTGGATTTGCCACGGCCAGATTGGCCGCCTTTTCGGCCAATGGTGGCAAGATAGTCGGTTGGCGGTTTCACTGCTTGCAATCGACGCAATAGCACGGCTTAACGGTTTTGAACGTCGCGCGTAAAGATTTAATCGTAAATTCGTGGACCGCGTGAGCCTGCGAATTCCCGCAAACAAAACCCCTTTTCAGTAATACCCACCAACCATCTTCGCCCTCATTCCAAATATCAGAAACGCGCGGGTCGGCTTTAATTCTTTCAACTGTTTTCATGTGTCCGACTATCCACAAGCCGCTTGCGCATTGCAACACCTTTTTCAAATTATTTTCCGAGCCGCTTTTTCACCCACTCCGCCGCATCCCTGCCCGGCTGGTCATTATCCGGCCAGATTATCACGCGCCGGCCTTCAAGCGGGGTCCAGTCGGCTTTATCAGCGGCCTTTGAGCCTCCCGGCCATGTCGTGACGACAACAGAATCACCAAGCATCCGCTGGGCCGCGTCAGCGGTTTTCTCGCCTTCAACTACAATCACTCCCGCGTCTGGATTCGCGGCGAGCACGTCCAAGCGATACAGCGGGCGAGGCTGCGGAAACCCCTTCCATTTCCAACGCTGTTCGCCAGTTTTTATGTTTCGGCACCAGCAAAACGGCAGCACGTCTTTGCCGCCCTCAAAATCGTAGCGGCAGGCCAGCCCGATGATTTCACCCTTGGCCGTCCGATAAATCCACGTCCTATTCGGCTCGCCGTTGTAGGCTGGATGCCACGGGCGCGGTGGCGGTGCGCTGGCGGGCGCGAACGGCTGGGCAATCCAGTCGTCTGAATCTGACGGCCTTCCGCCGCCGCCAACGGCCACCGGCGCGCGGCGTTCCTGTATTCCACCGGCTGACAGTTTGGCGTCAAGCTCCCGCGCGGCCTCGGCTTGTGAACAGTTGCGAATCGCGGCCAGCAGTGAAACGGGGTCGCCGCCGCGCGCATCGCCTGAGAAATCAGCCCAAAGCCCCGTCCGCAGGTTCACCGAGAGGCTGCCGCCCGCGTTGCCTGACAGGTCGCCGCAGATGAACTCGCCGCCGCGTCGCTTGCCTCCCGGAAGCCACTCGCAGAGTAGGGATTCAAAACAGGCAAGCGCGGCGGAGTTTATGCGGTCGAAGTCGATCATGGGGTCTGAGTTAGAGAAGCCCGCCGTCGTGTTTCATGCGGCCAACATGGGCCTGTCGCGGAATCTCTCCGCGCACCATGCGAGCGGCGGGCTAAGGGTTTTTTGGTTTGACCGTGGCTGTGCCGGAAATGGATTGCATGGCGTATGAGCCGTCTTGTCCGCAGACTTGGAAATCTTCAAACGTCTCGGAAATAATCAACTCCAAAAGCCGATTGCGCCCGGCCTCGGTTTCGTATTGCAACTCCACCGTTTGAGAAACAATGACAGTTTCGGTTTTCATAAATCAAAACGGCACGTCATCGGATTGCGGCGGGGCATCACCATCCGGCGGCGGAGTCGCGGGCGCGGCCGCCTTCGGCTTCCCAAAATCCCAAGCCTTTCCGTTGCCTAGAATTGGCATTTCAACGCGGGCGGCGCGCTCGTCTTTAGTGACGGATTGCTTCACAAGGTAATCGTTCCGGCTCCGGTCCTTCAGTTTGTGCATCGAGAATTCGTAGAACTCCGACACGCTGCCGTCCCGGCGCGTCACGGATTTCATCCGAGCGCGGTCAATAAGTTTCCGGTCAATTTGGAATGTGATTAGTTCGGGCAGGTCCATATGGTTTTCAGTGTGTTAAATCAACCCCGGCGTCATCACACGATGGGCCGGGTTCTCTCGCCGGACAATCCTAGCCAGAAAGGGCGGCGGGAGGAAATCATATCAGAATCGCGGCCGCTTCCGCAACACTGCGCGCAACGCCAGCCGCGCCGCCTGCGGACGAAACGACGCGCCGCCAGTTGTCTTGGTCTGGTGTCAGCCGTCCGTGTGCGGCCTTGACTTCGATGCTGGTGAACACCGCCAGCTTGCGGCCAACCATTTCAGGCGTAACCGTCACCGCCTGCCAGCCTATCAGGTCCGCGCTGCCGGGAGTTAAGCCGTAGCGGATGAATCGGGCGTTGCCGATGGTGACGACGTTGCCAGCGCCAGATATATGCTGCCCACTCCACCCCTTCCCGCAACTGTTGCGAAACAGCCGCACGTCTGGCCGGCTGCCGAGTTCACGGAGGATTTCGGCTTGAATTTGGGATTCGGTCACAATGCGTTTTGGGTTAGCCACTCGACGGCGGCAGTCTGGTCCCCATCCGCAACATCCGCAACCGTCACGCAGTTGTCGGATACGATGCCCGCGTCTTGGAGTCGGTTCATCACTTCGGATGGTTTAAGGCGATGGGCGCGGATGAAATTTAAGAGGGTGGTCATTCCTCGTCGCGGGCCATATCCGCCTTATCTTCTTCGTATTCGGCCCGCACCTCCGCGCGGGTTTTCTGGCGTCCAATGCCGCCGCAAACCTGACACTCATCCGGCCCGTCAGTGTCGGCAACCTGTCCGGTGCCGCCGCACTCCTCGCAATCGTCCGGCTGATTCCACGGCGCACTCGTGTCGTGTTCCGCGCCGGCGGGGTAGTTGTGGCCGAGGGGGTTCATTCTAGCGCGCGTTAATCTCACGAGTCTCGGCGACAACGAACGATGGAGCAATCCAGCGTCCGATGCGACCGCTGACTTCAGCCATCATAACCTCGCTGCGCTTCAAAAGGTCAAGCGCCTCGGCCTTTGTCTTCACTTGCCAAACAACAAGCGCGCTGCATCCGTTTGAGAACTTGGCCGGCTTGTAAAAGCCGCGAGCGCGATTCAGGTTTGCGCGCATTTCGGTCATGGCAACTTGAGATTCGCTGCCAATGACGACATACTTGCCGTTGCTGATTTTGAGTTTCGTGTTCGTGTTCGTTTTCATGCCCGCCACTCTATCCCTTTCCGCCCGCCTGTCCATTGCAAAAACGCAACGGCGTAAGATTCCAGATTTGCTACTAACCATTATTCGCCTTGCTAATCTTCGCCCGCAACCCCCTCGCGCGCATCAAATGCGAAGCCCATGCGTATGGGTTGCGGTAGCCACGCTGTTTTCCCAACGCAATCAAGCTCTCCAGCGTGTCAGCCTGTCCAACCTGACGGCGGCGGTCTTTCGCGTGGTCTTTATTACACGCCGGACACTGCCCAAGGTCCGCGCGATGAACCGTCTGGCACGCGGGACACTGCGCCCATGCGTCCGCCCTGACTGCCGCCGATGCACCGAGCGGCACGAGTTCGCCGGCCACGGTTTCAATCTCGCGCAGCGACTCGTAAATCTCGCCACACTGCGGACACGCGGGTGCGGGCGCGTGCATGGCGTAGCACTTTGGACACTGGCGGTTGCGAATCGTGAGCACGTCCTCGTCCAATTTTTTCTGCCGCTTCTCGCAGTATCCATCCAGTGACCAGTCGCGCGGCTGTTCCGCCAGCCCGTGCCGGTGTAAGTTTCCAACGTGGTCGAGAATTATCGCCTGCGGCTTCGGGCCTGACTTCAAGGCGGCAAGCCTATCCTCCGCAGTGTCCAACGGTGCGCCCGGCGCATACACGGGCCGCAACACGCGCCCGATTTGTTGCAGGTGCAGGCCCAGCGATTGCGTCGGCCTCAAGAGAATCGCAACGGTGGCAACTGGGAGGTCAAATCCTTCGTTGATTATTTCACACGACGTTAAAACGTGAAGCCGCCCGTCGGCCAATGATGCCACGCGGTCGCGCCGCTCCCAATCTGACAGCGTGCCGTCGATGGTGTCGGCCCGGTAGCCCGCCGCGCGGAATTCGCTGGCAACGTGCTTGGCGTGTTCAATGGTGATGCAAAACGCGACGGCGGGCGCGCCGGGAGCGATGCGCGTGTAATGCTGAACCGCGTCGCCCGTAATTTTCGGTTTGTCGAATTCGGCAGCGGCTTCGCCCCGGTTGTAGTCTCCGCCCACGGAATGAATCCGCGTCGCGTCAACGGTGGACGGGGGCGCGTAATATACAGGCGCGGAGAGGTAGCCGCCCGCGATTAGGTCCGCCGCCGTCGGGCCTTGAACCATCACGTCAAACGGCCCGCCAGAGTTGGAGCCGAGTCCCTTGCCGTCGAGACGTTCCGGCGTGGCCGTAACTCCTAGAATCCGCGCGGCGGGGAATCCGGCAAGGGTTTTCTTGAAGGTGCCGCTGACTGAGTGATGGGCTTCATCGCAGATAATCAGGTCCGGCGGCACAATCGTTTCCAACCGCCGCACAAGCGTCTGGACGCTCGCAACCTGAACGCCGTGGATTTGATTCATGCTCCAACCGGATGCAACTATGCCGTGTGAAACGCCGTTCTCCGTCAGTGTTCGCGAGCATTGGTCAAGCAGCTCCTGACGATGGACTAGAATCATCACGCGACGGCCCTTGGCTGCCGCTGAGTTCGTGATGTAGGAGAACATGACCGTTTTACCCGCCCCCGTCGGCGCAACCATCAAAACAGACCGCGCCCCTTGCGAAAATGCAACGCGGACGCGCGAAACCGTTTCGGCTTGGTAGGGGCGGAGCACGTTACGCGGCGGCTTGGAGCTTCATCAATTTAGAAAGCGTCGGCGACGAGTGACCCTGCGCCCAGCGCCAGAATGTCGAGGGGTTGACGCCAGCCGCCGCGCACCATTTGCGGAAGCTGCCGTGTTTTTTACTGCCGCGTTTGCGGAGGGTTTCGAGGTTCAAGTTCATCTGTTGGCCGCAACTAACTCACGCAATGCAAAATTGCAAGCGCGTTTTTCAGGTATCAGTTGGAATTATGATGAGTATTAGGACATCTGGAAACTTGCAGGCGTTGCATTTTTGCATTGCAGGCGGGCGGATGGGGTGTATAGTGGGCACATGAAAAACAAAGCAGCGATTCAAGCCGGACAGAAACTCACCGCTCGCAGTGTTTGCGACTGCCAATGCGTTTTTACCGCAGATGTTTTGGACCGCAAGGGCACGTTTGCCACAGTCAAAGCGCAGGGCATCGCCCGCCGCGTCAAGGTCTTCGCGGATGATTCTGGCGAGTATGTCTTTGCCCTTGGCCGCTATTCGATGGCTCCAATCTTCCGCGCCTAACCCCCCCCACCCCATGACCGGCATCATCCAAAACCTCCCCGCCGCCGAATACCACGCGCGGCCCGAGATTTCCAAACACGGCCTCGACGATTTTCACAGGTGCCCCGCGTGGTTCAAATACCGGCGGGAAAATCCGCAGGAAACCACGCCCGCGCTGCGATGGGGCAGCATCGTTGACGAGGCGGTTTTCACGCCAGCGGAGTTCGCGGCCAACTCGGTTGTCCTGCCAGCCGATGCGCCAAATCGGCCAACGGAGCGGAACCGCAAGGCGAAGAAACCCAGCGAGGAAACTCTTCGGGCCGTCGAGTTTTGGGACAAATTCGACGCGGCGAACGCGGGCAAAGATGTCATCACGGCAGAGGAAAACGCGACGCTGAACGCAACCGTGGCAGCGATTCAAAACCACACGTCCGCCGCGCGGCTGTTTACCACTGGCGAGCGCTTAGTCCAGTCATCGCTGTTTTGGTCCGACCCGCAAACCGGCGTCGCCATGCGCGCCCGGCCTGATATGATTGTCCGCCGTTCAGGGCATGAGCGCGACATCATCGTTGACCTGAAAACCGCAGAGTCCGCCGAGCGCGAGGCTTTCGGCAAGGCCGCGAATACTTGGCGCTATCACGTTCAGGCCGCGATTTACACCGCCGCTTGGAAACAAATCACCGGACGCGATGCGGCTTTTGTGTTTGTCGTCGTGGAAAAAAAAGAGCCGTATCTAGTCGCCTGCTACGTCGCCAGCGCGCGGATGCTGGTGACTGGCGAGAAGCATTTCCGGCGCGACTTGGCGGCGTATGCTGAGTGCCTACAGTCTGGCAACTGGCCGGGCTATGCAGACACGATTCAGGAACTGGAATTGCCCGTTTGGGCGGATAGGGATTAAGATTATGAAACACACACAGGAACCGTGGATTGCTAGAGGCGAAGTCAAGCTCCTTGGAAACGAGAAAACCGGGCGCACAGAGCATTGGATTGGCGAGATTCTCGCAGAAGGAGATTATCGCGGTTTAATCTGCTACATTCAGTCGGCAAACCACCTGCAAAACGGCACGTCGATTGAAGAAACCGAGGCGAACGCGCGCCGGATTGCGGATTGCGTGAACGCCTGTGCTGGCATGGAAAACCCTGCGGAGGAAATCAATCGCCTGCGCGAATTGGCGGCCTGTGAAGCACAGCTATGACCCTCCCCGACATCATCACCGCCCTAAACCTACACCCCGATTCGCGGCTGCCGCAATCTGAGCCATGCGAATCCCGCGCCCGTGGATTTATGGGCATGCGAATCACGCCCTGCGGACGGATTCGCGTTGAATACCATTGGGGCACGCGGACGTTTGAAAATCAATCGGAGCTTCAAAATTGGCTGGCTGGGATTGTCCCGGCTAGCTGGCAGCAGTAACCACAGAAAAACATGAGCACAGAAACCACAGCACTGGCAGTCCGCGAACCGGCCAAGCAAGCCGTGTCCGCATTCAGCAACAGCGAGTCCTTTGAACTCGCGCAACGCATGGCGAAGGCGCTTGCGTCATCGACGATGGTCCCGACGGCGTATCAAGGGCAGGATAAAATTGGCAACTGCCTCGTTGCACTTGAAGTCGCTCAGCGGCTTGGTGACAGCCCGTTTGTCATCATGCAAAACATGACGCCAATCCACGGCAAGCCCGCGTGGGCGGCGACGTTTGTGATTGCGAAGGTCAACGCAAGCGGCAAGTTCACGCCGCTCCGTTTCAGGATGAACAAAACCAAGGACACCTGTTACGCCGAATGCGTCGAGAACGCGACGGGCGAAACCCTGACAGGTTCGTCGGTTTCGCTCGCGCTAGCCAAGGCCGAAGGATGGACTAAGAACGCGAAGTGGCAGACGATGCCGGAACAGATGTTGAAGTATCGCGCGGCAACATTTTGGGCGCGCGAGTTCTGCCCTGAGCTGATGATTGGTATGCGGACGGCCGATGAAGTCGAAGACGTTGAGGTTTCCAGCATGAAGCGCGCACGGCCTGCGGAAGACCTGAACGCCTCGCTCGCCCCGCAACCCGCCCCGCCGATTGACGTTGCCACCATTCCTGAACCTGCCGCGACTGTCCCGGCCCCGGCTCCCGCGAAACCGAATGACCCTCTATTCGACTAACCATGAACCCCGCCCCAAACCAACCGCCCGCGAAAATAAACGGGCGCTGCAATGTCGAATACATCCGATACTCTAGGACCAAACTCGCCGGCCTTTGCGGATGCGGCCAGCGCGGGCACGTCTATAAATCCGGCTCTTGGGTTTGCGAACGCTGCAAGCGGCTGGAAGCGAAATACTATGGCATGGATTCGATTGGCAGGAGGTTGCGCCGATGATTACTAGAGTTACGAAATTGACCATCACGCCGGACGGTGAACCGCTGTTCAGCGAACACGCAACGGATGTTTTGATTGAAGACATAGCCGCAGGCGAGTTTGTCGTGGTAGAGCAGCGCGCCGAAGGGATGGGCAAAATTGCGATTGACCCAGACGAATGGCCGATGATTCGCGCGGCAATCAATCGGATGGTGAGGGGGTGCCAAAAATGAAACCGCCCCCCGCAACCCACCCGTGGCGCGTCCGCAATCGCCAGCAGTCGCACTCCGCCAAAGTCAAGCGCGAATTTGGATTAGTCACCGTGATTCACACAATTAGCCCCGCTGAAATCGTGCCGGTGACGGTAAAACCGCTTGCGCGGGGCGTTGCGAAAATGCAAGGATGGCCGTATGGAAAATGAAATTGAGAAACAGTTAGTTCGCGCTTGGCGAAGTGCCCAGCGAACGGTTGAATCACTCCAAGCCGCCCATCGCGCGGCCTGCGTTGACAAACCTACGCCAACCCAACGCCTCGCCGAGGCTCAACTCCTGTCCTTGCTCGCCGACGCGGTGAGTCTGCGCGATGCGTTGAAAGGGGTGGTGAAGTGAATTTACGTCCCCTCCGTGACCGTGACCGCCAACCTCGGGAGAAATCCAGAGACATTGGGAATCCTCGTATTATTCGGCGCGAGTCGGCCCTTGTCGGGGCAGCGGAGGGGATAATTTAACCACAGCACACTATGAACCTAGAAACCATCATCATTGCATCGTCAGCCTGTTTCACCGTCCTTTGCCTGTATCTTGCCCGCCCTGATGACGACGCGGCGGCGGGTGTCCACCTTGGACCACTTGCAGAGCTTAACGACGAGGATTTGCGGGCCGTCCGCATCTGCGACGGCTGCCAGCGCTACCACGGACCTGAGCGCGTAATTCGACCGGGACAACACCTCGCCGTTATGCACGACATTTGCCCGCGTTGCGTGCGGAAGGCGAAGCCAACGGACACGTCGAGGTTTCAACGGAGGACGGTGGCATGACTCAGGTTCACGGCTTCATCCCCTCGCCAAACTCACGATGGCGTTACGTCGGCCCGCCGCCCGGACGCGGTGAAATCCACCGCGTAATCAAGGCCGATGTTCACGAAGTCGCCACATGGTCGGAGCCTTCGCCTGAGGAAAACAAGCCGGGGCATTCTTGGATTGGCGACGCGGAGGAATTCTGCAAACAGTTTGGGCCGGTTCAGTGACTAGCATCAAACCTCGCATTATGCTCCTTAGCCAACCGCTTAATATCCTCCACCAGCGCCCGCAGGAACGCGTCCCGCTTGTCTCCGTTGCGCTTGAATTCAAGTGTGACGAATTCAGCCATGCGGTCAGTCTCGCCGCGCGCTGAATCGGCGTGACTGGTAAGTTGGACGGTGATTTTCATGGGGGCGTGACGATACTCCGAAACCGGGCGGGCGCAATGGCTATTTGCCAGCGCGTTGAATCAACGGCATGAGCAGTGATTTGCCGCCCGTGATTGGCACGTTGATGTGCAGGAAATTTCCAGTTGCCTTGGAAACAATCTGGACCGAGTAGCCATGCGTCCAGTCAGTCGGGCGTGTGTGGCACCAAAGCGGCTGACGCTGGCAGAGGCAACCGGGATTCCATGCGCCGATTTCGCCGGTGGCAACGGGGCGGACCATATCCGACTGCGCGCGGTGCGTGTGGCCATAGACAACGTTACCTGAGAACTGCCGCACGTTAACACCAGCCGCGTGCCGCGCGGTGGATACGCCATGCCAGAAAAAACACTTGCCGAGCTTGATTGCCCCTTGCACGCGAAGCCCGCCGTATTGCTCCGATTGCCGATAGTAGCGAATCCCT
>Ga0208974_1000912_pt1 | contig 11758 bp, 20 predicted proteins | sample GreLakmeER15MSRF_FD_187699 | JGI IMG/M metagenome (GOLD analysis project Ga0208974, IMG submission 187699) | Freshwater lentic microbial communities from great Laurentian Lakes, MI, USA - Great Lakes metaG ER15MSRF (SPAdes) | ecosystem: Environmental > Aquatic > Freshwater > Lake | place: Great...
TTTGAGAGCCGCCTTTAGACATTTTTCGCCCCTTATCCGAGTAAAGATTTCATTTTTTTGGCAGGTATCTTGCCATCGTTGATCATGTCCAGCAGCCCTTGGCCGTACTTCTTGACCGCTGATTTTTTGATGACATATTCGCCGCGCTGCAAGTAGCCAGCGCCGTCATCAGGGCCAGCAGGGTCAGAGCCAAATACATTGGAAACCAAGCCACCTTTATAGTTAGCGTAAGATTCGCCGCTAGACTGAGTTTCAGAACCACTGTAGCCACCATAGTCACTAGCGTTGTAGCCGCCAGAGTCGCCGCCGGTGTAACCTGCATTCATGTCAGCAATCTCACTGGCGCGAAAGCTCTCTTTTGCGGCTTGATATGCGGCAGGGTCAACACCCATTGCAATCAAACCCTGTTCACTCACAAAGCCAGGGTTAAAGTAATTTTGCAACATGCCAGGTGTTGTAAACGAAAACCCATTTTGGAGGGCTTGCGTAATGGACGCCATTGTCGGGTTTTCAGCGTAGTAAGCAGCCTTTTCTGCGTCAGTCATGTTTGACCAAGCAGAATTGGGATCGGAATAGGCGTCACTACCGCCGCCGCTACCGCCGCCGCTACCGCCGCCGCCACCGCCCGAACCAGACTGGCCAGTATTTCCAACCGGTGGATTGTTGTACAAGTTCGGGTTGTATCCACCAAGTGGGCCACCGGATGAATTGGCATACGGATTTACAAAGGCTGGCATCTGAGCCATGATCTGCTGGTACGGACTAGCACCGCCCGTCTTAGAAGACGGAGTACTTTTTTGGCCAGCGCCAAGTATTCCAAGATTTACATTTGTTGCCATTTACAACTCCTTTGCAAGTACAGACCACTGTGGGCTGTAGCCTTCGTCTTTTAAAAATGTCTTTGCCCAGCCCTTGCGGCCTGCCAAAGTCACTCTGGTGCAGCCAATCGACTTGCCCCAGGATTCGATCATTGGTCGCATCCGTGAGAGTTCATCTAGGTCGCCACCAGCCAAGAAGTAATGCAAATTCTTGAGTCGCGGATAGACAATGATCTCTGTCAATACCACCGAGTTTGAGGCCGGCCACAACTGCAATCTGTGATCCCCCACCATCTCGGCAACATCGTCAAAATTATGTGTGCCTCCAGAGTATTCTAAAGCAGCCTCCACATGGTGGCGTAGTCTTTTCAAGTCCTCAAAATCACTCATCGCTTACTACTAGCCACCGCATCAAGCCGCATCACCCCGATGCGCCAATCAGCCAAAACCGCACCCGTCACCTTCATATTGACCTGCCGAGCCACAAACCGGACATCCGTAGGGTTGGCCGCCGTATATGGCCCAAAGGTGGACTGAGCGCCAGTCGGGTAATTACGGGTCTTGAACGAAACCACCGCCTCGCCAAGGGTCTGCTCGTCTGGGACAACTTGCCGCACAGACATCAGGTTGTCGCCGTTGCCAATCTCGATTGGGCCGGACTCGGCGTAGATGCTGGCGCTGTCATAGGCAAACCCCACCTCATGCTCATAGATGTAACCATCAGACGAAACCATTGTTGGGTTGGCAAACACACCCGCATCAGTGCCAGCGGTACGCGCCAATAAGCCTATATTCCAGTGTTTTTCTCTATAGTTATAGGTGACATAGCTGTCATTTTCATTGCTGCCGCTGGATGGGTAAAACCACCAGACCTCACCAAACTTGCTGTTGTGGACAGCGTAAATCTTGGATGCTTGGTTATAGTTAATATTGGTAAAAATGTAATCTGAGACATCACAGGGCAGCGGCTTGACATAGCCGTCATAAATCCAGAAACCGCCGGAATTGCTCATCCAGATAGCCGCCGTGTCAACAGCCGCCACAGCTTGGGTTGAGATTAGGCCGCAACCACTGCCGGCCTTCTCAAAGCCGTAAATAAATGGTGCGCCAATATACTGAGCCGTGTGAACATCCACATCAGTAAACAGCAGGTTGATGCCCTTTACGCGCTTGCCGGCCATTAGGCTGCCTGATGTACCCAGCTCAAAATCCCCCGCCTGGTTGGTGGCCAATGGCGTCCAAGATGTATTGTCCTCTTGGTCACACCATTGCACCTTGCGGGGATTGCTACCAGCGCCAAGGGCAAACAGGATGCGTTCAGCGGTGACCAAAAGCGCCCTGTTGTTCGTTGGAGCATTGGCAATGACTGCTGCCAGTGTCGGGGTTGTAAAGCCAAGCTGCCACTCATAGAGCTTGCCATCAGTGCTTGCGCAGGCCACCAGATACTCGCCCCAAGTGTCCAAGCTCCATGTGGTGGCAGTTGCTATTGAGCCAGTGTCAGGACGCGCCACGCCATAAGCAAAAGAGCCATAAGTGTTGTACCCGTAGCCTGTTCCGCTGATGGCATCAGCGCGGCCTGATGCAATGCCTGTCGGCGTGATCTCTTTGATGACGCTGTTTTCATCCATAGCGTAGAGCTTGGATTGCGTGCCGGCGACAAGGTAACGCGCATTGGAGTTTATTCTCCAAGCTAAAAGGCCACGGCATGTGCCTGTCAATTGGGTTGCCGAGCGCTTCCTCCAGCCGCCGATAGGCCGCAAGGTGTTCTCGTACCAGCGCACTAGATTCGCGTCATACCAGCGGCCTGCTGCTTGGTACTCTGTGCCGTTTTTGTAAATGCCTGGTGGAATTTTTATTGGGATGTACATGGCTATATTGTCGGTAGGTTGGACACAAAGCTCATCGTAACGATGGCCGATGGCACTGCTGGTCGTGTGGGGCTGGCGCTGGCAGCGTACTGCTCAATTTGAACACCGATGTCGGTTGGCCTCCACATGATTTCCACATAGTCAGTCGCATTCAAGCTCAAGAAATAATTCATGGCAGCAATAATGTGATACGGATCACTAGCACCTTTTCTTGGTGCAAAGCCGAATCTGCTGTTTGAGTTGGCCGCATTTGTGCCATTGACCCGAAACCAGACATCCACATCCTGAGACGAATTTGTCGTATTTGTAAACTGAATGGAAAACTGCAAGTTCCAGATCCCGCTGTCGGCCACCGTGATTCGGCTGTTGCTGACTATTGTCACGCCATTGCTAAAGTCTGTCGTGTTGAATGTGACGGCGTAGGCCGTGGTGGTGTTGGCCGCCGTCTGGTCGGTTGAGTCCTGAAACGCACCATGTGGCGCATTAAGAAACTTGCCGCCCCTTGGCCCAAACAGTGAGCCAAGGACGGAAGTCAGTTTTCTGGAAAAATTGTTCAGTGCGCTGTTGTTCTCGTTCAAGTTCCGGCGCTCGTACACCTCTGGTGGATAACCCAGAGGTGAGAGTGAAGGCGTCTCTAATTGTTGCTTAACATTGGCCATGACATGATTATTCCACTTTTGTCATGTCAGCGCGGCTTTGCTGACCCCGTTAAACCGCCATATACAGCCCAATGTTGGCTGCGGCGTAGCCGGCGTAAACGATCCCCATCGGAATGTTGCCCTTGTAAAACTGCTCTACGGCAATGCCGGCGTAGATCACTGTCACCAAAATGATCAGCCATCCACTCATAGCTCAGAGACATCAATCACTTCGCCACGGAATTCAACGCACCCATTGCCAAAGTCGTGGACAAGTTCCGGCCATAGCAGTTGGCCATTGAAGAAGGTCAGGATGGCAAACCCACTGCGCCAATTGGTGGGGTTGTCTTCCAAATAATCAACAAATTGTGGGCCGCTTGGGTCGGCCAGTGTGCCGGTGTCAACCCCGAATCGGTTGCCGGTGTAGTCTGCATATGGCGTCACCTTTAGACTGTGCAAGTGACCGGTGACAATACTTTTGCCAGAGCCTACTGTATTGTTGTGCGTTGCGTGAATGCCACCCTTGTACCTGTGCTTGACGCACACATCCTCAGTCGGCCAGCAGGCCCAGCAGGATAGCCATGCTGGGAAGTGATCTCTAAGGGAAAACCCTTTAACGCCCTCAAACTCATGGGCGTTGGCCGCAAGGCGGTTTTCAAACCGGCTGTCATGGTTGCCAAGTGTCCATATCAGCTTGGCCCGTCCAGCGTCCTCCTCAATCTCGCCCAAGCTGGCCTCACAGGCTTTTAGTTCTTGGATGATGCTGGGCTTTGTATCCCATCCGATACGGGGGTATCTACTGATAGACGCGCCGTCAAACGCATCGCCATTGTTGATGATCGCCTTTGGCTTGAATTCGCGTATTGCCCACAGCAGACCCTTGAAGGCGGTGGTGCGGATGCCAGGCCAGAAGTGCGCATCGCTGAACACAATGACCACGCCGTTCTCAATGCCCAATTGATGACGCGCCGCGTGATTATGGGCAGTCTGCAAGTGCGTGAATCGCTCACTTCGATTTTTACTGGCAGCCACCAGTTGAATTTTGTACCTGTTTTCAATAGCCCTTCGCCGCTGATGAACACCCGACTGGTCGGTGTCAAGTACTTTGGCTATTTTTGCGGCAGAGCCTAGCGTCTTCCAAAGCTCAATAAACTCAGCATCAGTAACTCTTGGTGCAGGCATGTCATTCCCTTGTCAGAATGCGCTCAAGCACATTGATTACTCGATGTTCGGCTGCTTCAATTTGCTCATCAGATGAGCCTCTGTCCGTTGCTGTTTCAATCAGATCGTGCATCAAGACATGCAGGCACTCATGCAGCGCTGTCTTTTTCAAAGTCTCTGGCGTAATTTTTTCAGCGCCAAAGTCACCAATTCGGTAAGTCGCCAGCCGCGCTGGCTGATTAAATTCAACAGACGCCATTGCGCCCTTGGCTGGCTTTGAGCCACGCTCGATGCGCCAGTCACCCAGCGACAATTCCTCTTGCCAGTGAGCCATACACTGATCAAACAAAAGCGCCTGTTCGGCGCTGGGCATGTTCTTGACGGGGTTTCTCATGGTCGCCCTTATTGCTATCGAACTTCCGGAGAATAATGCGGTTGTATTACCGCCTTGTGTCAGATTATGCGAAAGGCCGAGTCCCAGCGCGGTCAATGATCAACGCCTGACGACGAGGCGTTGAGCTGATGCTGATGTGAGTCCAAGCGTCGAACTCACGGATAACCTGATCAAAAGGTAGGTCTGAGGCCACCAAAGCCCTCACCACGGCGTCCGGCGTCATGCCAGGTACTCGGATGTCAGCCGCGTTGCCCGTGCGGTGCTGGCTGGTGTCCTTGCTGCCCACGGAGTCATTGACCTGTTTAGACCGAAAGGCGCTGTTGATCATGATCGGCTTGCCGTCCAGCGTGGTCTTGACTTGCTCCAAAAACTCAGCAAGCTTTTGCAAGTTGGCTAGTTCTTTCTCGTTGGGCGTGTTGTCAAACTCGCGGTGGCTTGTAGCGGTCAGTTCCGCAAGGGTGAAGTGTTCGGTAAGGTTCATTGCAGGCCTTATTTAATTGCAGGGGCTTTGGAAAGCAAGTCAGTTTTGGCTTGAGAGCCAGCAGAGGAGCCAAAATAGTAAGCAATAATTCCAGTCCAAGCAGTAGACAGACTGCCCAGCATCATCAAGATTGTGGGGTTGTTGCCGTCAACTTTGCCAAACATCATCATCCCTAAAATGCCAAAAAACCCGACAGTGATGATTGCAGCTAGTGCAGGCGGTACGATTGATCTTGTTGCAGCTTGCATGTCACGCGCAGATTTCCTATCCTCGACCTCCAGCTTTGCAAAGTTAAGGCCAAGCTCTTGTGCCTGTTTTTGCAACTCAATCTCAGCCAACTTGACTTGAGCAATCTGCTCTGCTGAAAGTTTGTTGCTGGAGATAAGGTCGCCAACCTTGTCTGGGTCAACACCGATGGCCTTGGAGATAGCAGACACAGCCATCCCTGCCAATGGTGTACCCATAGCTGTGGCGATTGTAGGTGCGATTTGTTTTAACCAGTCCATTATTGTTTGCTCCTTGATAACATGGTTGCTGCAATCTGTAGCATTGCACGGGTCTTCTCTAAGTTGTCAGGCGGTGATGCCCAGCCTACTGTGATCTGGCCTACAAAGCGTCCAGGCTCTGGCGGCACTGAAATTCGGCACGTATAGCCCACACCCTTTTCAATGTACCAGATGCCCATTTCACTCTGTGCGCTGGTGTATTCGCCGCAGGGAATCTCGTTTGCCATCAAGCGCACGACATCGGCATTGTTGGATGCGTTCTGCGTAAACAGGCCAACGTCTAGCCCATCATTGGTTTTGTCTCGCCCCTCTCGGGTATACGCCCTGTGCAAGATGCGTGTGCCAAACATGGAGTTCACCTTGAACACCGCCACAATGATGGCGCCAGATTGCTTGAACAGGTGGGCGGCAGCGTCCTCTACCCTGTCCTCTGCAATACTTGGTATCTTTTTGGACTCTTTGTAAGCACCGATCAGCAGTTCTTGGTTTGTATATACAAAGTACCCCGCAAAGGTCAGCACCGCCATCAGCACTATTGCAAACAAACGGAACGGGCTGCTGACATACGCCAGCACCTTGTCTACTAGGTTAAGGCGCTCGTCCGTTGCCATCAGCATTTACCCCCGCACTGCTCCAGAATCCCAAGAACAAAGTACCCGATTGCCCCCACCATGATGAAAAAGACAAGCGCCAGCAGGACTAGCTCAATGACTTCATCAATCTCTTTTTTCTTGCGTTCAGCAGCTTCGCGCTCTCGCCGCGCATCGTGCGCTGCCTCTTTGTCCATGCTGGCGGCGCGGGCCACGATCTTGGCCCAAACATCCATTTTGTTTGATTGAAAAAAGAGCATCTTGATTTCTTCCTCAAACGCCCTTGCACTTTCGATGGCAAGCTCAAGCTCAATGGCTTTACCCATTGCAGAACCCTTGAAGCCCTTGGTCTTGGACTGTTGAACAACCTTGATGGCGTCTGCTTTGGCGCTGAAGAACTTACCAAGTACAGGGCCGAGCGACTCTACGTCCTTGACCGTTTGTGCTGCGGTCTTGACAAGTTTGACTGCGGTACTGATGGCCGCTAGCGCGGTGAACGGGTCAATCACTTTCGGCTACCTTCTTAGGCTCTGGCTTGCCCTTCTCCCGCCACTTCAAGCACCAGACCAGCAATCTATCGGACGACCACGACCATCTCACGCACTCAAAGACTGGCGCGGGGGCTTGGACTGCCGGCGGTGGTGGCGGCAGCGCGTCCATCTCAGCGTGCCTTAAAGTGATCCCAGAAGGCCGCAGCCGCCACGAACAGACCACCCAACCACAGCAGGGGCTTGGCAAGGCGGCTGAGTGTCTCCAGCACCTTAAACGCACCTTGGGCGGCAGCAAACGCCGCCGTCACATCCTTGGTGTTCTCGGTCAAGGCATCCACCTTTACCTCGACAGCAACAAGCCTATCGTAGATTTCGCGGTGGGTTATGTCTTCAGGCATAGCATTCTCGTTTCAACCAAGTTGTTGCAAATCATCCGCAACAGAGCAAAAGACAACATAGATAAAAATAGCAAAGGCGAGAAGCCAGATCATTACCAGCCCATCGCCACTACGTCAGCAGCACGATCAGGGTAGTCAGCAAGGTACTGATCTTTGTCTGCTTGTGTGTACTCTTTGGTTGTTTCGTCAGTAAACTTTACGATGAGTTTTTGCTCTGCAAAGTTAAGCGTGTATGAATCAATCATTTATACCACCAGATATGTGAATGAAAAATTGTAAGCAACAGCAGAAGCACTTACTGGATTTAAACGAATTTCTACGCAATCGTTTGTTGTGTCTGCCAGAAGCGCAATTGCTTGCGCTGCATAATTTACAACAGACGTAGATAAACCAGTACCACCAAGTTGTCTTGTCGCTGAAAAAGCTGAAGCAATCGGCAAAGACATTAGAACAACAGTATTTGTTACTGCTAGTGTTGGGTCGATACTAATTTGACCGCTAACAGTAACCGTATTACCAACACGCATATATTGGCAAGCAGAATAAGTAACAGCAGCCACGTTTGTGTTTGTGCTTACCTGCGTAGGCGTATAAGTACCGCTAAATACATTGCCGTCTGTGGTGGCTGGTGTGCCTGTGACTGATTTTCGGCCAATGATTAGCCCCGCTGCGCTATCTAGCGTTACTACAGCATCGCTGGTGATACGCATCACTTCTACGGGAGCAGAACCACCGTCAGGAGTGGTGCTAAACACCAAGCGTCCGGGCATGTCGTTTGTGCCGGGAGTGCCGTCTACTTCAGCAGTAATTATCGCCGCTTGAATAAAACCTGTTCCATCTGCACCACTTGCAATAACAGCAGCAAGTCTGTCACCTGACTCAACAGCAGTTACGCCACCAATAGTTGTGGAGCGACTTCTTGTCAAAAATAAAGTGCCACCACGAGTAGCTGTTGTTGAATTTGATTCAATAGATGCAGCAGACGTACTTCCATCAGTTCCACGAACTTGCATGAATGGAGTTGTTGCGCCGTAGGTCGCAGCCGCTTCTGTTGTGCCAAGAATTACTCGCCCGTCTGCTCTAACAACAAACGGTGTTGAATCAGGATTGGCTGAGTCTTCTACCAGCAAGGCATTACCTGTACCAAGCTGAGTAATACGCAAGGCGGCGTTGGTGTTGTCGGTTGTAGAAATTACTTGTCTGCCACCAACATTAAGCACCTTTCCAGCGCCGACATTCAGGCCGACACTTGTGCCAGTGCCGTCTGCCGTAAAGATTGCATCAACCAAGTCCAGGTCGGTGTTGACCTTAGTTCCCCAGGTATCTGTCGATGCGCCTACCTCTGGCTTTGTCAGCAGTAGGTTGGTGGTGGTGGTATCTGCCATGCGTTACTCCTAAATGGATGTCCAAGTCTCTGAATTATCAACGATTGCGACCCAACTTTCTGCACTGTCGCTGATCGTTGTGTAAGTTTCTGCCGTATCGCTGATTGTCGTGTAAGTCTCAGCCGTGTCACCGATTGCCGTGTAGGTTTCTGCTGAGTCGGGTATCGCACCCCAGCCAAATCCAAAGATGATGCCAACAGCGCCAGTGGCCGCATTGCCGCTGATCTCAATCGAAATGACACTGCCAACACTGTCAACTGATCCCGTACCCTCAACACCAGTAATGTCTTGGAACGATATAACCTCGGCCAGCATTGTGCCGACATCACCTGTGGCGCTGTTGCCGGTGATCGCTGTCGTGCTGGTGACGCTGACAGTGCCGACAGAGCCTGTGGCTGTGTTGCTAGTCAGTGCAATGGCGACAGACTGAGTAACGCTGCCAACTGCACCCGTGGCCGCATTGCCGGTGACAGCGTTGGTTGATGTGGCTAAGACCGATCCAACAGCCCCCGTGGCCGCATTGCCGGTGATGGCAATGGATACAGACAATCCAACTGTGCCGACATTGCCTGTGGCAATTGTCCCGTCCTCTTGGACAGATATATCAGCCAACAAGTTACCAGCAGCACCAGTCGCCTGGTTGCCGCTGATGACAACATTGCCTATGCCATAAGCACCAAGGCCGTAGTAGCCCGTCCCATAAGCAGCCATGCCGCTGCCCCTTGGTTAAGCCAGCCGAATCAGGCCGGTGCTTGCATCGTTGACGGGCATGGTCAGCGTGAAAGTGCCTGCGGTCACTGTCTGTGAGCCAAAGGTGTGGACGCTGACCGCCTTATTCGACTGAGTGCTGTTGTAGATCAGGACAGCATCAAACGCTGTGGCCAGCGTGACAGCAGAGTAACTGATGCTGGCGCTGGGGGTCACAAAGGCTGTCGTGCCGCTGGTGCTTGGCGCAGTGCCAAAGGTCACTGTCACGCCGCCGGCAGTGTAGCCAGTGCCTGATACCTCGTTGGTAGCGCTGTAGGCCGTGGTGGCGGCATTGACAGTGGCAGATGCCAAGTACAACGCAGCCTTGAAGGTGTCAGCAGTCGTTGCTGCACGAATGACGCCAGTGCCAAAGTTGTGATGACCGACCAGCAGTTCACCTTTGAAACTTGTACACATTGCCTGAGTATTTGCCATGATCTATTTCCTTAAATTTGTTCAGTGATGCCATCAGCAAAAACACCGCGCTTCAGCGCCATGTGAACAGATCGATGCACCAACTCGCCATCAAGCCAATACTCGACCCAAGTCGTTGTCTCGGTATCGTTATCCAATGACCCCTCACGCTTTTCAAGCAGTGACTCGTCCATCTCGCCTTTGGTGGTCGTAATCATATTCATCCAAAAGTCTTTGCACGGGTAAGCAATGCACCGCCAGAAGTTGCGCCCCTATCATCAGCAACTTGCAGGTCATTCAAAGCACGCTCATAGAGCGTTGACCACACCTGAATTCTATTGTCATCTTGAAGGTATGGCGCAGCTTGCAGCAGACTTCCGTACAAATAGGCGTCAGGGCTGGACTCCAAAATAAAGTTGGTTGCGACTGATGCCGACAACTTGCTCAATTTTGCGTAGTAAGTCAACTCGGTCGCATAGTCGGAGTCTGGTGTTGGCACAAGTCTAAATTGTTGGCCAACCACGCCAAAGAAACTTGGCCTGCCGCTGGCTGTGAATTTTGTGGCCTCTGCATCCAGCGCATCTATAGTCATAAACGACAGCGGGGTAACGGGATTAGTGCCACTCAATTTGAAAGACTTGACCTCCAAAAAGTCATTGGGCGTTGCGCCGTACTCGGCATTGAATGAGGCATTGGCCCTGACAATCATCTGTCTGGTGCGCAGCGTGCGTTCCATCTGCGCCTCGGCCAAAGAGATGAAGTCAGCAATAGCCGCCGTCAGGTCTGACCGATTGAGCCAGTCTGCAATGGATGCCTTCAATTCGGTGTAGGTTGTCAGAGCCATCAGACTGCCTTTATTTCTTTCATCACCCAGGTGTGGTCATGCTTGAATTCAAAAGTCCCGATGTGGCCAATCTCTTTGGAAACATCGTGATCAATCCATATTTTAAAGCCAGCAGCCGCTGCTTTCTGACAGAAAAAGACATCCTCACCGATATAGCCTCGTTTATCCACGCGCCAAGGCGTCTCAAACCAAGGCTCGGCCAGTGCCGCAAAGACATTGGCCTTGATCATCATCACGCCCATCCCCACAGAACCCACCTCTTGCAGGCCGGTGGACTCTGGCATCGTCCAGACCAGTTCCCTGTCGCCGTTCTCTTTGTACAGTTGCGCTGTCGGGCCAGTGGGCATTCTACGCCGTGCGCAGTTGGTCGCCACAATGTCAAGGTCATGCTTGAGAAGACGCTCGATCATGTCTTGCGGAAACCGCATGTCAGAGTCAATAAACAGGATGTGGGTGCAGCCCTCGGCCATCGCATCCAGTGACAACTCTGCCCTCTGGTTGGCAATCAATGTGCCTTGGCTGATTTTAAGGCTCACAGCGTCATTGGTGTTGATCGTGTGATACGCGACCATGTTCACCAAGTCGTAGCTGTACATGGTGTGAACCATGTCCCGTGCCGGAGTGCAGACCGCAATATAGTTCATACTTTCCCAGGTCGTGTTCTAAAAAATTGATTGTCGGAATCGTTGAGCCAGCGCTTCATGTACTCTTGATCATCGATCTTGCCTTCAGCTTTCATCTTGTAATAGAGAGCCTCGGGGATGGATGCCACCAAGTGCCACTCGCCATTCCAGTTGGCCTTGCCGTCCATAGCGTTGTAGATAGCCTTGTTGGCCTCAATGACCGAGGTCACATCTTGCTCAGTCTCAATGGTTACATCGCCAGTTTCGGCATTTTCATGCCAGTAGCGGGTGATGCCTTGATCTTTGTTTTCGCTAAATAGTCTTTTGTGAATCATTTAAAAAAGGGCCAGATTTCTCTGGCCCTTCCCGTTGCTTACTGTTAAGAAGTAACCAAGTCAGC
>Ga0208974_1000913_pt1 | contig 11757 bp, 6 predicted proteins | sample GreLakmeER15MSRF_FD_187699 | JGI IMG/M metagenome (GOLD analysis project Ga0208974, IMG submission 187699) | Freshwater lentic microbial communities from great Laurentian Lakes, MI, USA - Great Lakes metaG ER15MSRF (SPAdes) | ecosystem: Environmental > Aquatic > Freshwater > Lake | place: Great...
TCAAAGATGCTGCAAAAGAAATCCCAAAGATCTCCACCGCGCTTTTCAAAGTTGACGGAGAATGGAAGAAGATCTCTGTAGATGCCGAGCTTCAGCGAAAGAAGCTTCAGGATCAAGCATCATATATCGTTACATTAAAAAAGAATGTTGGCGATCTCCGAAAAGAATACGATGCGCGAGCAGAAGTAGCCAAGACTGATGCTGCCGTTAAGAAGCTTGGGGAAACCAAGAACAAGCTTAACGCAGCTGAAAAGACTCTCAAAGATGCAGTTAAGAAGTCTGAGCAAGAGATTAAGAACAAAGAGTCCGAGCGTATTGCAGTACTCACCGTTATTAATGCTCAACTTACTAAGGGTAACACTACTCTTTCAGTCACCTCTGAGCAAGAAAAGAAACTAAGCCTTTCTGAACGGCTTCGGCTTGTTACTCAAAAGCAGCTTACTGCTGAGCAGGAAAAGCAGCTTAGGATCGCAACTACTCAGCAAGGTATTGATACTGCACGTCGTCAGGCTTATGCTCTTACCATTGCAGGTGGTCAGCTAAAGAACTACGGACAACAGCTTAACCAGCTTTCTATGCAGGGAGCTGAAGCATTTGGTAACATTGATTACCAGATCCGCCGAGCTGGTGCTGCTGCTGGTGTTAACGCCGAAATGATTGGCGAAATGACTACAGCTGCAAAGCGTGCAGCTGAAGCAATGGGCTATTTCTCGTCTGAAGAAATTGCCAAGGGCATGTACTTCTTTGCATCAACAACAGGAACTGCTGTTGATAGCACGAGCGATCTTGCAAAAATGATGAGTCAGTTGACTCCAATCATGCAAGCAGCCGCTATCACATCGTCCGACATGGAATCTACCATCAAGGGCGTATACGGTGTTCTTAACCAATTCGGTTTGCCAATGGAGAACGCTGCTGGCGTTACTGAGCAGCTCTACTACGCAGCGCAAAAGACGGCTGCAGAGCTTCCAGACTTTATTGAATCTCTTAAGATGCTTGGTCCTGTGGCAGCACAGGCTGGTGTCTCTTTTGAAGATACACTAAAGTCTCTTGCTATCCTCGCAGATAGCGGTATCCGTGGAACAATGGCTGGACGCGCATTGCGCCAGATGTTCCTGCAACTAAACGACCCAGCAAATCGAGCAACTGAAGCACTTGATGGTGCTGTAAAGACTCAGCTTGGATTGAACAAGACCTTTAAGGAACTAGTGTTCCCTAAGGGCGAGTTCATTGGCATGGCTGGTTACATTCGCACACTTGCGAAGGTAACGAAGAACATGAACACAGAGCAGCGCGGTAATATCCTTGGTATTATCGCAACTGCTGCCGAAGTACCAGCATTGACGCAACTTATCCAAAAAGAAGTTGACGCAATGAAGGCAGGCACATCATCCATTAGTGATAACACTAAGGGAGTTGGTGATGCAACTAAAGCAAATGCACTCTTTGCCGACAGCTTGGAGCTTGTTGGTGAATCTACTAAGGCTAACCTTGGTAGGATCAATGTTTCTATAACAAACATTAAGGCGACAATGGGTGAGGCGCTTGCCCCAGCCATTGAGCGCCTCTCAGTAGTTCTTGCAGATGTTGCTGAAAAGTTTGATAAGTTTGCTAAGGCAAACCCAGAACTTGTTCAGACTATTGCAAACTTTGCCGTTCTTGGTGGAGTTGTTGCAACAGTCGGCGGCGCATTGCTTGCATTCTTCGGAGCGTTCCGACTTGTGACTAAGGTTGCAATTGGAGAACTCAAGCTTATTGCAAGTGGCGGTAAGTCTGTAACAACTGTACTAAGTGGTGGCGCTGCTGGCATGGAAGCCACTGCAGCCGCCGCTGGAAAAGCAGCTGTAGAAACTGCAAAGGTTGGAAAAACCACAAGTTTCCTAAGCGGAATCTTTGGTGGACTTAAGGCAAAAGTAGCCGCTCCATTTACAGCAATCAAAGCTGGGGGTGGAATTGGAGCCAAGGTTCTTGGTATTCTTGGTAAGGCTGGTGGATTCCTTGGAGGAATCTTTAAGGTTCTCAGCCTAAAAGTACAAGCAGTAGTTACAATCTTTGCTGGTTTATTCACTGGTCTATTCCAGGGTCTAAATGCTGGCAAGGGTGAAACAGATGCGCTTGGTGGCGCAATGAGCGTTGTTGGAACAATTCTTGAAGGACTTGGAAAAGTTGTTGAGATCCTTTCTGCAGCGTTTGGCTTGTTGTTTGAAGTTATGCGAGCAGTCGGAATATTTGTTGGCAAGCTCTTTGGAGAGGGCGGACCATTCAAGGGTGTTGCTGATTTTATCGGAGGAGCCTTTGGTCTCCTAGGTGATGTGCTTGGCAACATCGGTGGATTCATCGGTGATATAACAGATAACGTCAAGAATATGAACGACAATGCTCTTAAGCCAGAAAATACTGCGCTTGAGAAAATTGATGAGCAAATTCTTGCCATGAAGAAAAGCCTAGAAACTACCTATGGTTACGCTGCTATCGCGCAAGAACAGCGCCTAAAGGACCTTGAGGCTGAGCGCCTTAAGTTACTTGTATTAATTGATCTCAATAAAGCTGCGAATCAAGAACATACTTACCTTCTTGGTGGAAACCAAGATATTCGTGATGCAAGAAAACGTGCCGCAGAAGCTCTTGATACAAAGAACGGCAATGGTGGTAGCGGTGGTACTGGTACTGGTACTGGTACTAAAGATACTGCTGCAAAGACAGCTCAAGAAAAGGCTCTTGAACTTGCTCAACAGGCTGCAAGTCTTGCGGAAGCCCTATACAAGATCGATGGTCTTGATCTGAAGGCTTTGGTCAAGAGGTCAATGGGCAAGGTGGCGGAAGCCATGAAGCTTGCTATTAAGTACTCACTTCCTTACGCAAAAGCATTCTCTACAAAGACACTGACTATTGTTGGTAACTTTGCTGATGCTGTTGGTAAGGTTGCTTCTGCAATTGGTGGAATGGTTGACGCAGCTGAAAAGATTGCGACGTATAAGGCACCAGCCCCGTCTGCGCTAAAGAAAGTTGTTACAGATATTTCTGTGGCAATGAAGTACATGATTGCCGAAGCGAAGAAATTCTCTGGCAGTTCAGTGATTCAGGTGCAGGCATTTGCTGACTCAGCTCAGGCTGTTGTCGGATCTATCGGCGCTGCAGTAGACGCGTTTAACTCGATGGCTACGGGGGTGTACAGCCCTCCTGGAGATATCCTAAAGAAAGTTGCTGACGACATTAGCAAAGCGGTTGCTGCATTTGTAGCTCAGCTTGCTAGTGCACCAACGCAGCCAATGCTTGACAAGGCTCAGGCATTTGCTACGGCGGCTGATGCAGTTCTTGCAACAATTGGAAATGCTGTAAATGCATTTAAGGATCTCCGAAAGTTTGTACGACCACTACCAGGTGACCTACAAGCGGTAGTTGACACCATCGAACTTGCCATCCGAAAGATGCTTGTTTCTATGGGCAACTTTAGTTTGACTAAGGATCAGCTGGATGTGGTTGGATCGTTCGCAAGTGTGGCAAAGTTGATTGCTGATGCAGTCGGTGGAACCTACGATGCGTTCGTCAAGCAAATGGACTTTGTTGATCAGTTCAGGACCGAGATCGATTACAATAAGGTCTTTGGATGGATCGAGATGGGTATTCGCAAGATGGCGGATATCGCAGGGGCTATGCCAGTCGGAATGATTGCCATGGCGAATGATGCTGCTGAGGCTGCTACAGCGATTGCTGGGGCTCTTGAGGCATTCTTTAACCTTGCAGTAAATACTGGTGGCGACCCAGCGCTTCTTGCAGATTCTCTACAGGGGGCGGTGAACACCGTACTCGCAGTCATTGAGGCGTTTGCCTCTACGACTCAGTTCGTTGGTGCACAGTTTGTTGACAGCCTGATCGTCGGAATGCAGTCCCGTGAGTCTGCACTGGCGGCTGAGGCTGCTCGGCTTACACAGATTATGAGTGGTGTTGGTGCAACCTCTTCAATGAGGAACAACAACAACACAATGACCATTAACCATGTGGTTACTGATCCAAACGGTGTTCTCAAGAATGCCACGGCTCAAGAGGTCGCTAACTTGCTTAGCGGAGATGTGTTTATTAGCAATCTCCAGCATAGCATTAAGACACAGTAGTAAATACGGGGGAGGGGCTTCGGCTCCTCCCCCTGATTGAGAGGTCAGATGCCAACTCAGACATACGCTTGCTCGGCAGACGCTTCGGCTCTGAAGGGCGCGGACGGAACAAACTATTCTTCAGACTGGAACGGCACTGGCTACATGACTCCTATTGGGGTTACCTCCGCGGGGACCTATGTGTTCCGTGGGCTGATGCACTTTAGCAGCTTTAGCACCTCTGGGATTACCAGTATTTCTGCAGCTGAACTGCAACTTAATTATTACCACAGCGGAACTTCTACAAACAACGCAGTAAACTCTGGTAACAGCAGCACACGATCTGTCCAGGTTTACCTTGCCCCTTCTTCAATTATTAACGCTGGGACTGGTTCAAGCTTCCCAGCAACTGGCTGGACTAACTATTCTGGCTACACCTACGAAAGCAAGGCAGTTGGGTACCTTACTACTCCAAGTGCAAGCGTCACTGTTAGCGGAGTAAAGGCTGACGGTGCAAACATTAACATTGATGTCACCTCGCTGATGCAGTACGTTCTTGCTAACCCTTCGTTTACTTTCCGAGGCTTTGTTCTAAAGATTGATGACGAGTCTGCAAGTAGCACTAGCTCTTGCGTACAATTCTACGCAATTGACTCAAGCGTGCCAGGTAACGATCCAGTTCTTAGCGTTACCTACAATAGTAACACTGCACCTAATGCTCCGACTGATCTCTCTCCTACTGGGGGAGGGTTTACAACGAGCAAGGTTCTTTCTGCTACGTTTAGTGATCCAGATTCTGGAGACTCAATGAGTGGCTTCCAGGCTCAGATTTCTACAGGCAGCGGATTCTCTACAATCCTTTACGATTCAGGAGAAGTAGCAGCCACTGGTACTTCTATTGCACACACGCACACCGCAGCACTTACCTACAACACGACTTATTACTGGCGTGCTAGGACAAAAGATGCTGCTGGTCTTTGGGGTCCGTACTCTGATGGCACTGCTTCCTTTAAGCCAAATACAAAGCCAAACACTCCGTCTAATCTAACGCCTTCTGGCGGCTCTATTGTAAGCAGCCTAACGCCAACGTTTAGCGGAAGCTCCTCAGACCCAGACAGCGGAGACTCTCTTGCGCTTGCAAGGATTCGAGTTTACCGATCTAGCGATAACCGCATGGAGTGGGACAGTGGAGACTTCGCCTCTGGCGTTGCCTCTTTTACCAAGATCTTTGGAAGCGGCGGAACTACCTACAATAACCTAAGCCTGAATACCGCGTACTACTGGACTGCTCTTGTTAAGGACAGTAACGGTGCGTCATCTTCGACTTCATCCTCTGCAACGTTTACGACGTATGCATCAGGAGTCGGCGAGATGACTCCATCAGTAACAGCAGGTAACGGATGGGTAAAAACCCTTACACCGTCATTCAATTTTGTTACACCAGTAAACATGAATCAGTACTGGATTAGGCTTTACGATACCAATGGTACGCTTATCCGAACTATTGGTCCAACAGCCGTTAGCCCAGTAGCTACCACTCTTTCTGCTGCATACGTTTATGCGGGTGCTCCAGCTCTTGAGTGGGGGAATCGGTACCAGTGGACTGCTCAGTTCCGAGACACCAACAGCGTGACTCAAACAGAGTCATCAAAAGAAGTGTTTTGGACAAACGCGGCCCCTGTAGCAAATAATATTTTTCCAGCAAACAACCAGGCAGTTACCTCAATTAATCCTGCTATTGAAGTGGCATTTGCCGATCAGGACCTTTCAAACGGATTTGCTGACTCACCGACGGCTTTGTCCATTGAAGTCAGCAGCGCTACAGATATCATGTACACCATGAGTAAGACCGCTTCGCTTTCTAGCGTGAGCAATGCCTTGTCGCAAGGATCCTCTGGCGTAACTACGACTGCTGGTGCTGGAGGCGTAACTCTTACAAAAAATGTTCAGTACAAATACCGTACCCGCTATACGGACAACTCAGCTTCTTCAAACGCAGTGGGTTCTTATAGCGAGTACGTCTACTTTAAGCCAACAGATGGTCCAAGCGCTGCCTATAACACAACTGGTGGATATACTACTGGTGTTGCTGATAGCGATTTGACCACAGGAAAAATCAATAACGCTCTGCCAGAGCTAAGTTACACCTTTACTGGTGCATTTAGCAAAACGCAGAAGAGTCGGCGACTCAGGATTATTGAGACATCCTCTAGTAATGCCATTAGGTATGACAGTGGGTTTGTACTCACTTCAGAGTCTACACTTACAGTTCCAGATGGTATTCTTTTGAATAATGCTACCTACAAGTTTGAGATCACTGTAACAGATACAGACGATCTGGCTTCTACGCCAATAAACACAACGCTTATTGCTCTGTGGAACGCACCAGCACAAATCAATGGTCTGGACGTTCAGCAAGGCAACGGAACACTCAAGCTGAGTTGGGAACAGACGGCAGATGCAAACTTTACTAAGTACAACATCTACCGCCGCCTGTTTGGATCTGGTTCACAGTTTACGCTGCTCACCAGTATTTCAGACAGCACAGTGCTTGGCTACACGGACTACTCATCTGGGGTAGGCGTGAAGTACGAGTACAAGATTACGCAAACATCTCAGCCTGCTGCTTCTAACCCAGTTGACTCAGACATCGATGCTGCAACGCCAGTCACCGCTGCCTCAGAGTCCGATAACTGGTGGATTGTCTATGAAGGCGATGAAAGCCTTGGTGTTGAGCTTTACGTGGATTCAGAGAATCGCACAAACCCATACCAGGAAGAGATCTTTGAGCCATTTGGTCGAGACCGAAAGGTTATTGTCCGATATGCTCAGTTTGGCGTTGAGGGTAGTATCTCAACGTACATTCCTAACGACGAGACTTCGGTAAAGATGCCGAAGATTAAGTTGCTCTTTGGACTTAGCGTTCCGCTCTATCTTAAGACACCGTTTGGTGACGTGTATAAGGTATACTTTGGTACACCAACGTACGAGTACGCTACCGCTGGAACGGTCAAACTATCAGTAGGATATATCGAGGTTGACTAATGTATTCAGGCATCCCTAATCTTTCAGAGTTCAAAGAAGCGCTACTCGCGCCAATTCGTGACGTAAAGATTCGGGTTACTGCTTTGAACAGCAGCCTCACCCCAATTGAAGAGGTCACTGCCTCTACGATTGAGGGTACTGTCTATGTCGATACAGCACGAGCGACACGCAGGACGTGCCAGCTACGGCTTATCGACATGGGCGGTGAGTATACGCCTAAAGATTCAAGCTCTGTCTTTTACTGGGACAAACTCATTAGGATTGAGTACGGTCTTAAAGTTGGCGGAGACTACACATTCATTCCTCTTGGGATTTTCACTATTGACCGATCAGAGGTCATCGCAGAGAATGGTGCAGCCGTAATTAACCTTGACGGAAGTGACCAGTGGGATTCGTTCTCAATGGCAAACTTTGCAAGCAGCAGCGGCTGGGCAAGCGGAACCTCCATTAATACGATTATTACTGACATTGCTACCACATACGGTGTCCCAGCATCTCGACTAACTCTTGATCCTCTAACCACGCGAGGAGCTACTGAGAAGCAGGTCAACGTTACCTTGCGATATCAGATTGGCGAAAACGTAGGAGAGCGACTAAAGAAGTGGACGGAGGACTGGGCGATCGACATTTACTTTGACGTAAATGGAAACTTGGTAACTCGAGACATGACACTTCCTCCATACACTGGGACATCTAATAGCGCTGCTGACGCAATTTTTACAGCTGGGTCAAACGCTATTATGCTTGGAATCCAGAAGGCTCAGTCTTCGCACACAATCTACAACCACATTGTAGTCACTGGAGATACCGCAGATGGTACTGCTGCAGTTCGTGGTGAGTACATTGAAGGTACTGGGACAAACGTAAGCACTTCTCCACTTAAGCGAACATTTAACCAGCGATCAAACACTGGCTTAACTGTTGCTGAGCTTGGCGATAAGACTTTGGTCATCCGAACTACTACTCTAAAAACTTCTCAGCAATGCCTTGACCGAGCAATGGTCGAGCTATCAAAAAACCTAGTTGTGGAAGAAACAATCAACTTACCTACGATTGTGAACCCTCTTTTTGAGGGTCACGACGTTATCGAGATTACAGAGACGAACACTGGTCTTAACCAGCAGCGTTACACGCTGGATTCGTTTGACATTCCAATGCGTTCTAGCCGACAGGTCCTGAACGTGAAGAAGATGAGGGCACTGTAATGGCAGAGATTGGCGATAAGTCATTTACGACAGATATGATTCAGTTGATCAAGGATGCTGTAAAAGCTGAGTTGGGAACGAATGCGTATGTGAACCGCTACTTGGCGGAGATCACCGCAGTCAATACTACAACTTCAGAAGTATCAGTAAAGCTTTCTGGATCAGACACTGCTTCAGATAGCTTCCGAGTTCGTGGGATTCACTTGCCAGAAGTTGGGCAGCAAGTTGTTGCCTGCATTGATGGACAAGATCGTTGGATTGAGTCGGTCATCCGCCCAACGACCAGCACACCGTATCTAACGTTTTCTACTGTCGCGGCTGTCCCAGCTGGGTCGGTTGTAGCGTGGCTCACAGGAACGGCTCCTACAGGCTGGCTTTTCTGTGATGGCACTTCATACGCATATAACACCTACCCAGCCTTAGGAGAGATCCTAGGTGGGTCTGCGGGGGGAAATTTCACCACCCCAGACATGAAGGATAGGTTTCTTGGGTCTCTAGGGACTGTTGGGGCTTGGTCAAATACCAGTGGGACTATTGGACCGAACTCGACAATTACCAACGATCGAGCGCACACGCACTCAACTTCTCATACTCATACATTTAGCGGATCATTTAGCGGTTCAGGTCATTCACATGGTGCAACTGGGTTAAACCCTACGGCAACAACAATTGGATTATTGTCAAGCACTCAAGCTGGTTTACATAGCCACACTGCTCCAATCGTTTCTGAATCTAGCGGTTCGCCGTCTTCAACGGTTAACAGGGACTCTGGAGGAACGGCAGCTTTAACTGCATCTTCAACACATACGCATAGTTATTCCGCTGGCGCATGGACAACAACAAGTGCAGTTTCTCATGACCATGATGTAACAGTTCCTTCTCACGATCATGGAATTAACGGCGATACAGCTAGCGAGACTGCTGGCGGTACAGTTTCTGGAACAGTAGGAACTGATACAGCGGCAACTGGTGCAGCAACCTATGGAGGTTCTGCAATTTCGCCAAAAGCCACAAGACTAAACTTTATTATTAAAACCTAAGGAGGGCTTATGCCTGCTGGAAAGCACGACATTATTATCGAGCAAGGGGCTACCTTCCGACGGGTTATTACCTGGAAGGACTCGGCTGGAGCCGCAATTAATCTTACAGGTTATAGCGCCAAAATGCAGGTGCGAGAGCGTGTCCGTGATACGGACGTTGTGCTTGAGTGCAGCACTGCAAATGGGAGAATTACGCTTGGTGGTGTTCTTGGAACGATCACCATAGTTGCACAGGATGAGGTTACAACTACTTTGAGCGAGATGCCAAAAGCTGTGTATGACCTTGAACTTACCTCTGCTGGTGGAGAAGTTACACGCCTGCTTCGCGGGTACGCACAGATCGTTCCAGAGGTGACAAGATGACAGATATCGTAAACATCGAGAGCCCAAACACGGTTGTAGAAATCGATGAAACAAACCTAGAAGTAACAATGGCTGCAGCAGGACCGCAAGGTCCATCTGGCGCTACTGGAGCGCAAGGACCTGCAGGTGCTGCTGGAGCATCACACTCTACATATGTACATAACCAGAATGTACCCGCAAGTTTTTGGGACATCACCCACAACCTTGCTTCATACCCTTCAGTATCGGTTATTGATAGTACGGGCGGTTTCGTCGTTGGCGATATCAGCTACGTGTCGAATAACCGTTTAACAATCACCTTCTCTGGGTCTTTCTCAGGGCAGGCATTTTTGAATTAAGGAGATACCATGGCTACAAAGTTTCTTGCTAATCTTAACCTAAGTCAGAATGAACTCCAGAACGCTCGAGTCCAGAACCTGACAACGACCCAGATCAACGCGATCTCTGCTCCAGTTGAGGGTCAGATTGCTTATGATACGACGCTTGATGTACTGAAGTATTACAACGGAACTGCTTGGACTGCATTGTCTAGCGGCGCTGGAACCGTAACTTCCGTTACTGGAACAGGTGCAATTGCTTCTACTGGCGGAACAACCCCAGCAATTAGCATTGCCGACGCTACGACCAGCGTCAAGGGCGCTGTCCAACTGAGCGATTCTACAAGCACGACGAGCAGCATCCTTGCTGCAACTCCTACTGCGGTAAAGGCTGCGTACGACGCTGCTGCTGCCAAGGTAGCCAGCGTTACTGCTGGGTCAGCACGAGTAACAGTCGGTGGTACGGCAACCGCTCCAACGGTAGACGTTGCGGCTGCTTCAACCACTGTTGCTGGTATTGTGCAACTGTCAGACTCAACCAGCACAACGAGCAGCGTTCTTGCTGCTACGCCAACTGCGGTCAAGTCTGCGTATGACCTTGCCGCTGCTAAGGCAAACACTTCCGACAAGCTGAGCGTCTTTGCTGCGACCACCTCTGCCGAACTTGCTGGTGTCATCTCTGATGAGACTGGTACTGGCGCTCTGGTCTTTGCAAACACCCCAACCCTCGTTACACCAAACATTGGCGCAGCGACTGGTACGAGCCTTGTGCTTTCTGGCGACCTAACGGTCAACGGAACCACAACGACCGTAAACTCCACAACCGTAACGGTTGACGACAAGAACCTTGAACTTGGTTCTGTTGCAAGCCCAACGGATGCTGGCGCTGACGGCGGCGGTATTACGCTCAAGGGTACAACTGATAAGACGATTTCGTGGGTAGATGCTACGGACGCATGGACGCTCTCTGAGCATGCAGATCTTGCTTCTACTAAGGAATACAAGATCGCTGGAGCAAGCGTGCTCAGCGCCTCAACTCTTGGAAGCGGCGTAACTGGCTCAAGCCTTACGTCGGTTGGAACGATTGCCACAGGCGTGTGGAATGGTACTGACATTGCTGTCGCAGACGGCGGTACTGGTGCTGGCACGGCTGCTGGTGCTAAGACCAACCTTGGTTTCATGACCCGCTACGCAGTCACGGCAACGTGGAGTGCTGGCGAGACCAAGACCGTTACGCATGCCCTTGGAACCAAGGATGTGACGTTTAACGTCTACGACTCTTCAGATAACTACGTCATCGCTGACGTTGTTACTGCTACTACAAACACTATTACGGTAATGTGCAGCGTTGCTGGCGACTACCGAGTAGTAGTAATCGGCTGATAACTACAGGAGGTTTACATGCCTAAATTTACTGCGTCATTAAATCTCCCGAAGTATGCCACCGCTCCAGGGTATCCTGTGAACGGAGACATTTACTACAACACGACTGACAACAAGGTCTACTCACGCATCAATGGTGCGTGGGTAGACCTTGCCGCTTCTGCTGGTGGAGGTGGTAATGCAGTCTATTATCAGACAAGTGCTCCAGCGACTGGAAACGATGGCGACATCTGGATTGACTCCGACGACCTATCGGTAAACGCAAGCGGATCAAATGGCGCTAACGCTTATAATGTTCCCATCACAACCCAAG
>Ga0208974_1000914_pt1 | contig 11751 bp, 25 predicted proteins | sample GreLakmeER15MSRF_FD_187699 | JGI IMG/M metagenome (GOLD analysis project Ga0208974, IMG submission 187699) | Freshwater lentic microbial communities from great Laurentian Lakes, MI, USA - Great Lakes metaG ER15MSRF (SPAdes) | ecosystem: Environmental > Aquatic > Freshwater > Lake | place: Great...
TGACCCGTCATCGGGTCAATGGTGGTCATCTGCATCTCGTCAATATCTGGGTCTGGGTAGGAAACCACAATCTTGACTTGCGCGTCAGGCTCTTGCATCACCATTTGCAGGGTCTGCTCATCCAAGCCGGTGTAATCGTCAATCTGGACTTTCTCGTCATCAGTCCAGTAAAACTTGGCAATGCCGCACTTCCTGACCAGCGCATCCTTAAAAATGGCATAAGTGGTCAAGAACCCGCTGTTGTCGTTTTGGAAAATGTAATTGACATAGTCGGTGGCCTGCTGCGCAGACTTCACATCCTCTGGGCCGCGAGGCACAAACTCGACCACATTCTCAGAAGAGAAAAACACCTTCATCAAGCTGGGCAGCATGGCGCTGACAGTGTCGCGCACCTCCATCGCCACCACCTTGCTGTTGCCCTCGACCTCGTTGCCAAACAGGTCGCCTCGGTAGTACTCAGTCCCCCGCGCACGGGTTGGCGACAGGTCGCTGTCCACATAGCTGATGGCATCCGTCAGGTCTTGCGTGATGATCGCTTGCAGTTCCGCATCGTCCATTTGATTCTGGGATGCAATGTCGGTAGATAAATTGTCGGTAATGTTTTCAATCATGGCTGTGCCTTTAGGTAAACCGCATTGCCTGAATTTTAGTCTTTAAACATCAAACCAAGCCTTTGCATATTCGGGACGATTCTCCATGAGCCACGGCAGCGCGTCCTCATGCAGTTTTTTGGCATCAAAGCCAATTGTGTTGCTGCCGATGTGGTGGACATAGCTGGCCGACACAAAATGTGAGTAGCCTTTTTCGATCAAATCCCTACAATGCACATCATCTGAGTACCAATTCAGAGGGGGAAACTTTGCCGTCTGAAATGCTTCGTCCGAGATCCACGCAAAGATCGGGCTGACTTCCTCGGCCATCTTGATATGAGCTTCACTCGGAAACTTGTAAAAATTCAGCTTCTCAGGTTTCTCAGTAACCCTCACATTTTGACAAGGCCGCGCCGCATCAGTCCTTGATGCCACCCAGCCGACTTTGACGCTGCGCATTGTCCGGACAATAGCCACATCCTCCATCAGCACCTTCATGCTGGTCGGCGTCAGCACAATGTCATCGTTGGCCACAATGCATGATGACCAATCCTTCATGGCCTCACCAATGATCTCGTTGTAGTCATCGCCAAAGTTTCTTGGCTGGCCATAGATCTTGAAGTCAACCTCAAAATTCTCAATGACCGACTCTGGGCCGCGCAGGTAGACCGGACACTCTGGCGCGTATTGCTTGATCGACTCCAGCAGCACGGCCAAGCCATGCCCCCTGACTGTGGCAATGACAATTGGACTGATCATTTCTTGGCCTTGTTTCTGGCGCTGATGGCCGCCGCCTTGCTTTTGGCATCGGCCTTGGAGCTTGCCCCCCATGCCTTCAGACTCAGCAGCAGCCTGGTCGGCTTGCCGTCTTTGTACTCAGGGCCATCGTTACCGGCCATGCGTGCCAAGAACGATGCCCGTCTCGGGTTGTCGCCGGTCTTGACGGGTGGCTTGATGTCTTGGCCGGCAGCTTTGAGGCTGGCTCGGCCCTTGGCATTCAAGCCGCCGGATGGGCTTTTGCCCTCCTTACGCTGCCAAGCTGGGGTCTTCATTTCTTCTTGACGGGCTTGGCAGTCTTGGCCGCTGCCTTAAAGTCGGCAGCGCTTGGTGCGCCTTTAGCCCCAGGCTTGCGCATCTTTTCTTTAGAACCGGCTGCGATACGCGCCTGTTTGGCGTTGATGTTTGCGTAGAGTCCAGCTTTCATTTTTTAGCTCCAATCTTAATTACCAGCATCGGCTTGTCTTCCATGTCATCACCCTCCATCGCGCTGTTCTCACCGCCCTCGTAGTCCTCGCTCTCATCCTCATCACTCTCGGCAACCCATGCATCGCAGGTGCGGCTGGCTGCGCACTTGAAGTCAAAGATCTCGCAGTAGCCGAGATCAGCCTTGTCAATAACTTCCTCGGCGTCACCCTCGCCGCCAATGCCCTTTTCAATGCAGTCGAGCATTGATTCCTCTTGATTGAATGCCGCGCAGTTACCGCACCGGCTCATCTTGGCATCCTCAATGTCCACCTCCCACTCGCCTGCCTTTTTCTTCCAAAAAGCAGTATTGGGCAGGTCGGGATTTTCAGGGCCGTAGTTGGCGCTGTTGATCGCCTTGGCCCTGTTTCGCAGATTGATGGTGATGTCTTGTGTGGCCGTAGGGCAGTTCTCACCAGCCTCATCGTCACCCATCAACTGGGTCATGGTTTCTTTAATCGTGGCCATTATTTTCTCGCCTTGTTCTTTGCCGTGCGCTGACCGCGCATTGGCAGCTTGGCAGTTGATAGCGCAATAGCCATCGCCTGCTGTGGACTCTTAACAGTCTTGCCGCTGGATGTCAGCTTGCCCGACTTGAACTCGCCCATCACCTTGCCGACCTTCTTCTGAGCCTTAGTCATCATTTTCATAAATCCCCCTGGTTGTGAATGTCCAATTATGCAGTTCTTGATAGGTTTCGGCGTAAGGGTTGACTCCACTTGCTGCTGGCCGCCGACCCGTACATTCCCGCCACGGCGTCACTTGCAAAGGTCAAAACAAAGGCATCAGCCTTGTCTGGTGACGGCAGACCCCGCTTTTTGATCTCATCCTTGCCCTCAATGGCAATTTTGCCATTGCTGGTGAAGGTGTAGCGTACTGTGGCCAACTCACTGATCAGCACATCATCCTTGGCCAGTTTGCAGTCCCGCGCCTCCAGCCACGCCTTGGCCTTGTACCAAAGCTCAGCCTTCAGATTCCTGTAAGTGCCGCCCATCGCTGGGCTTTCTGAGACATTGATCCCCCGCGCCGGCAGACCCAACTCCCGCAGCCGGTCAACCACCCCAGCGCCCAGACCGATGCTGTCCACTAGGATCTCCCTTGGCTGCTCACTCGGGGCAAGCGCATTGAACTCGGCCACCACCGCCCCCGTCAACTGCATCAAGTCCAGATTCTTCCAAGTGCGGATGCTCTCCGTCACCACATTGCCCTGCCGCTTGCACAGCGCCGACCTGTCACTTCCGAACCGCGCCACATCAAGCCCCCAGACCATCGGCGCTGTTTTGCTGGCCGCCACATCCCTGTGCAGCGCACTCTCCAGCAAGTCCATCGGGATGACAGTGTCATCGTCCCCTTTTGGAAACTCACCAATCACCCTGATCCGGTAGACATTGCTTTCTTCGCCATAGCGCTGCGCCATCTCTTTGACATACTCATCACTCACCCGTGGCGAGTCGGTGCATGCCACCTGAAAGGTTGTCCACTCGCCGGCCAGCCTTGTGTGAGTGTCGTAGAAAAACCCGCTGCTCCGCACCGGATTGCCCAGCAGCAGGGTGACAGCATTGTGGCCAGACATCGATCCAGCCGCCGCCTCGAACACCTGCTCCGGCACGCCGCTGGCCTCATCGGCCACCAGCATCACATACTCAGAGTGAATGCCCTGCAAAGCCTCGGGCTGCTCGGCCCGTGATGTCCTGGCACTGATAAACATCTCCGTGGGCGCAGCGTTGAACTCAATCCTTTCCTGCTTGACAGTCAGCAGGCTCTGCAATGGCACGGGCATCGCGTTGATCCAGCGCTTCAACTCCGCAAACATGGCGTCATAAAGCTGGCTGCTGGTCGGCGCGGTGACCACCACCTTGACAGGGCTGCGGGTCATAAAGTACCAGAGCATCGCCCATGAGCTTGCCGTAGATTTGCCCACCCCGTGGCCGCTTCGCACGCTGATCTTTCGATCCCCACGGGCAATCGCCCCCAAAAAACGCTCTTGCCACGGGTCTGGGTCTACGCCCAGCACCTCCTTGACAAACAGCACGGGGTCATTGTGGTATCGCTCAACCCACTCGGCAAAGACATTTTTTTTGATCATGTGGACTTAATCTTTGGCCCATAAGGCTTGTTCAAATTCTCCGCAGAGAATTTTTGTTCTGTGGTCTTGAATGTAAATGTCCAATCATCTGCAATCAACTCAAGCCGCTTGACTCCTGCGGCTACGCCAGCACCCCAAGAGAGAACAAACCAATCAGGTCTGTCGCTCCATACGCCACCAACATTTTGAATCAGCGTTTTGTCAGTCATGTGTTCTCCTGTGGTGGCGTGCAAGTATGAATCGTAATCAGATCAGCAGTGCGCTTGCCGCAGCGGGGGCAGAAGTTGCGCTCCTGTATGGGCAGGGGCGGGGTGGTGTACAGGGGCGTACTAAATTCTGTTGGCCGCACTTCTGTCTTGTGATAAAAGCGATTACATCCATGTTGGTCTACGCCGTGATACCACTCAGGCTCCTGCACCGACTGCTCTGGCTGTGCCAAAGCATCTTTAATCGCCCACCGAACATGCCTACGCTCGTGTGCATTTGTTTCAATGTATTCAAGGCACATCTTTAGTGCTTCTTCTTTGGTCATGTGTTCTTCTCCTTGAGTTTGGCTTCAATGCCTCTAAAAAATTCACGCCAAAAACTATCGGTCGGGTCTGATGCTTCCATTTTTTCAGCGCAATCTGCAATCTCCTCATCTGTCAGCCCTACCCATGTGCGCTGTGGTGGATGTGTATAAAACGAGCCAGCCATGTGCTCATGAAACTGCTCCCACGCCACAGCCTCTTTTGCTGGCTTTGGCTTACAGGCATCATTGAACCCTTCTGCATAGCCCAACGCATAGTCTCCCGATGTTGGCTGTACCGTCAATTCTTCAATGCGTTTTTCCAGCCTTTTGATTGTCATTTCGTGGTATCGAATGATGAGTTCATCTTCATCACACTCGTCCAAGGCTTCTTTGATGGCGGTGATGGCATCTCGGCATTGAACCACCTCATACAAGCCGCCCGAAATAGACGCATCCAGCACTTTTGGAGAATTATCTAAAACCCCCTCCAACGCCTCAAGCGCCAGCTTCAGTCCTTCGTCTTTAGTCATATCAATACCCCCACCGAACACGGAAACACACTAGCCAAAGGTGCAACACAAACTCATTGCCACTGGCTATGAACCCCACGGCAAAGCAGGGCCACTTGCGGGGCCAGAACTCAGTTATCAGGTGCAGTTTCTTGTTCATTCCAAGCCTCCTTCCATAACCCACTGCTCGGCTTTCTTGGTCATGAACAAGCCCTCGGCGCGGGTCATCTTTGACGACCTGACAATGAGCACGCCTGCGGAGTCGTAGCCCAGCACCAGCACGTCCGTAAGCTCCTTCATTAGGGCTGAGTTCAGCGCTTGCTCTGCTGTGTAGTTGACGCTGGCTGGCAGCGCGATGACGGTCATGTTGTTCATTCTTTTGTCTCCTGTGGAAAGTGGAACGACCCGAACTTCACAGCCGTGTCGCCATCTTTGACCAGCACCACCAGCGTAGCGGCGGTCAGGTCGCTGCCGTAGATGGAGCGCAGTGCGTCCCAGACCTTTTGCATTTCGTCTTGGGTCATGTGTTCCCCCTTGCTCGGATGGCGGCAGCGTTGCTGGCCAGATAGGTCTGCAACATCGAGCCGGGGTCACATGCCAGCGCATTATCGTGAACCAACTTCGCACACGCCTCACGCTCTGCTGCTGCGACAAGCTCGGCAAAGCGTTCAAGCCACGCCCTTGTTTCGTGGTCAAGACAATACGGCTCACTAAGGTTGGCTTTAGGGTCAGCCTCTCGCGCCATGCGGATGATGTCTTCTTGTGTCATGCGTTCTTCTCCCTCAAAGCCCGTTCCACAGCCTCCATGAACACCAGCCAGTCGGCAGACATGGCCCCGCACTCAAGCGCAATAGCCTCGCGCTCCCACTCGGTCAGGCCCACCCACTGCCGGTTTGAGGAATGCTCTTGAGGAATCTGAGGAATGGCTTGGGTAATGGCTTGGTGCTCAGGCAACACCTGTATCCGGTCAAACATTGCCTTACCCTTATCGTAGAAGTCGTGGTTTCTTCCTGTGATGTAGCTTTTTTTCATATCAATACCCCCATCGAATACGGAAACACACAAGGTACAGGTGCACTATGAACTCGTCACCACTGCTAAAAAACCCAATGGCAAAGCAGGGCCACTTGCGCGGCAAGAACTCAGTCTTCAGGTGTAGGCTTTTTTTCATATCAGCAAACTCCATATCCAAAGGCCCGTAAAGAACAGCAGCAGACAGACCACCATCAGCGCCACCAGCACAAAGCCAACAACAACACTGCCGATCACCTGCCAAGTTTCCGGCACTGGCTCAATATCCTGCGGCACTGCCGGATAAGCCTTGACCTTGCGCGTCTCTGGCTCAAGCCCTGCCGTGGTGAAGTGGCAGTCCATGCCGCATTCCGGTTGGCGTGGGCATTCACGATAACCCGTGTCGCACATCCTGGTCATGCTTGCCTCGCTTTCAGCATGGCGTCTGCCAGTGCATACGCTTGCGCGGCCACCTCATCCGTTGTGCTGCCTGATGACAGATTTTTGAACACAACCCCAGAGGTGATGAAAGATGCCGCAAAGTAGTCGCGCAGGGTCATGCCGTTGATGGCAGGCTGTTCAACGGGGATTGCTGTTGTAACTCTTCCTATGATCATGTCGCCACCTCCTCAGTGTTGGCCAAGTACGCCTTCAAGCGCTTCACCCGATTCTTGTTGTACGCCACCAGCGCAGTCGCATATTCGACCCCACTCTCGGCTTGCAGCAGCGCATGCTCGGCATGCAAGAGTTCATGCGCCACGGCCTGCGCTGGCGTGACAGTTTTCAGCATCAACCGCAATTCAGTCCACATATATTTCCACATTATCGTTTCTCCCTTTTAATAATTCGACCAATTGTCATATCACTAACTTCAAATCTCTTGGCTATCTCTGTTTTAGTTATTCCTTGATCGAATAACTTTAATACTCTGGCAATAGATATATTTATTCTAGGTCTGCCAGCACCCTTTCTTTTGCCGCCATGATTTAATGGCGTCATTTATATCTGTCCTCTTTAATCGCAATCTCAATTACTTCCTTCATGTCATCGCTGATTAACTCGAATATATCCGCGCCATTTACCCAGACCTCAACCAGATATACCTGTTCAGGGATAGCAGGCTCAATTACTACCCCTGCCTCTTTAATCTCCGGCTCTGCGGCCTCCCACTCGTACCAGCACTCCAGTGGCTGGCGGCACAATCCCGTAATGTGTTCATGCATCAATTTCATTCTGTCTCTCCTTGTAATGCCCTGCGGATTGCCTCATGCGAAACAATGACCCCGTGGCTGGTTTTTAAAATTGCCGATATGGCCCTAAACGAAATTCCTGTCGCACGCATCTCCTTGGCGTACTTCAGCGCCGCCTGCTCTTCCGGTTTTTCGACCAGGACTGCCGCCTGACCCGTGCCTTGGATGGCATACCCGAACTTTGCTGAACCGCCCAGATGGCCACCAGCCTTGCGCTTGGCGGCTTGCCCCTGCTTCTGGCGTTCCTTCAGCACTCTGCGCTCATGGCCGGCGAATGAGCAAAGGATCTCCAGCATCAACTGAGCGTAGATGTTGCTGGAGTCAGTGACATCCCCGTGGCCGTTGATGATCAGCTTGACGCCAAGCTCCTTGCACTTCTTGATCGACTGCAAGGCATCCAGCAAATCACGGCTGAACCGATCCAGCTTGGCCACGATCACAGTGTCGCCTTGCTGGAGGGTCACGCTGTTGGCGCTGAGTCTGGCAAAGAAAGGGTCAGCGCCAGAGACGCCACCATCCTCAATGAACTGGTCGATCACCAGGTTGTGGCTCATCGCGTTGCCCTCGATCTGGCGCTTTTGCTCCTGCATCGAGGTGTTGTCAACCTGCTCCGTGGTTGATACCCTCACATACCCGTAGACTGTCATTAGTTGCTCTCCCTGTTAATTTATTGACTCTGAGTGCAATTATGTAGCAGGTTGGCGGGTTGTCAAGGGGTTTTTAAAAAAAATTTTTTTTAGGGATGCAGGTTGGTAGGTGTTGAGTGCCGCATCAGCCGCCCCCGCCGAGGCGCGGGACGGGGGGGGGCGCGGCGCGGCGGCGGCCAGCCGGCGACCACCAGCCCCAGATTCCGAGGGCTAACCCTCGTCAATCGTGTCGTTGACAACCCCGTTTACGGGCGTGACACTTCGATGCCGCAATGCGTCCAGCGCCAAGCTGCCAAGGTCGATGTTTACCAGAGGCGCAGCCTTGTCGCTGTACTGGTCGTTTAGCTTGCCGGCCAGCCAGCGCCGGTTATCGGTGCGCAGCTTGGCAAGCTGCACCTCTTGGATGGTTGCGGCGTCTGCAATCTCGATAGTTTGTTCTGCTAAACTTTGCCCACCACGCGCACGCGCCTGCGCGTAGGCAGAGCGGCGCGTCTCGCCGCCTCTTTCAATCCATCTGTCGAATGTCGTAACCGCGACCCCCAATACCTTGCACAGCGCGGATGTCGTGCCGCCGTTTGCAATGTATTCGATGACGGCATCCTCACCCCCGAACTTGTGTACGGCTTTGTTGGCTACGCTGAGTTCAGCCTTTTTGCTTTGTGCTGCCGCAATGTTTGCAGCGCTTTGGTCGGCTATCTCAGCCAATGTGTCACGGCTCATGCCAAGTACTCCTCAATGATTTTGAAACCCTCATCGGCTGACCTGGCGATCACGCACAGGTAGCCCTCATCGTTCAATTGCTTTGCAATGCAATTTTGCTCCTTGCTGACAACCCCGACCCTTGTCTTCATCTCCACAAACAACCCGCCAAAGCCCTTGGATCGCTTCAGGACGCACAGATCCGGCATCCCTGCCAGTACCCCCTCGCCATGCAATCTCACGCGCTCTGACGCCGATCTGTCGCCCCCATTCGGTATTGCTGCAATCAGCACATCTGGATAGAAAGCCCTGACCCGCTGCACCAGCCGCACCTGTTCTTTGTGCTCAATGCTTTGTCTTTTGCGTTTTAGGTCAATTGCCACCATTCCGCAGATTCTACGGATTCGCTTGCACTTGCGGGAGTCTCATCGCTGAACATGTGGCAATGGTGTAATACTTTTTCTGGGATGCACAAGTTGTCGGTCTTTGTACAAAAGTCCTGACTGAACGAAACCTTGGCCCAGCCGTTCTTGACCAGCACTGCTTCAAACATCCATTGCCCAGGTCTTTCGTTGACCCTGCGGAACTTCTCAAACTCCTCTGCCTTGAAATTCCACTGCTGTATCCTCGACTCCAAGTTCGAGCAGTTTTTGCACAAAACTCGTTCCTCATCTGACCAGCATTTATCTCTTGAATAAGTTACCACTGTCAACCTCCTAAGTCGGGTGACCAAAGTCGAGAGACCCCCTTAAGGAAAAGTCTCCCGACCACTCGACTTGTCAAGCTCATCAAAAATCGGTGACTTTGCTGTGGATAACTTGGGGAAGAATCCCCAAGGTTATCCCCAAGCGCATCATTTTGTCGGGTGACCGGCCACCCGAGGTCCCTCCGAGGTCCCTCCGACCACCCGACTTGGTTGGAGCAATCATTTCAGCCTTCATGGCGGCCACCATTGCCCAGCAAATTCCACGCATTGTTCTCTGCATTTGGCGCGAATCTTCTTAGCACTGACAAGTTGACGGAGCGTTTGACATCGCTTTTTGATGCACCAGGCACGGCAGCATAGATCTCAGCCCAATCCAATTTGTAGGCATTCGGATGTAACCGGCAGTCCCTTGGAGCGTTTGATCCCTTGCGGATAACGACCCCTTCGGGATGCTCGTTCAGGATTGACTGCACAAATGCTGCCGCCGTGTCGCATTTGTCCATGATCCTGATGGACTTGTTTTCTTCAATGCGTTGCGCGGCCTCCTGCTTGCGGCTGGATTCGCTTGTCGGGTAAGGGATGACAGTGATGCACTGGACATCCTGCATGTTGCCGTGGCGGGTCAGGACAACTTCATTGTGAATGTGGGTCTGAAAGCTGATCTCGCGGTGGATCGGCTCGTAGCGGGTCTTGATGAGCCGCATGAATCGGTTCTTTTCCTCATCCATGAACAGGATGGCGGTCAGGGTTGCATCACCAGTAAAGGCACTTGCACCACGGGCCAGAGCACTGTCATCGTTGGTCTGTGCGGTCTTGGCGGTGTGGGTGATTATTTTTATCGGGGTATTTAGTTGAGTGTAAATAGTCTGCTTGATAGCGGCCATGTAACTGCCGACCTCAGAGTTATCATTCTCATTATCTATCTCTAAGGTTGCATTTGAAGTATCTATTATGAGAAATGGCCGTTCAGTAGTTGTGTGTCTGATTACATTCTCTGCTAAGAGTAATATCTCTGGCACTTTTGATCGTTTTGATTCAATGACGATAAACCACTTGGAGACTTCAATCGGATCGAGATTCCAGTATTTGACATAAGCATAAAGAGATTGCCTGACTTGGTTGGCATCCTCGGTGACATAAAGAATCTTTCTGCGGGATTCGGTTTTGAGTGGTGAGTCTGATAAGGTGAATCCAGCGGCGATAAGGCAGACACTTACCATTGCCGTGGTCTTGCCCACACCAGGCTGGCCGGCGGTGACCGAGAAACTATGGGCAAGGAATCCATCGATCAGGTATTCGACAGGGTAGAGCTTGGTCAGGTCGAGGGAGAGTTCTTTCCAGTACGGGGCTGGCAAGTCTGTGGGTGTTGGCTGGTCACTGGCGACTTGAGCCTGCTGCGCTTGGATAAAGTTGGAAAAATCCTCGACTGCCGACTTTCGGTCAGCGGCTTTTGATGGTGGAGCGTAGCCGCCCATCTTGGCATGGTGAAACAGCGTGCCGATGGAGACGCCCTTGCCTTGGTGGAAAGACTTCCAGTGTGTGTCGATGTCCTGCTCTGACTTGTACTTAAAGCCTTGACTGCTCCAGTTCGCCCAGAGTTCATGGCCTTGAGCGCCGAATGCCGTGTGCAGCGCTTGGCCGATCTCAATCCATGTCGTGTAATCTGAATCTGGGTTGATGAATTGCAGGGCTTGGGCTGCCTTGCTGTAGTCATCGGTGGAGGATGTGACCGGTGTATATACAAAACTGTCTGGCTTTGGCCGTGGCACTTCAGCCGGCTGATTGGAGTTGTCCTGCTCAATGACGCCCCACATCGTGAGCAAAGACAATAGATTGTCATGCACCTCGTTAGATAGCTTGCCGACCAGCTTTGAGCCGGACAGCAGCACCGACTTGCCTGGTGAGGTTGGCAGCCCGAACACCTCAATCTCTTGGCCGCCGCCCAGCTTGTACTTGGGCTTGATCTTGTCCAGATCCTCATCAGCCACAAACAGGAAGACATGCCGACCCCTGCCGGAGACGCTTACCTCCGTGAGTTGATCCTGCTGCTTGACCCACTCGGCCATGCGTTTGATGGCGATATTGGTTGCACCTGTGGAGTGCTTCATGTCCACATCGAGGCAGACAAGGTATGCGCCACTGGACATGGATGGGGTCTGCATCACGATGCCCAGATAGTTGCCGGCCGGCGCGGCATCCATCGCTTGCACCTCTGATGCGCTGTAAAGCTGGTCGGGTGTAGTGTCACGCGCTACACCTTGGCCACTTTTTTTGTAGGGGATCTTCTTGCCATCGGCTGTGGTGGCAAAGGTGCAGAACACTGCACTCGGATGCTGCTCGATCAGCTTGACAGCAATGGCTTTTGAGTTGGTGAACTCAGTGGCCGTTGCTTTTGGTAAAATACTCATGTTGTTGATCTCGCGGTTGACGACAAGTTGTTCTCCTTCTAGCTGGAGGCTAGTTACCCCTGATGGTTCACGCCGTCAGGGGTTTTTCTTTG
>Ga0208974_1000917_pt1 | contig 11728 bp, 12 predicted proteins | sample GreLakmeER15MSRF_FD_187699 | JGI IMG/M metagenome (GOLD analysis project Ga0208974, IMG submission 187699) | Freshwater lentic microbial communities from great Laurentian Lakes, MI, USA - Great Lakes metaG ER15MSRF (SPAdes) | ecosystem: Environmental > Aquatic > Freshwater > Lake | place: Great...
TCGGTGGCAGCCGGCTGGCCATCAGGGAAAGTTGGTAGAATATAAAATTTAGTGATGTCATAACCACTCAGTGGCAGTTCTACGTCGGCCTGTGCTAATATGGCATTGTTCAGGGCTAGATCTTTGTTTCTAGTGCTGGCACTATCACCCACGGTGTTGGGATTGGCAATCAAGGTCCAGTAAGGTTGACCAGTGCTGGGATTTACAGCGTCAATGGCAGTGCCCACTGGCACATTGCCGTTGGCACGATAGTATTGGTCGCCGTTGTTGACCACACTGAGATTGGGATAAAAATTGCCTGGATCCCAGATCTGATTGGTCACAAACGGCTGTTTCATTATGTCCTGGTACTCTTGTGCGTTGACCAGGGGTGTGGCTTTCACACGCCACAAGTGTGGCAACCAGGTTTGACTGAATCCTTCGCTGGCAAACGCTGCATCCTGTATCACGTAGTATCTGGGCAAAGGCAAAGGTATTTCTGAATTTAAGGGATTGTAATCTCTTAGGTTGGGAAACTCCAACACATCACCACTCATGAGCTTGCGACCAAATGTGTCAATCATGTTGTTGTAGTGGAATGTGATAAACAGGGTGTCGTTGTTCAAGAACAGACCAAATTGTGTGAGATCAAAGTCAATGTCCTGTACACGGTACACACCACGCATAACATAGATGTCAGGATCATAGGCTCTATCACGATTTTCCAACAACAACAGGTCTTCGATAAACAGGGGATTCAGTTCTTCCCGCACAGGTATGGTTATGTCAGCATCGCCAGGATCACCAGTTTTTGGACCCAGATATTTGTGTATATAAATGTCAAGGCCACCCACAGTGTACATCTCACTGATGTTGCGATCAATGTATTGATAATCGCTGGTACGATTGGGACGGTATAGACTCAGGCGTGGCATAGTAGTATATTTATGGGCTGATTTGACCAACAACTACAAAGCCAGTATAATTACATGCATGGATGAGTTATATCAACGGGTAGATCGTGCAGAACGCCAAATAGCCACAATCAAAAACAAAGTTGCCCGCCAGGACTTGTTAAAAATGGTTAAAACTGTAGATGCAGCCATGGTGGCCGCAGACATGGAAAGTGTGGAATGCCGTAGGTTGCACAAAGAAACTGCACGCTACAAGGAATTGGTGAAAAAGGCCACGGATCTGATCGTCAATCTGGAACAACACCTGACATTTGCGGCCTTGCTAAACGGTTGACCAAAAATGGCTCTGGTGCTATAATAATACTTTACACTTAGGAGAGCCCATGAACGCACGAGCCGCAACTGTGATCAAGCCTTTGAATCCCAAAGGTGCCGAAACCAAATATATTGGGCACGAGCCTGACTGGAAATTCCAACCCACTGAAGAAACTCGCATCAGTGCATTCAGCAAAGCCTTTGCCTGGTACAACTATCACTATGGCAAACGAGATGCCAAGGACATGCTGTGCCAATACCTGGATGTCAATCACCGAAGCAAAGATGCCAAACTCATGCGTGGCATTCCTGACAGCCAGATCCGACTCACACCGGCCTGGGTATGCAGGATGACCCTGATGGGACTGACGCTCAACGAGCATGAACAGTGTATCATTGACGAACAGATTGCCACGATGCTGAAAATCAAACAGGAAGTTAAAAAGGTCATTGACGAAGCCGAAGTTGCTGTGGCAAAACTTACCATACAAGATCACCTGCGTGAGAAAGTTAGTGAATGTGCCGGCGAGTTGGAAGGCATGTTTGACGACTTCGTCCAGTCTGGAGCCAAAATGAGCGCAGACTGGAAACCTATTGCACAGATACGTGGCATGAACATTAGCCCCAACATGGTAGGCATCATTGCTGATGTGTGGAAACTTAAACTGGCCGAGTTTGAAGAAGTCTTAGTCGGTGAGGACGCTGACCTTGTGGAAGGCTATGCACATCTCAACAAGAATCAGATCAAACAGTGTGTCAAGTTCATTGAACAGGTGATCGCCGACTGTGGAAACTACGTGCAGATCAAGAAGGTAGAACGCAAGCCCAGAGCTAAGAAAGCGGTCAGCCCAGAACGACTCAGTGCCAAGTTCAAATATCTTAAAGAATTTGCTGAGCTCAAATTGACTAGTATTGCACCAGCACAGCTAGTGGGTGCCAGCGAAGCCTGGTTGTATGACACCAAAAAACGCAAGTTGATCCATGTTATGGCAGATGTTCATATTGGTACATTCAGTGTCAAAGGATCGGCCGTTGTAGGGTTTGACACCGTGACTACACTACAAAAAACTCTACGCCGTCCAGCAGAACAGCTCAAAGAGCTGTTGGCAGGTGGTAAACCCGCGGCTCGCAAGGTGTTTAAAGACACCAAGGCCACGGAAACCAAGTTCAACGGGCGTGGCAACGAGAATCTGATCATACTGAAAGCCTGGTAAATACAGGGAACACGGAGTTCCCATGGCACAAGCAGAATCAACACTACAGACCCTCAAACAAACGCTGATTGATTATGTCCAGTTACAACTGGGCAGTCAGATTGTTGACATTGAACTGGATGCCGAGCACTACGAGGCTGCCTACCAAAAAACCATAGGAACCTATCGCCAGCGGGCACAAAATGCATATGAAGAAAGCTACATCTTCATGGAGTTGGTCAGAGACGTAAACATCTATACCTTGCCGCAGGAAGTGATCACAGTGCGTCAGATTTTTCGCAGGACCTTTGGTGATAGCACAGGACCATTTGCGTCAAATTTTGATCCATTCAGCCAGGCTAGTATGAACGTGTATTTGATGAACTTCAACGTGGCCGGCGGTCTTGCCACGTATGATTTCTACAGTCAATATGTGGAACTGGCTGGTCGTATGTTTGGCGCCTACATGAACTATACCTGGAACCCGGTCACAAAGAAACTGCAACTGATCCGCGACCCCAAAGGCACTGGAGAGAATGTCCTGCTTTGGTGTTACAATTTGAAACCTGAAGTGAATCTGCTACAGGATTTCCAAATCAGTCAATGGATACGTGACTACATGGTGGCCAATTGCAAGTACATCATCGGCGAAGCAAGGGAAAAGTTTGGCACCATAGCTGGTCCACAAGGCGGTGGCACACTCAATGGCGCAGCCATGAAAGCTGAAGCTCAAACTCAGATGGATGTTCAAATTGAGCAACTCAAAAACTACGTAGACGGCAGCCAGCCCATTACTTTTGTAATCGGTTAATACTTACTAGATTTAATTCTAAATTCATGCTATACTGTAGCATGAGTTCACTGATGATTGACATAGAAGGTCTAGGCACCGGTCCGGATGCTACCATACTGACCATAGCCGCACAGAGCTTTGATCTGTTTGGTACAGGTCATTATGATCGTTGCTACTATGCTAGAATCACTCTGGAAAGCCAGCCCAATCGTACCATACAACAAGACACCATAGACTGGTGGGCCACTCAACCCGAAGCACAAACCGAGGCATTCATGGAAGAAGGTCGTGTAGACCTTGATCAAGCACTTGATAGCCTGTATAAATTGGCCTGGCAACACAAGTTTATCTGGGCCAATGGACCCACTTATGACATGAACATCCTAGAGCATGCCTACAAGAGCTACGGCAAAAGCCTACCTTGGCAGTTTTACAATGTGCGTGATGCCAGAACCATCTACAGTTTATGGCCTGAACTACCCAAGCCGCCTACCAGCCATCATGCGCTGGAAGATTGTCGTAGACAGATTGACATGTTGCAGGCCACGTTACGGCACTTAAACGTAAAGGAAATCAAATGATCATTGGAGTATGCGGACTCATAGGAGCAGGCAAAGACACCATAGCAGACTATCTGGTAAACATACATCAATTCCGCAGAGAAAGTTTTGCCAACACACTCAAAGACGCTGTGAGTGCAGTGTTTGGATGGGATCGTGAACTGTTGGAAGGGCGGACCAAACACAGCAGGGCCTGGCGTGAGCAAGTGGATCCATGGTGGGCAACTCGCTTGGGCATGCCTGATTTGACTCCAAGATGGGTGTTACAATACTGGGGCACCGAAGTGGTGCGTCGAGGATTTCATGACGACACCTGGATAGCCAGTTTGGAAAACAAACTGCGTAAAACCACCGACGATGTGGTCATATCAGACTGCAGATTTCCAAACGAAATTGATGCTATCAAATCTGCCGGCGGTGTTGTGGTGCGTGTGCATCGTGGGCCCGATCCTGAGTGGTATGAATCGGCGGTAGCTGCAAATCAACAGGTGCAATCTGCCATGTCTTATATGCTGGCACAAAATGTGCACCGTTCAGAATGGGCCTGGATTGGCACTCAATTCAACGCTGTTGTAGACAATAATACCACCATGGATCATCTTTACGCACAGCTCAACGATCTGGTTCAAGATCTCCAGGTCTCCATGTCAAATCACTCTTAGCAATTTCTATCACGCAGTTTTGACACACAGTTTTTAAATTGCGTAGTGTGTTGTTGTTGAGATTGCCGTCTGTGTGACAAACCAACAGTTGTACAGAATATTTTGCACGAAAGCCACAGCGATCGCAGGTAATTTTTTTCTTGTAACCTGCTGTTTTCCATCTAGGATCTACCGGTTTGAGTCTGCGGCCGCGCCGGATGCAGTGCTCACATAAACGTCGGTACTGTATACTGTCAGCACGGTGATAAGCCACAGCTCTAAATCGTTGATTGCAGGCCATACACATGGGTCTCATGGGTGTATTTACCCTTAACCCTACCCAGTAGGGACGCAATCACAGCTTGTTTTTGCCTTTTTCCATAAATATCTTTAACTAGAAAAAGGAATTACCATGGCACTAATATCCCCAGGCGTAGAAGTCACAATCATTGACGAAAGTCAGTATATCCCTTCTGCTACCAATTCGGTACCTTATATTTTGTTAGCCACAGCACAGAACAAAATCAGCGGCGCCGGAGTTGGAGTGGCTGCTGGTACTCTTGCTGCCGACGCCAACAAAGTCAGGCTCATGACCAGCCAGCGAGATCTATTGGCCACATATGGCAATCCTTTCTTTTACAAGACCACCGCTGGGACACCCATCAACGGATACGAACTCAACGAATATGGGTTGTTGGCTGCTTTCAGTGCCCTGGGCGTATCCAATCGTTGTTATATACAACGTGTGGACATTGACCTGGCAGAACTCACAGCCACCCTGGTCCGCCCAACTGGAAATCCTGACGATGGAACATACTGGTTAAATACTGCCAGCACGGCCTGGGGAATTTTTCAATGGAATCTAGTAACTGGTGCGTTCGCAAACCAGGTTCCATTGGTGATCACCGATACTGCCAATTTAGAATCTGGCAGCACAGTACCATTGCAAAGCATTGGCACCATAGGCGACTATGCAGTGGTGACTACCAGCACCCAGAATCCCATTTACTACAAGCGTGGAGGTCCTATATACCCCACACAAACCAGCGACGTGACCCTGGGCGATTTGTACAATACCTGGGTATTGATTGGAACCGATGACTGGAAAACAGCATGGCCCACAGTGCAAGGCACTTTGGCACCCACCAGTCTGACAGCAGGCAACAGTATCACGATCAATGATACTCCTATATCTGTTCCTATTGCTCCAGACAACACTGTTGATGGACTCAGTGATGCTATCAATTCAGCCGGTATCACCGGAGTGTATTCCGCAGTGATCGGCGGCTCTCTACAACTTTATGCTGACAGCACAGCCACCAATGATGGCAGTACCGCAGGTGAAGGTATTGTAGCAATCGCAAATCAAAATGGCAATCCATTGGCCACGTTGGGCATCACGTCTGGCGAATATCTAGCTCCAGATTATCTGGCTCAATACAGCTACAATGCTCCACGTTGGGGCTCTACACAGACCAACCCACGTCCTACTGGATCAATTTGGCAGAAAATCAACAATGTGAATTTGGGAACCAACCTTGTGGTAGAAAGATTCAACAGCACACTTGGCACCTTTGTTCAACAAGCCTGCCCGGTTTACTTTAATGATGCCTATGCTAATTATGGACTAGACCCCAGCGGTGGCGGCGGCAACATTCCAGCTGGCGCAACCTATGCCCAAGTAGATGTTTTGGCCAACAGTACCAGCACTTTTACTATCTATGAAAAGTTTGCGACAGGATCTACCATAATCACTGGAAACAACAGTACACCAGGTCCGTTCACAGTTGGCAACACATTTACTATTGCCTATTCACAAACCGGAGTGCAACCAACCTCTACTGTGACGTTTTCCACACCAGTAACTGCAACCATTGGCGGTACAGGTACAGCATCTGATTTTGTTTCTGCAGTAAGTGCCGCGGTTGGTTTAAATGCTCCTGTTAGTGCTACAATTGCCAGCGATGGTAGTATCGTAATGATCCACGGCCAGGGCGGCAGCATACAGTTGATCAATACCCTTGGCACTCCTATCACCACAGCCGGATTTACTACCGCAGTTCGTGGAGTAAAAACCAACTATGTCAATGGTGCTGCCTCTGGAGTGGTATTGAGCAATTGGGTTGGAACTCCAACATTTACCTATACTGCCAGTGCTACTGCACCAGACCAAGACCCAGCCAACGGACGTCAATGGTATTACAGTGCAGCCACCACAGGCAGTGCAGATATCATGATCCAAGATGATGGTATTTGGCAAGGTTATCAAAACGTCACCAATGATGTACGCGGCGACGACCTCAGTCTTACCAATGCCACAGGACCAATTTTTAGTACAACAGCTCCGCTGACACAGACCAACGAAAGTCAAAGTCCCCTGGCCTATGGTGACCTTTGGATCAACACCGGTGATTTAGAAAATTATCCAGTGATCAGTCGTTGGAGCAGTGTGGATGAAGTAGATCAATGGCTGTTGATTGACAACACCGATCAAACCACACAAAGCGGAATCCTATTTGCAGATGCACGCTGGGCCCCCAATGGTACAACCAATCCCATCAGTGATCCTATTCCAACTGTGGTGAGCTTGTTGACCAGTAACTATCTGGATCTTGATGCACCAGATCCTAGCTTGTATCCACAAGGAACCCTGTTGTGGAACACACGTCGCAGTGGATTCAATGTCAAGGCATTCCAGGTTGATTATTTCAATGCAACAGATTATCCTGATACCACATTGCCTGCAGAAACCAATGCCTGGGTCACACAAAATCCAGTCAAGACCGACGGTAGCCCATACATGGGCCGCCAGTCACAACGTGTACAGATTGTTCAAGCTCTCAGAGCTGGTATTGACACCAGTACCACTGCAAGAGAAGAGCAATTGGTCTATAACTTGATCAGTTGCCCACAGTACCCAGAATTATTGCCCAACATGGTGGCACTCAACAACGAACGCAACAACACAGCATTTGTCATAGCAGACACACCGTTGCGCCTGGCTCCAGAAGATATTTTGGTCTGGGCCAACAACAACAATGGACTGGGACTCAGCTCAGGAGACGGATTCTTGACACGTGATGTGTATGCCGGCGTATTTTATCCAAGTTGCCAGACCACTGATACCACTGGTTCTCTAGTGGTACAGCCACCCAGCCATATGATGATCCGAACAATCATCCGCAACGACGAAGTGGCATTTCCATGGTTGGCACCAGCAGGAACACGTCGTGGTGTGATAGACAATGCTGTACAAATTGGTTACATTAATGTTGCCACTGGTGAATTTGAAAGCCTGGGAGTTCGTCAAGGACTACGTGATACCTTGTACGAAAACAGTATCAATCCTATCACTTTCATACCTGGAGTAGGTATCACCAATTTTGGTAACAAGACCACTACCACATTGACCAGTGCCTTGGATCGTATCAACGTGGCACGTTTGATAGCATTCATACGTGGTCGCTTGGAAGTCATTGGCAAACAGTTCTTGTTTGAACCCAATGACCAAATCACACGCAATGAAATTAGAAATGTTATTGATAGCTTAATGATTGATTTGGTGGCCAAACGCGGTATCTATGACTACCTGGTAATCTGTGATCTTAGCAACAACACACCAGCACGCATTGATCGTAACGAACTATATGTGGATATTGCTATTGAACCAGTCAAGGCTGTAGAATTTATCTACATACCGGTTCGTATCAAGAACACAGGAGAAATTGCTGCAGGTGCAGCGGTCTAATAGGAAACAATCAGGGTTTATACCACCCTGATTTTTCAGACCCAAGCTACCATAAATAACAGTACACAGGAGATAACAAATGGCCGTTTCATCGCTCAGTAGAATGACAGTGCCTTTGGCAAGTGACCAAAGTAGCCCAGTCCAAGGTTTATTAATGCCCAAGCTCAAGTATCGCTTTAGAGTGATATTTGAAAATATTGGCGTGAGTACACCCCGTACAGAATTAACCAAACAAGTCATGGACTTTACACGTCCAACTGTGAGTTTTGAAGCCATTGATGTTCCAATCTACAACAGTACTATCAAGTTGGCCGGCAAATATTCGTGGGGCGATCTCACTTGCCAAGTTCGCGACGATGCAGGCGGACTAGTCAGCAGGTTGGTCGGCGAGCAACTACAGAAGCAGTTGGATTTCATGGAGCAGAGCAGTGCTGCTGCTGGCATTGATTACAAGTTCCTTACACGCTTTGAAGTTCTGGACGGCGGCAACGGTGCCAACGAACCCATAGCATTAGAAACTTGGGAGATCTACGGTTGCTATCTCAGCGAAGTCAACTACGGAAGCATGGACTACGGTACCAGCGAAGTAGCCACAATCAGCATGACCATACGCTTTGATAATGCAGTTCAAACTCCGGTCGGCAGTGGAGTTGGCGCTGTTGTTGCAAGAACCGTCGGCGATGTAGCTACAGGCTAAAGCTCATGAGCTTTGGCCAGGATTTTTTACAAGGGTTTTTTACACCCGACGGGCTGAAAGATTATGCCCACGCCGCCAAGACATTTCGTACCAACGGATACGAACTCAGTCCCCGGACCAAGTTCCTCTTCCATGTTTTCTTCAACATCAACACTGGACAGATTCCAGCCTTGCAAAACGTGTTTGGCAATGGCGATGTGGTCAGTGTGGGACTCATGGTCAAGACAGCACAGTTGCCGACCTACACAGTCAGCATTGACACAATGAATCAGTACAATCGTAAACGTCTGATTCAAAGCAAAATACAATACAATCCAGTACAGATAGTGTTCAATGACGATCAAGGTGACTTGATTCGCAACATGTGGTACAACTATTTCAGTTATTACTACAAAGATCCCAGCCAAAAATATCAAGGCAACCCTACCATCGATGGTACCATTGGCGCCTTGCAGACTTTGCAAAATGGATTTGGTTACAACACTAGAGATACCTACAGCGGAGATCGTCAGGTCAATGATTGGGGTTACATTGGAGAAAGCTACAACGACGGCACCAAAAATATTGGCGCCGGCAAAGACGGAGGCAAGCCACCTTTCTTCAGAGACATAACCATATATGGACTCAGCCAGAAAAAGTTTGCAAGCTATACCTTGATCAATCCCATGATCAAAGAATGGCAACATGACATGTATGATTACAGTGCTGGCAACGGCATTATGACCAATACCATGACCATAGAGTATGAAACAGTCAAGTACGGGCAAGGCGCAGTGGGCGGAGCGACTCCCAGCAATGCTGTGGTGGGATTTGGTGATCCAGCTCATTACGACACTGTGAAAAGTGCTCTAGCTCGTCCTGGGGCCACTGCCACAGTGTTTGGACAAGGCGGACTGGTCGATGCCATTGAAGGCACATTTGATGACTTGGCCCTGTTGGCCGACGGCAGAGGCGGAGTGCAGAATATCCTAGGAGCCATACAAAAAGCTGGCACTGTCAATCAAACTTTTAAAAATAAAAATCTTAGAAGCATTGTGGATCTAGAAGTCAGACAGGCCTCCAAGGACATATTGCGAGCTTCCTTGCCTGGGGCTGTGCGTGTGGCAGTCAACACAGCCAACGGCATGTTGTTTCCTAAACCACCTGTGAGATAATCATGGGCTCCGTTAACAGTTACAATCCACGAGTTGATCTGACTGTACAAATTTTTGATCGTTTCTACGAGTACGAAGCCACAGTATCGTCCTTGGAATATGATGCGGTGTTCAGTTTTTTCCGCAGTGTGTTTGGCACAGCTGATGCCGCTGGTAACTTTACAGTGACCTTGTTTCGCATAGCAGAACAAAGTGATATTCCTGTGATGGATTTGTTACAACAGTTTGAAGGAATGGGAGTTCCAGAACTTACCTTGACTTTGAGTTACTATCTCAATGGATTAAGAAGCAGCAGTACCATGTTGGGTCTGAATGCACCGTTGACACCAAATTTCTATGTGGCTAGAAACGTGCGAGCATGAGCAAGTTTGCACAAGGACCTTATACCGTTAAAAATGCTGCCAAGTATGTGGGCAAAGGCACGCCCAGATATAGGTCGGGCTGGGAGCATGCATTCATGCGTTTTCTTGACAACAATGACCACGTGGTCAACTGGGCCAGTGAAAGCCTTAGTATACCTTACCGCAATCCTGTGACTGGCAAACAGAGCATGTATGTGCCGGACTTCCTGATCACCTACAGAAACAAAAACAACCAGCTCATAGCCGAACTGGTGGAAATCAAACCCAAAAAACAAAGCGTGATCGAAAGCAAGATGAGCGCCAGAGAAGGTGCTGTAGTAGCTGTGAACTATGCCAAATGGGACGCTGCTACCAAATGGGCTCGCCGCAACGGACTCACATTCAGAGTTATCACCGAAGACGATATGTTCCGTAACGGCAACAAATAAGCCCGGTAAATACGGTATGACACGACGCTTAGAAGAGTTGTTTGATCTGCCTCCTACTTCAGAAGAAATAGATTCAGCTGTGCCCGCCTTGCCCGAAACACGCATGAGCCTGGCCGAACTGGATTCAACCATTGACAAAATAGATGCGGCCTTGCCGGCTGTGCGTGATCTAGATGCCAGCGACCGAGAAATGGACGATCTGGCAGACATGGCCAAAAGCAGCTACAACGATCTCATGGATCTGGGCATGCAGGTTGATTCGAGGTTTGCCAGTGAAATCTTTGGTGTGGCCAGCAACATGCTGGGTCATGCCATAACAGCCAAAACGGCCAAACTCAACAAAAAGCTCAAAATGATTGATCTCCAGTTGAAAAAAGCACGCATGGACCAGGATCGCAACAAGGATGAACCTGTAGACACAGCACACGGCGAAGTACTCAATCATCTCAGTCGCAATGAACTGTTGGAAAAGTTAATTGGCAACAGAGACCAAAACAATAACAAAGCATAAATATCATATAGGGATACAAATATGAAAAATTTTAAAGATTATCTAGCAGAAAGCGAAAGAACCTACAGTTATCGCATCAAAGTCGTGGGCGATGTTGCTCCTGACTTTATAAAAATGCTTGAAGAAAAACTCAAGCAATTTGATCCTGTAAAAATTTCAGCTGTCAAAAAGACTCCTATCCAACTCAAGCCTGCGGACTTTCCAGCACATGCCAACCAAAGCGTGAACAGCATGGATGTAGAATTCCGCTATCCAGCCATTGAGCCACAGATACAGCAGATTGCTCAGTTGTTGGGACTTGATCCAAATTGTATCCGTTTGTTGACCACGGCCTATGAAGACAGCATGGCTGAAGAGAAAGAAAAAGTTGAAGAGCAAAACAAAGACCTGCTCACAGACACAGACTATCCTGCTCCTGATGCAGAACAAAAAG
>Ga0208974_1000919_pt1 | contig 11719 bp, 4 predicted proteins | sample GreLakmeER15MSRF_FD_187699 | JGI IMG/M metagenome (GOLD analysis project Ga0208974, IMG submission 187699) | Freshwater lentic microbial communities from great Laurentian Lakes, MI, USA - Great Lakes metaG ER15MSRF (SPAdes) | ecosystem: Environmental > Aquatic > Freshwater > Lake | place: Great...
CTTCTGGTACAAACGGTACAAACGGTACAAGTGGTACCAACGGTACTTCAGGTACTAATGGTACATCAGGTACAAACGGAACAAATGGTTCAAGCGGTACGAATGGTACTTCGGGAACTAATGGAACAAGCGGCACAAATGGAACCTCAGGGACTAACGGAACAAATGGTACTAGTGGTACGAATGGAACTTCGGGAACTAATGGTACTTCAGGGACTAACGGAACAAATGGGACATCAGGTACGAATGGGACAAATGGAACTAGTGGAACAAATGGTACCAATGGAACTTCAGGCACTAATGGAACAAACGGTACATCGGGTACAAATGGTACGAGCGGGACCAATGGAACTTCGGGAACAAATGGAACTAGTGGTACTAACGGTACGAATGGAACATCAGGTACGGATGGAACTAACGGTACTTCGGGAACAAATGGAACTTCAGGAACTAATGGAACTTCAGGAACTAATGGAACTAATGGTACATCAGGGACTAACGGAACGTCAGGAACCAACGGAACAAATGGAACTTCAGGTACGAATGGAACTTCAGGAACGAATGGTACATCAGGTACTAACGGTACGAATGGAACATCAGGGACAAACGGTACTTCAGGTACTAACGGTACGAATGGAACATCAGGGACAAACGGTACTTCAGGAACAAATGGAACTTCAGGTACGAACGGAACGTCAGGTACTAACGGAACGAATGGAACGTCAGGTACTAACGGTACTTCAGGAACAAATGGAACTAACGGAACTTCAGGAACAAATGGTACTAGCGGTACAAATGGAACTTCAGGGTCAAGCGGAACAAATGGTACTAGCGGTACAAATGGTACTAGCGGTACAAATGGAACTTCAGGTTCAAGCGGAACAAATGGTACGAATGGAACATCGGGAACTTCAGGTACGAATGGAACATCTGGAACAAATGGGACAAGTGGTATATCGGGAGTAAATGGAACATCAGGTACCAATGGTACTTCAGGAACAAACGGAACTTCAGGGACGAATGGTACAAACGGAACTTCAGGTACCAACGGTACATCAGGAACAAACGGTACGAATGGATCTTCGGGAACAAACGGAACTAGTGGAACGAATGGAACTTCGGGGACAAACGGAACAAATGGTACGAGCGGTACTAATGGAACATCAGGAACGAATGGTACTTCAGGTACTAACGGAACAGATGGGACTAGTGGAACAAACGGAACAAATGGTACAAATGGGACTTCAGGAACAAATGGAACTAGCGGAACGAATGGAACCTCAGGTACTAACGGAACGAATGGTACATCGGGAACAAACGGGACGAATGGAACATCAGGGACAAATGGAACGAACGGAACCAGCGGTACTAATGGAACATCAGGAACGAATGGCACAAATGGAACATCGGGAACGAATGGTACTTCAGGGACTAACGGAACAAATGGTACGAATGGTACGAATGGTACTAGTGGAACCAATGGAACTTCGGGAACTAACGGTACTAATGGAACTTCAGGAACCAACGGAACTTCAGGTACCAACGGTACTTCGGGAACAAATGGTACTAACGGTACTTCAGGTACAAATGGAACTTCAGGTACAAATGGAACTTCAGGAACTAATGGAACTAATGGGTCAAGTGGTACTAATGGAACATCAGGTACAAACGGAACTTCAGGTACAAACGGAACTTCAGGTACAAATGGAACTAATGGATCAAGTGGAACTAACGGAACTTCAGGCACAAATGGATCAAGTGGAACTAACGGAACTTCAGGTACTAATGGTACAAACGGAACTTCAGGTACGAACGGTACTTCAGGTACAAATGGAACTAATGGATCTTCAGGTACAAATGGAACTTCAGGAACAAATGGAACTAATGGAACTTCAGGAACAAATGGAACTAATGGATCTTCAGGTACAAATGGAACTTCAGGAACAAATGGAACTAATGGATCTTCAGGTACAAATGGAACTAATGGAACATCAGGTACAAATGGAACATCAGGTACAAATGGTACTTCAGGAACTAATGGAACTAATGGGTCAAGTGGAACAAATGGTACTTCAGGAACAAATGGTACTTCAGGAACAAATGGTACTTCAGGAACTAATGGTACTTCAGGAACTAATGGAACTAATGGGTCAAGTGGAACAAATGGTACTTCAGGAACAAATGGTACTTCAGGAACTAATGGAACTAATGGGTCAAGTGGAACAAATGGTACAAACGGAACTTCAGGAACGAACGGAACAAACGGTACTTCAGGTACTAATGGAACTTCAGGTACAAATGGAACTAATGGAACATCAGGAACGAATGGAACAAATGGAACCAATGGTACGTCAGGTACGAACGGAACTTCAGGTACAAATGGAACTAATGGATCTTCAGGTACAAACGGAACTTCAGGTACAAATGGTACAAACGGAACTTCAGGTACAAATGGAACTAACGGTACTTCGGGTACCAATGGAACTTCAGGTACTAACGGAACAAATGGTACAAACGGCACATCAGGAACTAATGGAACTAGCGGAACCAATGGTACATCAGGGACTAATGGGACTTCAGGTACTAATGGAACTAATGGGTCTTCAGGTACGAACGGAACTTCAGGTACCAACGGTACCAACGGTACAAGTGGAACGAATGGAACCTCAGGTACGAATGGTACTTCAGGGACTAACGGAACAAATGGAACAAATGGTACGAGCGGGACCAATGGAACATCAGGTACAAACGGAACGAATGGAACTAACGGTACATCGGGTACTAATGGAACTAATGGGTCTTCAGGTACGAACGGTACATCGGGCACTAATGGAACAAATGGAACATCAGGAACAAATGGTACAAGCGGTACTAACGGAACTAATGGAACTTCGGGTACGAATGGAACTAACGGAACATCGGGTACGAACGGGACTAGTGGTACAAACGGAACTTCAGGAACGAATGGTACAAATGGAACTTCAGGTACTAATGGAACATCAGGTACTAACGGAACGTCAGGAACCAACGGAACAAACGGAACTTCAGGTACGAATGGAACTTCAGGAACGAATGGTACAAGTGGAACTAACGGAACAAACGGGACTAGCGGTACAAACGGAACCAATGGAACTTCAGGAACGAACGGTACAAACGGAACTTCAGGAACAAATGGTACGAATGGATCTAGTGGATCTAGTGGACTTTCTGGCGTTGATGGGACTGATGGTACATCAGGTACAAACGGAACTTCAGGGACAAATGGTACATCTGGAACTAACGGAACTAACGGTACCTCAGGAACAAATGGTACGAACGGAACTTCAGGCACTAATGGCACAAATGGATCTTCAGGTACTAATGGTACGTCAGGTACTAACGGAACATCAGGTACAAATGGTACGAACGGAACATCTGGAACTAATGGTACATCAGGTACAAATGGTACATCAGGTACAAATGGTACGAACGGAACATCTGGAACTAATGGTACAAACGGAACTTCAGGAACTAATGGGACTTCAGGGACAAATGGAACGTCAGGTACTAACGGGACTTCAGGTACGAATGGTACAAATGGTACATCAGGAACCAACGGTACTTCAGGAACGAATGGTACAAACGGAACAAATGGGACTTCAGGTACGAATGGTACAAGTGGAACTAACGGAACAAACGGGACTTCAGGAACTAATGGAACAAACGGGACTTCAGGTACAAATGGAACAAATGGGACTTCAGGAACTAACGGAACATCAGGCACCAATGGAACCTCAGGTACTAACGGGACTTCAGGAACGAATGGTACAAACGGAACAAATGGGACTTCAGGTACAAATGGAACTTCAGGAACGAATGGTACCAACGGTACAAGTGGAACAAATGGAACATCGGGTACTAATGGTACAAACGGAACTTCAGGTACAAACGGAACTTCAGGTACTAACGGGACTTCAGGTACTAACGGGACTAATGGAACTTCGGGAACAAATGGTTCAAGTGGTACCAACGGTACGAATGGAACTTCAGGTACCAACGGAACTTCAGGAACGAATGGTACAAACGGAACTTCAGGGACGAACGGTACTAATGGTACAAGCGGAACGAATGGTACTAATGGTACATCAGGAACTAATGGAACTTCAGGTACCAATGGTACAAATGGAACTAGCGGTACTAATGGAACATCAGGTACTAACGGAACATCGGGCACTAACGGAACGAATGGAACGTCAGGGACAAATGGTACTAATGGGACTTCAGGAACGAATGGAACTAATGGTACAAACGGTACGTCGGGGACTAATGGAACTTCAGGTACGAACGGAACTAATGGTACATCAGGAACAAATGGAACGAATGGAACTTCGGGTACTAATGGAACTTCAGGAACTAATGGCACGAGCGGGACCAATGGAACGAACGGAACCAGCGGTACTAATGGTACAAACGGAACCTCAGGAACGAATGGAACATCTGGTACTAACGGAACGTCAGGAACCAACGGAACAAACGGAACATCAGGTACGAATGGAACTAGCGGAACCAATGGAACAAATGGAACTTCGGGAACAAATGGAACTTCAGGTACAAACGGAACATCAGGTACAAATGGTACGAACGGAACATCTGGAACTAATGGTACATCAGGTACAAACGGAACAAATGGTACTTCGGGAACTAACGGTACAAGTGGAACCAATGGAACTTCAGGTACTAACGGAACAAACGGTACTAGCGGAACTAATGGCACATCGGGAACTAACGGAACTTCAGGTACGAATGGTACAAATGGAACTTCAGGTACAAACGGAACAAATGGAACAAACGGAACGTCAGGAACTAATGGAACTTCAGGTACAAACGGAACAAATGGAACAAACGGAACGTCAGGAACTAATGGAACATCAGGTACAAATGGAACAAGTGGAACTAACGGAACAAATGGGACTTCAGGTACGAATGGTACTAACGGTACAAGTGGAACCAATGGAACAAACGGTACTAGCGGAACTAATGGAACTTCGGGAACTAATGGAACTTCAGGTACAAACGGAACAAATGGTACTAGCGGAACAAATGGTACTAGCGGAACAAATGGTACCAACGGCACTAATGGTACATCTGGTACGAATGGAACATCGGGAACAAATGGTACGAACGGAACATCGGGAACTAACGGAACGAATGGTACTAATGGAACTTCAGGAACAAATGGTACAAGCGGAACGAATGGTACATCAGGAACTAACGGGACTTCAGGCACCAATGGTACAAATGGTACATCAGGAACAAACGGATCATCTGGCACTAACGGAACGAATGGAACGTCAGGGACAAATGGTACATCAGGTACTAATGGAACATCTGGTACGAATGGCACTAACGGAACATCAGGTACGAATGGAACTAATGGTACAAACGGAACTTCAGGTACGAACGGTACTAACGGAACATCGGGAACTAATGGTACAAACGGTACGTCGGGGACTAATGGAACTAATGGTACATCAGGGACTAACGGAACTAATGGTACATCAGGGACTAACGGAACGTCAGGAACCAACGGGACAAACGGTACTTCAGGTACGAATGGAACATCGGGAACTAATGGAACTTCGGGAACCAACGGTACTTCAGGTACGAATGGTACAAACGGAACCAATGGAACTTCGGGTACAAACGGTACATCAGGAACTAATGGTACTTCAGGTACTAATGGTACAAACGGAACTTCAGGTACGAATGGAACATCAGGTACAAATGGAACTAATGGATCTTCAGGTACTAATGGAACTAATGGATCTTCAGGTACGAATGGAACATCAGGTACAAATGGAACTAATGGATCTTCAGGTACGAATGGAACCAATGGAACATCAGGAACTAACGGAACATCAGGTACAAATGGAACCAATGGATCTTCGGGAACAAACGGTACAAACGGAACTAGCGGAACAAATGGTACTAGCGGAACTAATGGAACTTCAGGTACAAACGGAACAAATGGTACTAGCGGAACGAATGGAACAAACGGAACAAATGGTACTAGCGGTACTAATGGTACAAATGGAACTAGCGGAACAAATGGTACTAGCGGAACTAATGGAACTTCAGGTACAAACGGAACAAATGGTACTAGCGGAACGAATGGAACTTCGGGAACTAATGGAACTTCAGGAACTAATGGAACAAATGGAACAAATGGAACTTCAGGTACAAACGGAACAAATGGTACTAGCGGAACGAATGGAACTTCGGGAACTAATGGAACTTCAGGTACAAATGGAACTTCAGGAACAAACGGAACAAATGGTACTAGCGGTACTAATGGATCTTCAGGAACAAATGGTACTAATGGTACTAATGGATCTTCGGGTACTAATGGTACGAGCGGAACTAATGGAACTAGCGGTACCAATGGAACATCAGGTACAAGAGGCACAAGTGGTACCAACGGTACGAATGGAACAAATGGTACATCAGGTACTAATGGAACATCGGGAATTGATGGACAAGTAGGTGTTGCAGGTAATGATGGTTCAAATAGTGCAAGGTGGAAGTATGATATTGGTGGATATCCTACTGCAGGTACAAATTATTTTGTCGCAAATTCTTCAACAGTTGCATCAATTACTACCTTTTATTTTAATTATTACGAGATTAATGGAATTAATTTTGATAATTGGTGGACAACCTTAGATACTGTAAAGACTGCAGGTAATGTGTGTTATTTACAAATAACGGAAGTTGGTAGTAATAATGTAATTGGAATATATCGGGTTGGTACTATGACTGATTCAGGAACTGATTGGAAAGTTGATGTCTCAACTTTTATTTCTGGACAGGGAACATTAATTGACCAAGCAATTTATAGTATTTCATGGGTATATAACGGTAAAGATGGAACGTCAGGAACTAATGGTGGCGGAGGAGGCGGAAGTGGAACTTCAGGGACAAATGGAACTAGTGGAACGAATGGTACAAGTGCTGGAACTTCTGGAACTAACGGAACAAGCGGTACTGGATTTAGTTCAATTTCACCAACAACAGATAATAATGTATTAACCGCAAATGGAACTGCAAATTCTGCAACATCAGAACCAGGACTTACTTATAATGGAACAACTAATGTTCTTACAATTAGCGGATCAACGTATAATATACATAATCCAAATACTCAATTAACTACTAATGGAGGTTATGGTGATATTGTGACATTTGGTACTGGAAGTTTAACGGCAGGAAAAGTTTATTATTTAAATACTTCACTTGCATGGACTTTAACCGATGCAAATGCCGCATCAGGTGCTACAGGAATGTTAGGTGTTGCTTTAGGTACAGCAGTTTCAGATGGACTTGTAGTTAGGGGTTATGTTAGAAACACGGCATTTACCTCAACGGACGGACAAATACTTTACCTTTCCACAACAACAACTGGTAATTTAACATCAACCGCTCCTTCAGGAGCTTTAGATATTGTAAGGATTGTTGGTTACCAAATAAGTGCAACAAATGATATAATTTACTTTAATCCTTCAAATGATTGGGTGGAAATTTAATAAATAAACTATGATTAGAAAAGTCGAAGGCCAAACTTATAATCCACCAAAAGAAGGACTAATGAGTAGTTCAGGTCAAACAATAACTTTTACCGAAGCGGTTATTGATAGTGTTCTAATACCAGCTAACACATTTGCACAATATGATATAGTTGATATACTTAGTAGAGTGGTAAAAACCGGCACAAATCAAAATGTGATTGTTAAAATCCGTATTGGCCCATCTATTAATACTTCACAAACTTTAGTTGGTACAAGTTCACAGGCCGGAACAATTAACGTATTAACACCAACATTTCGAAGATTGTTTATTCAAAATGTTAGTAATTCAACATATGTATTAAATGAAGGAACGACTTACACCGGGGTGATAGACCTAAATCCTTCCACCGCATACAGCAACATCACCACTATAGATTGGACTGTGGATAATTATATTATTATTACAATAATTTCGTCTACGGCTATTGTTGTTTTTCCTGCAGATGTTGAATGGTCAACATATATTGTAACAAAATTAGTTTAATATGATAAGAAAACGAAATGGTAAATTATTAAGAATGGCTCAAAATGGGACAATTGGTACCTCTTTTGCTTGTGCAACTGAAACGATTATAGGTTCAGTTAATTTACCTGCAGATTTTTTAATTTCAGGAGCCATAATTTTAATCAGAGCTAACTTTATAAAAACTGGGACAAGTAGCCAAATAACACTAAAACTTTATTTTAATACAACAGAAAGTTTATCTGGAGCCTTATTATTAGCAACTGGTGGGTCACCAACAACAACCGATTTATCCCCATATATATATAGAACTTTTTGTTTTGATAGCTCAACAACCGCAAAGGGTATGAATTCAACTTTTAACTCCTTTTTTGACTATGGTGAATCAAGTACAACTGTGGAATCATTTTCATTTACAGATTGGTTACCAAGAGGTGGTAAGTTTTTTATTACAGGACTTAGATCGGGCGGTACGGATACCATACAATCATTAGGAATAACAATAGAAGTATGAATACAAAAATAAACGGAAAGGGAATGAATAGTATTTACAACACAACTCCCGTAACTTCATCCAGTACGAGTCAAACAATTATGCAATCTTTATTAGTTCCAGGAGGTACATATACATCAGGAGATTTAATTCAAATAGCAAGTTTATTTTCTAAGACTGGTGTTGGTGGAACAAACACTTATACGATTTGGGCTAATACGTCAGTATCTGTTACAGGTGCTATTCAAATATATGCAAGAACTCCATCAACTTCGTTTGTTTTTTTTAGTAGACATTTATTTATTTACGAACAAACAGGAACAGGATCAGGTACTCTACAAGGAACAGAAACATTTTCTAATACATTTGCAATTACTAGTGAATATGTTAGGAGTCGAAAAACAAATTCAAATATTAATTGGGCAAATGACGTTTATATCTTTGCAACTTGTCAATTAACCAGTGCGTCAGATAGTATTTCTCAAATATATATGAAAATATGGGAATATTAAAATAAAAAAATAAAAAAATAAAAAATGTTAAATGTTATAAAAATAGAAAATGGTCTTAATTGGAATAATGAAGATAGGTTTTTTACAAATGAATATTATGAATTTGGTTATCAAATTGCGGACGCAATAAATCTAACAATAGAATTAGATAATCAAATTTATGGTATGTGTGTTGAATCGGCAACAATAGATGGTATTAGTTATAATACTTCCAATGATTTTGTTAATGCGATTTTTTGATAATTGATTATTTTCTATTATCTATATAGATGATTACTTCACTATAATATTCAATAAAATGGTCATTCCATAGATCCCATTTAATATCCACACCATCAACAGAGAAAACTTGTATATTATCAAACTGAGTTAAGATATTATCTCTAAAGTTTCTAAATTCTACTTTATGTTCTGGTGTTCTTAAATGCCATTCACCAACAATTTTTTTAACATTTTTTTTAATGAAATTTAAATTTTCAGGTTTAAACATTTCGTATTCACCACCCTCACAATCTGTTTTAACAAAATCAATTCTATTTAACCCGTAAAGTTTAATAAACTTATCAAATGTAATAGACTCCATATGTGTTTCACCTCCAAATAATTGATCGTGTTTAATCACACCATTAAAATTTGAAAGTCCTTTATTAATGTGAGTTACAGGATGACCCAATGTATTTTTAATTAATGTTGTGAATTCACTTTCACTTGGTTCAATACAAAATACGTGTTTTGGTTTTTTATGTAGGATTGAATATGTAAAAGGTCCAACACTTGATCCAATATCTAAAACGATATCCCCCTCTTCCACTTCAAAGAATTGTTCGTATAATCTCTGTTCAAATATTTCATTATACATTGCATGTTTGTGATAATTACCATTATCGTCACCATTATTCATCCAACCCCAATCAAATTTAGGTAATGGATTACTATTCAGTAATTTATTGATTTCACCAATAACGACTTCCGAAGTAATTTCTTTTGTACATTCAAACATCCGATCCGTGTTTTTATGTTGTGGACACCAATTCCAATCACCGGCATCTAATCTATCTGAGTTAAAACATCCGTGACAAACACTTTCGTTAATAACTCTGTATGTATCTAAAGTTGTTTCTGCCCATTTCTCACTAAATCCCGAAATCAAAACAACAGGTAATTTACAAGCCCAAGCCAACCAAGATAACCCAGACCCCAAACCAATAAAGAACTCACATTCGGATAGGTCATTAATAACTTCTTGTAAGTTACCTCCTTTAAATATTGTTACACCTTTAGGGTAATGGTTATTCATGTGCCCATCACCTTCTTTAGAGTAAATCATACATTCGTACCCTAAGTCATTAAGGTGATCAACTACCGCTTGCCACCCATCAGGATTATTCCAATATTTTGATTGTGCGGTTGAATGGAAACCAATACCAACTTTTTTCTTTTTAGGTGTGTCAGGTAATTTTAATAGTGGTCTAACTTCTTCATAATCTAAACCTAAGATGTCAGTTGCCGTTTTTTGTAATGGCATTTTCTTAAAATCAAATGGGTGTTTGTTATTATCGTAAACACCTTCATTTGTATAATGCCAACCTAATCTATATTGTGCGTGTATATTTGGTACTAAATCACCAGGTTCAACAAATTCAATATCAGGGTATTGGTCTTTAAATAAACTATTAAGGAATGTTGATACTATAAGTTTGCAACCATGTTTTTTTCTAAAGACCTCACAATAAGGAACCCAAGCCATTGTATCACCTAATGATTTTGATCCAAAAGAAATATATACTCGTTTATCTTTTAAATTTAAAGTCTCATCGTAAATGATTTCACCATTTTCTTCAACCGTTGTTCTCCATTTAATAAAGTATTCTTTATTTAATTTAACCCAACTATTAATTGACAATTCATTTTGATATGATATTTCATTTTTATCATCATAATATTTAATATTCAATTTGTTTTCTGTTGTTCCTTGTACTTCAAAATAAGGTTGGGTAACATAATGTCTAACAAAAGTATAATCTTTGGTTAATTGTTTGTTTTTGGTAATGTTTAGATTTGTAACTGCGTTATAAAAATTCAATAAATCTTCACCAAATGTATCATCAGGTAATATTTTATAAACGTCCTTATTTTCAATAAGATCAACCAATTGTTTTGATATGTTTTTAACGTCACCTTCTATTGGTGTTATATATCCATCAAACATACCCATGTATTGTGGTAAATCTCTTGCAAGAATTTTCATTCCATAGTTGATAGATTCTCTAATAACCAACGGATTACATTCCCAAGTTGAGTTAAACATTAAAACATCAAAAGCCGTCATGAATTTTTCAACGTCATTACGCTCACCCCATACTTTTACGTTTGATGGTAAATTATTCATTATTGGACCCCAATAGTCTTCAAAGTTTGGTGCTTGGTTCCCAATAAAATGAAATTCAATATCTGGATTTGATTCAATTAATTCTCTTGCAACCTCAACGCCTTCACCTTGATTTTTACCACTTGTCCATAACCCAACATTAAGTACGTGAGTTTTAAACATATCCAAACCAAGTTCTTCTCTTACTACAATTTTTTTAATTAATGGGACTTGATTAAAATCACCATATATTTCATTCTCCTCTAAAATTTTAGTTAC
>Ga0208974_1000920_pt1 | contig 11713 bp, 24 predicted proteins | sample GreLakmeER15MSRF_FD_187699 | JGI IMG/M metagenome (GOLD analysis project Ga0208974, IMG submission 187699) | Freshwater lentic microbial communities from great Laurentian Lakes, MI, USA - Great Lakes metaG ER15MSRF (SPAdes) | ecosystem: Environmental > Aquatic > Freshwater > Lake | place: Great...
AAATAACATTGTGACCAAGACTAATTAACTTATCAACAAGGTTTGACCCAATAAAACCAGCACCACCAGTAACTAAATATTTCATTTTATGTTTAAAGTTTCTAATATGCTTGCCCATCTGTGAATATATGTATGTTCTTGTTTAGTTCTTTCATGACCATTTAATCTTATATCTTCCCTGCTAAGATTATCTTCAAGATATTCATCTATTTTATCTGTTAAATCTTTTAAGTTTCCATGTTCATAAAAAACAATTTCACTTTCATCTTCAAAACATTCTTCAAGTCCTTTAATGCGAGGGTAGATAGTGAAACCACCACGACCAGTACTCTCAAACATTCTATCACTTGTATAGTAAGGATAGTTAAATCCTATATTTAAACTATCTCCAACTGCTATCTTGCTTTTAGCATAAATTCTATTTAATTTGTCTCCACGAATAGTTCCAGTGTCACCATCTCCACCTACATGTAAAAATCTTTTACCATAAGTATTTCTTAAGTGATCTATTAGTTGTGGTCTGTATGGATATTCATGGTGATATCTTTTACTACCAACAAATATCACATCGTAATCAAAGTCTTCAACATCATAGTCTGGATGAATGTAGCACTCTTTATCATATACTCCAGCAGGAAGGAAGTGTCCTTTTACATTTGTATTTTCATTAAACCAGTCTGCCATAAGTTTGTCTGTAGCAAAGAAGTGTCCAATTGTTTTATAGAAGTCATCTTCTTCTAAGTCTTTCTGTCTTTCTAAACCAAACCATAGGTCTAAATGGTATGTCATTGTGGGGATATTGGCCTTCTTTAACTCTTCTAGCACATGACCCATTCCAAGCCTTCCAGGAGTCACCCAGCCGTGTGTATGCACCCATATAAAAAGATCACTATTCATTGCTTGCTGAAGAACAAAACTATCCTTAATTGTTCTTTCTTGCAATTTTTCAACGGTATGTCCAAGAGATTCCAAAGATTTAGCATGATGATTCTCACTACTATATGGCACTTCAAAGTTACCTAAAAATACAATATGAGCCATAAAATCCAATCGTTAGTCTTACAATTATAGCAGAATTAGTCTTACAATTATAGCAGAATATGTGCTATAATAAAATTAGGAGAAAATAATATGAATGATATAGCAAATTTTTATGACATACCCTTAAAATCTGCTGATGGTGAAGACAGATTCCTTGATCAATTTAAAAACAAAGTAACATTGGTCATTAATGTTACTGGAGATTGTGGTAATGCTCCCCAATACGGAGTAATTGAAGAGATATATCAAAAATATAAATATAGTGGGTTTGAAGTTTTGGCAGTACCAACCAACGACTATTGTGGTCCAAATTTAACTTATGGAGAGCATGTTTATGGTTGTGAAAATGCTTTAGGTGCTAGAAAGTTTGGACAAGAAAAATATGGAGTTACATATAAATTTTCAGAACTGGTTGAATCTAATCCTGGTCCTGGTGATATTATTCCTGGACTGCCATCTAAGTATGGAAAAGTAAAACCACATTTAATTTATAAATGGCTAAGTCAAAAGTGTCAAGAAAGAGGTATGGAGAGCGGTATCTATGATGGTGTCCATATGTTTGGAAATTTTGAAAAATATTTAATAGATAAAAATGGAAATTTAGCAAATTATTTTTCAAACGGAGCATTGCTTAATCAAAATTTTGAAAATAGAGCAATAGGTTTAATTAAAGATGGTGCCGATAGCGCAGAAGTTGAAATGAAAAAAATTTGTACAGCAATAGAAAAGGAGTTAAGTAGATAATATGCCTATTAATGAAGGCGATTTCGTAATGGGCATGACCAAAGAGGGCATGGTCCACGGGATGGTAGAGCATATAATGATAGAGGGCGGAACGCTAGGAACTCCTGGATCTGAGTACGCTCTTGAGTCAATGCCACCAGAAAACCCAGCAATGTCAGTCAGAATATATAAAGAAGAAGATGGTAAGTGGGAACCAACCGCTTATAGTATTGGAATGATGCACAATGATGCAAAAGTAATAGATATGGAGAATCATTCAATGGAAGACGATAAAGAAGGATCAGGCATGGATGCATATGACAATTCAATTGGTAAAGCAGAAAAACCAAACTATGCTGATTTTATTAAACCAAGAAGTGGTGGATCAAAACCAACAAATCCAAGACTTTATGCAAGTGTAGTTCAAGCAGCAAAAGATAGATTTGATGTGTATCCAAGCGCTGTTGCTAATTCTTGGGTAGTTCAAGAATATAAGCGTAGGGGTGGAACATATAGTTCAGAGAAAGTTACAAAGTCCATTTGGGATAATAGCATGTTTGATCCTAGAGGCTTTGGTAAATAATGAAGAAATCAAAATATGCATTTAATCCAATGCAGATAAAAGATGGATGGGTTGTTCGCATGACTAAAGATGGTCGTATAAAGTCTCGTATAGAGCCATATACGCCTGGTAAACCAAAGGAAAAGAAAAATGGCTGATACTTATAGTCCCACGTCTGGTATGAAGTCTGCTGCTCGTAGAGCGCTTAGATGGAAAGAAGAAGGAAAAGCAACTGGAGCAGGAACTCCTATAGGCTGGGGTAGAGCAACTGATATTGTTGCTGGAAGAGCATTATCTTTGGACACAGTAAAGCGTATGTATTCTTTTTTTGCTCGTCATGAAGTGGATAAAAAGGGTAAAGATTTTTATAATACAAGCAATCCGTCAAATGGTCGTATTATGTGGGATGCTTGGGGTGGAGATGCAGGATTTTCTTGGTCACGCAAAATTGCAGAACGTGAAAAAAATAAGGCCTTGTTTGCTGATGTATTTGGAATTGAAAAGGCTGCTCCGTGTTGGGAAGGCTATGTCCAGCGTGGTATGAAGCCAGGTAAAGATGGAAAACCAGTACCTAATTGTGTTCCAGCAAGTAAGTCTGCAATGCTTTCATTTGGTAAAGACTATACAACTGCTGTACAATTAGACGCTCTTAACTGTTGTCCAGAGCAATAACTTGAAAAAAGAGTGCGGAACCTGCACCAAATGTTGTGATGGAACAATTGCTGGTGTAATTAAAGGACATAAAATGTTTCCTGGACAACCATGTTTTTTTCTAGGTAAAAATGGCTGTAGTGATTATGAAAATAGACCAAGCCATCCATGCAAAACATATCAATGTTTATGGCTCTCAGATCCTTCTGTGCCAGATTTCATTAAACCAGAAAATTCTGAAGTTATAGTAGATATTGGAACATACGCAGGAAAAAAATATTTAAAAATTACAAAAGCAAACAAAAATATTGATAACATAATTAACTATGCTAAAGAATATGCAATAAAAAATAACATGTCGTTAATTTGGTTTGAAAATGAAAGTAATAATGTAAATTATTTTGGAGATGAAGACCTTTGTATTGAAATTATTAATGAAACAAATAAACAAATTAAATACTTAAATATTATTTAAATACAACTGAAAGATCTTTCCATATAAAAAAGGGTAATGAATATCTAATTCCATTGTTGATTGGTTTAACCATATGTGGAGCATCTGCTGGATGTAGCGCCATCGCCATTGCAACAGGTTTTATACTAACATCATATTCTGTATAGTATAACTCTCCTCCATCAAAGTCATCATTTAAATATATAACACCACCATACAGCATATTGTCGTAATGATCTCCATAATCAATATGTTCAGGAATCATGTCATTAATTTCAAATTTATGAATTGTGTGAAATCCAGATGTAGTTAAGTTTGAATTTTTTAAAATATTTTGAACTTTATTAGTTAAACTATTAAAAATCTCAAAATTTTCAACTGCCAAGTATTTGCTAAACTTACCATAACTATAATCCCAAGTATTGTTTTCTAGATTAATAATTTTATATATTTCATCTACTTCTTTTTTATCTATAAAATCATAAATAATCATTAAATTATCTTTAATGTGTTCATATTTTTTTGTATTTAAAAAATCAACATCAACTATATTATTTAACATTTTTTTACAATCACCTTATCGTTTTGTATTCCAGGAACTTTTACACATATTATATAGCAATCAGTTAAAAATATTGGATCGGCAATTTCATATGGGTATAAAGTAAAAATGTCTCCAGTAACTAATTTAGTTCCTTGTAATATCATTTCACCATTTACTAACAAATTTATTTCTGTTATTTTTTCTTGGTAATGTAAGTCCCAAATTTCTCCAGCAGAATGTTTTCTATAAGATACCTCACATGCATCAGTTTTAAAAGCAGTATTTTCAAAATTACCTACAAACCAACCCCTAGTATAATTTTCTATTCTATCAATTTTCATAATCTATACTCATCCCAATCAATATTTTTAAATCCATTATCTGTAATAACGTTAATTGACAATGCTCTATCAGCATCACCTGGTAAATATTTATCGTTAATTAAAATTCTTTGACCACTAGATATTCCCATTATTAATTGATCCCACGACAATCCTAATGATTTTAAATGTAATTCCGTTAATGATCTAGCAGATTCTTTTCTTGCTGTTGTAAAAATAATTTTGTGACCATATGAATCCCACTCATTAAACTTTTTTAATACACCATCCAATAAAATTGGTTCACAATCTGTTACATTGCTAAAACTATGACCATGTTTTAATATTGTTCCATCAATATCACAAAAAATAGTTTTGGGTTTATCGTAATTATATTCTTTTTTAATTCTTATATAACTTTCAATATCCTCTGATGTTCCTAGTGGCATAAAAGAATTGTTATCAATAAGGTATGGAACTATATTTTTATTTAATGTAAGATAGTTATATGTTTCTGAAATATATGGCTCTTTATTGTTTGTATTTTTAATTAATTGTTCTGCAGAATAAATAAAATCTCTTCCGTGTTTCCAGTAGTGAATTCCAACTAAAGCATTATCACTAATTACTTTTTTTTCTACTAAAGAAATTACTTTGTTTTCTTTTATTTCTGCATAACTATGTTTTGGATCATTTGATTTAAATAAAACTATTGCACCATCAACATTTTCTTTGTTTGTAAAATTTATAAAATCATTAACATTCCAATTTAAATGTTGATCACAGTTGATGATATAAAGTTGAGAATTATTATCTATATATTCTTTTGCCTTTAATGCTGTTTCGCTTGCACTACTTGTAATTTCATCAATTTGAATTTCAGTATAATTAAAATTATAATTGTTAAAAATTTGTGTTAATTTTAAATTATGTTCTACATTATCATATTTTTTTGTTATAAAAATATAGTTAGCATCAATTAAAAATGTATCTAGTGAGTGTTCTATTAATGTTTTTCCATCGACCATAACCAATGGTTTTGGAACTATGTCATTAAACTCTTTAATTCTTGTTCCAAAACCAGCCATTGGTACCAAAACATTTATTTTATTTGTTTGCATAAAAATCTTTTTTCCCTATAAAACCAGGCAAAACATACCTAGTCGGACCTTCCCCAGGAGCATATACACCATGCATGTACTCTTCTGTTCCTGGAAAAATTACTAAAGACTTTGGTTTTGGTTTTATTTTAAAATCTTTATTTGGAAAATATAGTTCTCCGTCAGTGTAATCATCATTAATATAAATAATTGCAGCATGACTGATAGACTGATCTGTATATTGATCAAAGTGTGCAGTTAAGGGTACACCAGTATACTGTCTTTGTATTGCTCCTGGACCTTTTGGAACATATTCTGGATAGTTTGTTAATAACTCAAACATTCTTAATGTTAGATTTCCTGCAACCTGTTTCATTGATTCAGTTGTATATAAAGAAACATTTTTATCATTCCAGTTTTGTGTTATTTCAAACTTTTTTTGTTTTATTAATTCTTCAACATCATCAGTACCAAACTTTTCTAAACAAAATAATTTAACAGATTCATAATATTCCTTTTCCCAATCATTTTGAGATAGCGTATCAATATATTCAGTTATTAACTTTAACTCTAAATCTGTTAAAAAATTATTTATAATAAAAATATTTTTAATTGGTTCTTCTGTATTATATTTTTTAAAATCATCAATAGAAAACATTTTTCTCCTTTGTTTTTATTATATCATGATGCGCCCTCAGCAGGATTCGAACCTACGACCAACGGATTAGAAGTCCGTGACTCTATCCCCTGAGTTATGAGGGCCTAGCGCTGGTCTGGTAGGACTCGAACCTACAACATCTCGGTTAACAGCCGAGTGCAACTGCCAATTGTGCTACAGACCATTAGTACACCAGGTAGGACTTGAACCTACGATAACCGAATTATGAGTTCGGGGCCTTAACCAACTTGGCTACTGGTGCTAAGTTTTATCCAAACAGTGATTCTAATTGAAACAAAGTAGACTTACCAGTTCTTCGATCATGATTAAGTCCCTCTACCTGAGATATAAAAGTTGGAACTCCTTTTACACCAAAAAATTGAGCAGCATCTGGATTTTCATCTACATCTATCTTTGTGTATATAATTTCTGGATGTTTATCTTTAAATTGATAAACAATTGGAGCCATAGCCTTGCATGGTTGACACCAATCTGCGGTAAAATGAATAAGTTCTTTCATAGCCAAGACCTTTCTAAAATGTTAAATAGGCTGTTTCTATAGTTCAATTATACCAAACGGTGCTATAATTGTCAACATGGCTATGTATACATATTATACAAAAATTGACAAGGTAGTTGATGGTGATACCTGTGATGTTTTTATTGATCTTGGATTTAGTGTATGGCACAAAGAAAGAATTAGATTATCTGGTATTGATACCGCAGAAAAAAATACACCACTTGGCAAAGCCCTTAAAGAGTTTTTAGTTAAAAACTTAGAAGGCAAACTTGTAAAACTAGAAGTATCTAAACCTGATAAGTATGGAAGATATCTTGGTAAAATATATTTAAAGTCAGAGACAAGTGTTAATGATCAACTTATAAATTCTGGTTTGGCAAAATCATATGGCGGAGATTCTAAGGTTGGACTTTGGACAGAAGAAGAACTTAAAAAAACCACCATAGAATTAACTTTGCTATAACTATTCAAAATAATCACCATGCTTTACTGATTGATTAATAAAAAATGTAGCCACCAGTCCACACAAATTGCCCCAAAATCCTAAAAGTCTGTTTGAATTAGCATAAAGCATATAGTCCTGATCATCAGGACCACTCACTTTATTTGTTCTCATCAGTAGAAACCGATTCTTGGCTTGGCTTTGCTGTTTTACTTAGGTAGTTTATAAGCATTAGTTCTCTTATTGCCTGTTCCCGTCTTTGTTGTCTTGACAGGCTTGGCTTTGATTGTAGACGCTTTTTGTTTTTTAGGTAGCGCTTTTGTTTGTTTTGTGAGGCTAAAGTGTTCGATTGCCGCATTTGGTTCCACCCATTCTTCTATAGTTTGTGTTTCTATCATATCATTATCCCCGCAAGAATACTGCCAGGTTGAATTCTCTAATTGTTGTTCTATAATATTTTGACATCCATCAAACCACATCGGTTCTCTGTTTGGATCCTGTCCAGCAGGGGACGACAAAAACAATGCAATTGCTAATAGTAATGATTCCATGTATCAAGTATATCTTACGGGAGTAAATCTGTCAATAATGAAAAGCAATCTAATTATGGTGCGTACGTTTGTAGATGGCACTTGCATACATTTAATACTGCAAACATACCCTTACTATTTATTCCTAGATCTGTATAAACAGCAGGCAAATTGCAATAAGCACAAATGTCTTTTTTGTCTATAGTGTCCATGCTACAATTATACACTATGATCCCCAAAATAATATGGCAAACCCATGAAGCAGATTATGATAATTTGCCATCTCATGTAAAAGAAATAAGCGGAACATGGAAGGTATTGAATCCAAATTATAAATATGTTTATATGAATTCTATACAAAGGAAGCAATATGTTCTTGATAATTATCCAAATTTAATAAAACTATATGAAAATGTAGATAAGCCATATCAAGCAGATATATGGAGATATGCCATAACCTATGACAATGGTGGAGTATACGCAGATATGGATTCTATATGTTTATTTTCTTTAGATAATTTTTGGAAAAACTTATATAATGATCAAGAAGTTATTTGTACAGATATAGAAATATATTTTAATGAAAATAGAATTAATAATGCAAATTTTGCTGCTAAAAAAAATTCAACTATATTAAAAAATATATTAGATAATTTAGAGTTAATAAGCAAAAGCGATCTTTTAATTTTTGGACCTGATATATTTCAAAAACATTTATTTAAAAATAAGGATAAAGTTTTATTTGCTATGTCTATGGCATGTGCACACGGGGAATCTTTTAAACATGGGCTAGAAAGACTTGGAAGTAAAGAAAACTATATAGTCAATTATTTGGGAGATTTTACTACTTATCATAAAGTTTTAGAAAAAAATAAAAATGATTCCTAAAACAATATTTCAAACTCATGAAAAAAAATACGAAGATTTGCCAGATTTTATTAAAACATTATCAAAAACTTGGATTAATTTAAATCCAAACTATCAATATGTATACATGGACTCTAATGAAAGAAGAAATTATATAAAAGAAAAATGTCCAGATTTGTTAAATTTTTATGACATTATGCCAGAAAAACAAAAACAGTTTAATTGGCACTTTCCTTATGGAGTTTATCAATCAGATTTGTGGCGATATGTTATAACATATTTTGAAGGTGGTTTTTATGCAGACATGGACTCTGTGTGTTTAGTTTCTTTAGATGCTTTATATACTACAAATTATAATAACCAGGAGGTAGTTGCATTTGGTCCAAAATGTTCTATGAATATATGTTCTAAACTTTACAAACACTTGCCAGCAAGCAACAAAGTTAATGTAAAACAAGGAAAAAGATCAATAAACAATTCTAATTTTGGTTCTTGCAAGCACTCTGCTGCATTAAAAGAAATTATTGACACTATTATTAATAAAAATAATCCTAATTTATACGATGTAAATTATAATCCAGAAGCAAGTATGGGTCCAGCAATATTTTCTAATGCTATTTTAAATAATTATAATAAAACATTTTTTATTACAGAAGGATTTTGTGAGCATAATAATAATTATCAAAAAGGACTTCACAGATTAGAAGACCAAAAACAATTTATGGTTAATTATTTAGGTAAAATAATGTCATATTATGATTTTTTAAAATTAAAAAATATAACTTGACATATCTTTTTAACACTGATATACTTAATGTACAACTATTAGAAAAGGGCATAAATGTTTAAGATCAAGTCTATTATAGCGTCAGCACTACTTATTACTTCTTTTGCTTTCCCAGCACACGCTGACTGGGATGTTATAGAACGCCAGGAACAAAACAATGCTTTCGTAATCTCTATTGATGAGGTAGTAGAAACACCACAAGATAACAAGAAATATGCTTATATTGAGTATGGAGTTATTACAAAACTAGTTATTTGGAATTCTAACACCAATAATTCTTACATCACAAGATATGTGCCACTATCCTTACTTCAATTTTATGATTTTAGAGATACAATATTTTTGGCTAAAGTTCCAGATTCATTGAAAATAAATTACAAATCTGTTGCTGGTGAAACAAAAACAGAGGCAATTAATCAAGGTGACGTTGTTGCAGTAGTTCAATCACTTGATCCAAATCTACTGGCTAGTCAAGACATCTCTATTCCTGTAACTACACAGGTTGTATCTACATCTGTTAATTATGACCATTCAACATCAATCACCCTTGCACCCCCTGTAAATACCAACCCTAATCAAACAGTTGAGGTTCAGGTTATTACCAACGGCATTTCGTTTACAAGTGTAGCAACAGACAATACTTCTAATCCTATTACAATAAACAATTTACCTTCTAATGAATATGTAACGGTTCAAACTGTGATTAGAGATAAAACAACTAATCAATCAGTTACACACCAAGATGTTCCAATCATTACTGCAGATGCAAATATTCCAGTATTGGTTAATGTTAGAGATTCAGTTCAAGATAAGGCTGTAATTTCTGCACCTCAAAGTCAAGCGGTAGTTAATGGAGATTCTAAATCTGCAAGCATATCCTTTGCACCTATAGCAAACTTTGATTCATCAAAAACTATGGCTTCTATTATGGTTGTTGGTCCAAATGGATCTACTACATCTATTGGAATTGATGGGAATGGCGGTACAGTAAATGTATCTGACCTATTAGCAACTGGAAACTACACAGTTAAAATGGTAATCCGAGATATAGATTCGGGCGAGGAAACTATTATTAATGGCGATGGGCTTTAAGGTTCGCAAACCACCTAAGCGGTAGTATCTTTGTTTTGTGATACCTGATCCATTGGTACCCATCGTAATCTTCCATCTACATATATCCTTTCATATCCTAGGGCTTTCCAATCCATCTGCATAATCTTAGGCTCTTTCATCGCTCTCCCATATAACTAAACACTTAGTGCACTGTATCCCTGGTTCTCGCATATACCAAGTATGTTTACATTCTGCATCATCTAAAAGTTTTGTTTTCCACCCAGAAGGAGGAGGCCAAGGCACTCCAAGGGATGCAAGGGAAGCCTTAGTCCATCCACCTTTAGGAGTCTTTAGTGATTCTATCTTTGCTTCCATTTCTTGCCTTGTCATTAGTATCCACCTAAACATTCATTACGACTATGAAACAATCTTATCTTTGTCATTGTCTTTTTATTTGGGGCATACAACTCTTCCCCACAACAAGCAGTCTTAAGATACCACTCTTTAGCAAAAAAGTCATAAAGCATACCTTTATAGTTGGCATACTTCTTGGTTACAAAGGTTTGAAATGGATCTGGGATATCGTATATCATTTATGAGTTTTTAAATGGTTTGTTAAAGTGCTAGATACCATTTTTGACCTAGACTCTATTTCTTTTTTACATACTGGGCATACGATTATTCTTGCCATTGGCACACCAGACCCTTCCATTGCTCATAGTTTGATGAGTTTCCCAAAACAAAGGATCCTTAAGGCTCATCTCACATTTTACACATTCTTGAGGTTTCATTCTTCTCGCTTCCAATGAAGGTATGACTTAATATAAACTACTGCATATGCCAGGGCACTGAAAATAAAACCATATTGATCTGTATTAACAGCATAGGCTATCCAAAGACATTCATTAAATAGTAAGACAAGCCATCCCCATATGGTCTTGCGACCAACAAAGAATATGCCTGTAACTCCGATAACCGCTAATAACCAAGACCACATTTTATTTACTCAAAATCTAATTGTCTTTCAAACCACTGAGTCATATAGTTATCTAATCCCCTTGCAATTTCAGCAGCAGCGATACGCATACCTAAAGCATTAGTTACTCCAGGCTCAATGGGGATAGCCTCTATTGCTCTGGCTATTTCTTCTCTTACTGTCATTTCGTCTATACTCATATATTCATTATACAGTTCGGCGGATAGGCTGTCAAGTTCGGCGCAAAATAGAACTAACAAACCTTCCTATGCCCTAAAAGGGCACTATCGGTTACTATCCTAAATTTGCGGGGGAAGTCAAGAAAGACCATTATTACCCCTATAAGAACATAGACTCACTCAAAGTCTATTTGTGATTCAAAGATACTAGGCTTCATATCATCATCCATAGCCCCACATATAGAACATGTGATTTGTCCATCAAGGTCTAATTCAAAGTTACATTGGTGTGCCATATATTAAGGA
>Ga0208974_1000924_pt1 | contig 11703 bp, 13 predicted proteins | sample GreLakmeER15MSRF_FD_187699 | JGI IMG/M metagenome (GOLD analysis project Ga0208974, IMG submission 187699) | Freshwater lentic microbial communities from great Laurentian Lakes, MI, USA - Great Lakes metaG ER15MSRF (SPAdes) | ecosystem: Environmental > Aquatic > Freshwater > Lake | place: Great...
TTCGCAAATATTAGGGACGAATGTTGATTCTTGTCTAATATTTCCCATAATGGTAGCAAGGGCGTTTCTGTCTTTAATACCACGATCCTGGAAGTATGCCAGGGTAGCATTCTCATGTTCATTACACCCTTTACAAATTAGCCTCTTCTCTTTTGGCTTTTCAGGAACAACCTCTTTGGTTGCTGTCGGTGTTTCAAACTCCTTAACGATTGCAAATGGCGGAGCACTTACGGGAGGAGGTGGAAACAATGGCAGTGTTGCCGTATTGGTTGTAACCATTGCCGCGAGAGGCAGGGCTACTGTAAAGAAATTTTGCACTAACTTAAATTGAACTCTACATCCGTATAGGGAAAGCGCACTTCCCTCTTCTCAGAGGGCAGACCCCACGGCTCTAATTTCACTCTCAAAGTCTCATAATATGAAACCCACCTTTTGAGGGGTGGGTTGTAAACATTATAAGTTTTTATTTAGGATTTGTCAAGATTCTGGTTCCAGAGAGACAATCTCAAGTTCGTCATCTTCTGGTTCAATCCATTCATAGAATTCTGCAAGAATAGCACGAGCATCTGCTTTTGAAATACTTTTATCTGCAGCACGATCAAGAGACCACTCTCTCACACGAGCAACAATGTCTTCAGTGGTTGCGTTCATAATAATCTTTTCTGTAGTATCTTGAAAGGATGTTGCTATTGTAGAATGCGGGTTCTCCGTTGTCAAGGGACTCTGTGAGTACGTTATTTGTGAAGAGTTGTCTTGTCTCTTCATAGTTTGTTTTGCCCTTTGTTTTATGTAATGATAAGATAGTTCTACTAAAATTTTCTCTGCCAAATTTTTCAATGTCTTCTTTAAGTTCCGGACAAGACCCATAATATTTTTTCCAATCTGATTCCGATTTGACTTTACGATTTTTTCCTTTTGGAGTTCTAAATTGCCACAGATATTTTCTACCTATGTATTTTCGACCATTAGATTTGTTTTCTATTAGATAAACAAATCCAAAATAGTCTTCAATATCTTTAGATTCAAAAGGTTCACCTTTATAATACCATGGATTAGTATAACTGCAACTCATCTACATAATCAAGAACTTTATTAAGATATTTATGGACAAGTTCCTTTTCTCCAGGATATCTATGTTCTTGATCCAATTGGTGTTTGAGTTTAAATAACTTTGCTTTAAGGGAGTAAATATCTGTAACGTGTATCATAAAAAAAGAGGAGGGGTTACCTCCTCTATCTATAAATTTTAAATTGATTGTTACAATTTAAAACCACTAAATGTGTCTTTTTTCACATCTTGTTTAATTCCACCGACTACATAACTTTCTACTTCGGTTTCCTGGGGAGCCACCTGGAGACCTTTAGAGGAAATCCAGTGCTGAGTCCAAGGAAGTGGATTATTGTTTGCTGAAATATCGTATTGAGGTTTTAATCCAATCGCCTTTAATCTTCTATTAGCAATCCACTCAACGTATTGTTGAAGAAGTTTATCGTTAAGTCCAATCATGCTACCATCTTTGAACAGATAATCTGCCCATCGTTTTTCTTCATTTACAGCACGATTAAACATCTTATATGTCCACTCTTCCTCTTCTTTCATGATCTGTTTCATTTCTGGATCGTCACCATCACGCCATTTATTCAGAATATTCTGAGTAATGGCTAGATGTTGATTTTCGTCTCTTGCGATAAGAGAGATGATCTTAGCGGATCCTTCCATAAGCTTAAGTTCACCAAAGGCGAAACTACAAGCAAAACTAACGTAGAAGCGAATACCTTCAAGAATGTTAACGTTTGCGATTGCTCTGTATAATTTTCGTTTAACATCATTGAGACTCTGTTGTGCATATGAAACTTTTTCAAGATTGTGCATCCAAACATTGGATGAACCATAATCTTGTGCGGTTTGAATAAAGTCATCATATGATTCTGTAACGCTCTTAGCACGTTCCAGGATACGTTCATCGTTAATGATCATATCAAACACTTCACTTGGATCAGAATAGATATTTTTGATAATGTATGTGTATGAACGACTATGGATCATCTCCATAAATCCCCATACCTCCATACAAGCTTCCAACTCAGGCAATGAGCAATATGGAATGAAAGCCATTCCAGGTCCACGACCCTGAACAGAATCAAGCATAATTTGATACTTCAAATTTGAAGTATAAATGTGCCTCTGTTCTGGACGCAAAGTTTGATAGTCACCACGATCCTTCTGAAGAGACACCTCTTCGGGCCTCCAGAAGTATCCTAATTGCTGTGTAGTCAGTTTATCGAAGACTGGATATTTGTATGAATCATATCGTTGTATCCCAAGGGGTTTTCCAAAAAACATCGGTTGTTTTTTTGTATTCACTTGTTCAGTGTTAAAAACCGTCATCCCCTTGACTTGTGTTTGTTCTTCTGTTGAAGAAATTTTAAACTGCACAGGATTCACACTCTCCCTCCTCTACTGAACTTAACTCACTTAGCAAATCTTGAAGTTTGGGTTTCTCTTCCACCACCTCATCGGTTTTAATATCGTAGGTATTTTGATAATAGGAAGTTTTCCACCCGTACTTGTATGTAGTCAAAAAGTCATTTGCCATTACTGAAGTTGGGACTTCATTGTCTGAATAATTTTCTGGGTTATAGGACCAGTTTCCACTAATCGCTTGATCGAAGAATTTTTGCATAACAGCAACAATATGAATGTACCCACGATTGCTAGGCATATCCCACAAAAGTGTATAGTTGTTCTTAAGTGCTTGATATTGAGGAACGATTTGCTTAAGGGGTCCTTTCTTTGACTTCTTAACGGACAAGTAGTCTCTAGGTGGCTCGATTCCATTGGTTGCATTTGACACAACGGAACTGCTCTCCGATGGCATCTGTGCGGACAGTGTTGAGTGCCTGAGACCGTGTTCCAAGATAGATGCTCTAAGTGTTTCCCAATCATGCTGGTAAGGAATAGAAGAAATTTCGTCTACATCTTTTTTGTATGTATCAATAGGGAGAATGCCATCAGCATATTTGGTGCGTCCAAAGTATTCACAATACCCCTTTTCTTTTGCAAGTTGATTTGATGCTTTTAGGAGATAATACTGAAAAGATTCTGCAAGTCCGTGTACTGCATCCCAAGCTCCTTGAGAATCATAGTTAAACCCAAGTTTTGCCAAATAGTGTGCCAGACCAATAAATCCCACACCAAGAGAACGACGTGCCTTGGTAACGATCTCAGCTGCCACTACGGGGTATTTTTGATAATCAATCAACTCATCCAAACCACGAACAGAGAGATCGCAAAGTTCCTCAAGTTCTTCGTCCGATTTTACTTTACCAACATTAATCGCAGAAAGGATACAAAGTGCAATTTCACCTTCACCATCAATATGCTGAATCGGATAAGTTGGCAAAGTAATTTCTTGACAAAGATTGCTCATCTCAACTTTATCCTTGAAGGATGAATGAGAATTGCAATGATCAATATTCATGATGTAGATCCGACCCGTCTCAGCCCTTTCTTTAAGAAGGCTAAGGATGAGTTCCTGTGCTTTAACAGTTTTCGACGGAATGGACGAATCGTTTTCATATTGAACGTATAAATCGTCAAACTTGTCTGTCCCGAAAGAATCATAAAGTCCAGGTGCATCATGCGGGGAGAAAAGTGTAATCTCACCATCTTGAATAAACCTTTCATAGAAGAGTTTACTGATCTGGATGCTATAGTCAAGTTTTCTAACACGATTGTCCTCAGTACCTTTGTTGTTTTTGAGGACTAAGATGTCCTCTATTTCTTGGTGCCAGATGGGGAAGTGAACTGTCGCGGATCCACCTCGTATGCCATTTTGCGTGCAACATCTGACAGTTGCTTCAAACTTTTTGAGAAATGGTATAACACCCGTATGCGAAACTTCTCCCCCTCTGATTTTACTGTTGATGCCACGGATTCGACCAGCGTTGATGCCGATGCCCGCCCTCTGTGACACGTATCTGCCAATAGCCATATCACTGCTAAAGATACTATCGAGGGTGTCATCAACGTCAACAAGGACACAACTAGCAAATTGTCTAAGCGGAGTTCGCACTCCTGCCATGATTGGTGTTGGGATGTTGATCTTGTGTCTTGAGATTGCGTCATAATACCTCTTAACGTATGACATTCTGGTTTCTTTTGGATATTCCGCAAAAACAGTCAATGCAATCATCATATACATGAATTGAGGAGTTTCATATACTCCACCAGTGCTACGATCCTGAACAAGATACTTATCAACTACCTGCCTAAGACCAGCATAAGTAAACAAATAATCTCTATCGTGACGAATAAAAGAGTTTGCAAAATCAATCTCTTCTTTAGAGTATTTGTTAAAAATGTCAGAATCATATACTTCCGCATTTACACAAGCATAGATGTGTTCTTCAAGATGTGGAAGTTCCATCATTTTTCCATAAAGTTGCTTACGAACCGAAAACAAAAGAAGACGGGCAGCAACATATTGATAGTTTGGATGATCCAAATCAATCAAATCTGAAGCAGATCGAATCAAAATTTCTTGAATTTCAGATGTAGTAATACCATTGTAAAATTGAATGCCAGACTTCATTTCAACCTGACTTGCAGAGACACCAGCAAGGTTTTTACATGCCTCTTCAACCATTATGTGCATCTTGTCTAAATCAAGAGATTCGATCAATCCATTTCTCTTGACTACTTTTGTACCTTTACTCATACTTTTTTCCAGGTAGTAAATTTAAGTTTTGCTTCTAATCCAGAATATGCATTTGATTCTATCACGTTCTGAGCATCAAGTCCAGACAAAATCATATCATTAATATCCTTCTCTTTTATTGATGAAGGCCAGATGACAACTTTTTGTCCAATTTCGATAACACGGGAAATTCTTGATAGGATTTCTGAATTACGTGGTTCGTTATCATATATCCAAACAGGATTGTTAATGCCCCACTTACTAACATCACCATCAGCTCCACACATAGCAATCGCATTTGAAATGAAGGTTGAGTCAAATGGTCCTTCGGTGACATATACAGTTTTGTTTTTTTGAACTTCATCGAGTCCATAGATTTTTGGTGCGTCATCACTCAGCATTACAGTAATGTATTTGATCTTACTTGGACCAAGTGCTCTACCTTGAAATCCAACTAAAGTATTTTGATAGAACAAAGGAATGATAATCCTAGGTTCATCTTTGGTGGTATCATCGAAGACTTCTTTTAGAGAATTTGTCCACGATTTAAATTTATCAGTGTAATAAAATTTATCCGGATTTAGTTTTCTACTTTCTAAGTATTCTTTTGCTTTTTGATTTTCTGCTGCTTTTGGTAAATCTAACTTCGGTTTGAATTGAGGTGCTTCAAAATTAAATACAGGTTCTTCTACTGTAAAATTCTTACCAGTATGTCCTTCTTTGAACTTATCAAAAGTATATTGTTTGTAAATTGTCGAATCTATCTGTTTAAGAAAATTGTTAAACGATATATTGATTCCACAATTATGACACTTAAAGTTTGTATTATTTTTAACTTGATAAAGATATCCCCGTGCTTTATTTTTGTTCTTTTGAGAGTCTCCACAAATTGGACACCTAAAGTTATAAAGATTATTTTTTACCTTTTTAAACTTTTGGAATCGGGAAGAAATCAAATTGATGTATTTAACATCAACAAAATCCATAATTAATTTTCAAAATTGCGTTGCTCTATCGTAGCACCTGAGGAGTCTGGTGTCAAGATTTCAATGACACGGGTGTTATTTATTAAAAAAGTAATGCAGGCAACTGCACCGATGGCCATCCAAACTCTTTTTTCTATTACCTGTACTCTTGACACAACGAGGTTATAATCGATGTCAACTTTATCACGGAGTTTGTCAATTTTAGTAAAGAGTAAGTTGTCAATCTCTTCTTGCTTGGTAATTCTTTGTTCATGAACGGCAAGCATTTTACCGACATTACTATTTACCTCACTCATCTTTTCAATAGCATCATCAATTTTGACGATGATATCTTTGAGATCTTCAAGTTTTTGTTCTAGAACTGCTACTTTTACTTCTTCCATTGTTTTGGGTATTGTAAATATCCCAATTCAATTTATAATTTTGAATTCTCTCTCTTTTATTTATTTTTTAGATAATCTAACCAAGGTTTTCTTTTTCCTTTCATATATCTTTTCCGAACTTTTCCCATAACAGGATCAAATCCAGCAACAGGTCCTTTTGGATCTGCTGAACCACTAAATCCACCAGATCCTCCAGGAGCATTTGCTACCATTTGCTCACGGATGATTGAAATAATTTTATCAAGTTTCTTGAGGTCCATTATAGATTTGCTGAAGTTTAGATAAACAATTTAAATCAACTTGTATATCGTGAATACTTGATTTTGGATATTCTGGAAGTCTATTCAAAAAAATAATAAAACTTTTTACAGGAGACCAAAGTTCCTTTTCAATTTTAAAAAACAACATAGGAGTTGTTGCTTCACCAAATATATTGTAAAGAATAATAAAATGATTCAAGAGAAGATGAGTTTTAAGTTCACCAGTATTTCTATATCTTTTCAATAATCTTTTAATATACTTGAAATGATTTAAATCTTTATCAAAATCTTCTCTGGTAACTGCCTGAGGATTTTCATAATGTTTAATTGCAAATAGAAGAAAATTATCTTCATTCAATTCATTAAAAATCATACAATATCAAAGCAGTGGATTGCTATCATAAAGTGGAGTATTGCCAGTAGTAATACCAGACATTGCTACAAGAGTTTCTTTCTTAACTCTTAGATTTCCCTCTGCATCCATATAGGTTTGAATACCAACCCAACCTGCGTGACTTAACTGATATGTGGTAGTTGCTGCAGAATCCATTCCACCATCAGCAACACCATAAATTGATGCTTCATAACCACCAGTCACTCTAGTAAAATCAACCTTACTTCCTGAAGTAATTGCAGAAGCAATTGTGGAAGCAAGAGAGACAAACGTTGAAGCAAAAGAAACTACAATTCGGGATACACTACCACTTACAAGAGTGTCTCCTGTTGTAATTCCAGAAGTGCTTCCAACATATACAATACTCGTTGCAATACCAGCAGTTAAGGATGCTGTGGTAGAAAGAACAAGTGAAGTTTCGGTGGGATCTGTAAAAATTTGCTGATATCTTGGATCTTTAATTGTATACTTTGGAAGTTCGCTGATGTCAAATTGAACTCCAGAAATAGCAGCACCACTCAATCCACAGGTTCTACCGATTGATAGTTGAGTTGTGCTTGCAATACCAACGATTACTGCGTCACCGTAATAGGTGCCAGTTCTGTTTCCAAATCTGATTATGTCACCGGTTGCAGCTGCACCAACTTGCCCAAAAGTAGTGCCTGAACCGGTTACAACAAGGGTATCATAATTAAGAGATACTGTTCCACCAGAACCTTTAGCATCATTATTTCCCCAGAGTGCCATTCGTGTTACCTACAATTTGTTATTCTAAGAATATTTATAAAAAAAAGAGACCCTACTTAAAGGTCTCCTTTTTGAGATATTTTGTATCTACTTATCAGCAATTTTTGAGAAGTGCTGTTCTTACTGTAGCAGCAATTACATTATCAACATCATTATCAGTGGTCTTGACATAACGATCAAGAAGATCACATACAAGTCTCTTGGTGTGGCAAGAGTTAACTGCTAAAAGAAGAAGTGGTTTTACTAGTTCTACAAGTGCGCCCATAATGTCCTCCGTGTTTGGAAGTGTCCTAACCTATTTAGGGATTTTACTGTTTTTTAACTATCAATCAAATCTAGAACCAAGATCGGGTCTTTTTCTTGCCTGTTTTTCAGCATATCTGCCTTCACCCTGTTTATTTTCAGGTTTGGCATAAACTCCACCTGGTTGATCAACATATCTACGACTTGCTGCTCTTCTTTGCTCTTTATTTCCACCACCTTTACCTCTTAGGTGAGGATTTTGTCCTCCTGAATAAGAAGTTGCTGGGTGTGCAACTTGACCTGAAGAAGTTGTAACTCCAGTTTTTTGTTTTTGTCTTTGTGCCCCAGTGGAACCATATCCTCTTTTTTCTTCTGCTCTTGCCTCATCAACCATCCCACCTTCTGGTTCATATCCAGCCATAATAGAAGGATCAGATCCTTTAGGTGCAGATCTTAATGTTTGAAGTTTTCTTTGAATAATTTGAACTTCTTGTTGTCTCATTCTATCTTGTTGTTGCTGCAACTTTTTTTGTTGCTGATCGGATTTTTCGGGTTGTGATGATTGTTGCGATTTTGGTTGCAGTTCCATTGCCTGCTCAGACATCTTCTTTGCCATCTTAGTGGCAGTGGCATACATTACTTCTTTACCACGACCAGGATATCTCTTTTCAAAATCTACTGCTTTATCCTTCATTGATTTTACAATTTCTTCTTTCTTTTTAGTCTCAGCAGCACTTAAAGTTTTTTCATCCAATTCAAACTCTTCTCTTTTAATTCCTCTTTCCGATTTATGTGCTCTACGTCTTGCTGCAGTCACCCAATTAGGAGCAGTAGAACCCATTGCATCATAATTTCTTACACCTTCGGCACCTTTTGTTTTTTCAACATAACGACGACTTCTGATGTCCTTTTTAGTTGCTTCACTTTCCCCAGATTCTACTTTTGCTTCATCAATTTCTTCACTTTCCCCAACAACTCTACGAACATCTTTTGCAACTTTACCTACAGTTTTTACTCCAGAGGCAACTCCTCTTCCAAACTCAGAAGCACCCTTTCCAGCAACTCTCAATGCTTTACCAGCAGTTGCAGTTGCTGCTCTATGACGTTCCATACCCTTCTGATATGCATCAAGAGCACTTAAAACTCCTTTAGCAATTCTATCCTTAATTGGTTTTTTTGTGGGTTGTTGTTTTTTAGCACTTGCAACAGCAGACTGTCTTTGAAGTGCTGCTTTCATTCCTGATGGTTTTGATGAAGATGCTTTTGCTTCTGCTTCTTTTCTTGCTGCTTTTTGGGCACGAAGTCTTTGTAATGATTTTCCAGTCGGTTTTCCAGATTTAAATGCCGTTCCTTTGGCAGTCACTGGTTCAATTTTACCACTTCTTCTTGCTTCAGTTAAAGTATATTCCTCAGATAATTCAAAGACAAAATCAACAAAACCTTCAAGTCCAAGTTCTTCAATTAAAATGCCAATCCCAAACTCATTCAAACCCATTTCATAAAAATATTCAGCTGCAATATTAGCAGTTTCATAAATAAATTCTTCATCAAGTTCTACCATTTCAACTAAAGATCCACCAAGATTTTCAATTGCTTCACCAAGATCAAGTTTAGGATTAATTGTAATTTTATTATTAATTTTTTTCTCTGCAATTTTTTTATCGTCCTTTACATTACCAAGAACTTCAGAAAGATCTTGTCTCCAATTAGAATATCCTTCTTTAGTTACTTTTTTCTTTCCACCCATTTCATCTTTACCAAGTCTACCAGCAATTACATCTCCTCTGGTGACTTTATCATATGGAGGATAATTATTTGCTAGATTGCCATCATTGGGTTTTTTTTCTTCCTTCATACCCATTGCTTTTTTAACTTGGGTAATGCGTTCTTGCCCAGTCTTTCCCTGAAATTGAGGTGCATCTAATCTACCCCTACGGATATCTTTCGCATCCTTTCTCATTTCATCTCTTTCTCGATGAGCAATTCTTCTTGCACGTCTTGCACCAGATCCTGGAAGATCAGAAAATTCACTTCTTTTATCTCTTGCAGTGGCCCTTTCGTGCTCTGGTTTTAATTTATCTACTTTTGCTTCAGAAACAGCAACTTGCTCCAAATAAACTTTAGAAATATCGTTCAGAGGATTGATAGACATTTTTAAGCACTTACTTTCTTTTTCTTATACTTATTTATGAAATCTAAAAATACTCTACCACCTTGCTGAATATTTTTCTTACCCAATGTAGACCCTGGAGTTTGTTGTACTGCATATTTTAAATATCCAGTAGTTCCTGCCAAAGTATTTGGCTTTCCAGGAAGTCTATACATCTTATCCATTTTTACTTCAGTATATTCCATCAAATCTTTAATCCAAGATTTAAACATATAACCCTCTTCAGTTACACAAATAAGATGATTGGTTCCTCTACGCATTACTTCTCCAATCAATCCAGTATTTAAATTTTCCACTTTATCACCTATTCTAAAAATCTTACATTTTACATAATTTTCACGAAGATTTTTCATATCAAATTTTGGGGCAATCTCCCATAAATTATAACTTTCCTTTTTAATTTTTGTTTTCTTAACACCCATTCCCTGACGAACAGCATCAAAAAGTGCTTGAGTATCTCCATCATCTAGTGTTTTTGGAGTTCCTCTACGGAATGAGTTAAAATCATTATCCATTACTGCTTTTCTCATTTTAGAAGCTGACATTCCCTCCACACCTTCAGCATCAGCATCTCTTACACCAGCAGAAACAACACGAATTAAATCAAAAGTATACAAATCACCATTATACTTTTGAGCTAAATTTTCAAATTCGGATTGACGATCAGAACCTACCACTAAATTAATATTTGAATATCCTTCTTTATTTGCATTTATAAGGACATCAAAAATTGTTTTCATATTTGGATCATTAATAATATTCTCATCAAAATCAGAAAACATTTTTCTCATATATGAGATTTTTGTATCTGGCGGTAAGGGATTTTTTTTAGGATCTTGAGTTCTTGATGGGTATATCTTAACATCTCCCCCAACAGAAATTCTTTTTGCCGATCGTAAAAGTTTTTCGTGCCCTATTGTTGGAGGATTAAATCTTCCAAACACTACAGTGAGAGTATCACCTTCCTCTGGTGCTTGATCTTTAGGTTCTACTTTCGGTTTTTGAGGAGTAGAAGTAGTAGGTGTGGAAGTTACTGTTTTTGATTGTTGTGCAGGAGTAGATCCTACAGATTGTTTTGGTTCCTGTTTTGTTGGTGCTTGTCGTCCATCAATAAACTTCAATTTCCCATCTTCAGTTCTTGCTATCGTTTTCCCAGAACGATCCAACCAACTACCGTGCCCATCTCCACGCAATCCAAGTTTTTTTGCTTGCATTGATGCTTGTGATTGTGCTGCTTCAAATAAAAATTGGGAGAAACTCTTCATATTACTTTTTATTATACTTATATTTATTTTTTTTCAATTCCCGTATTTATGGAGATAATCGGACTCGAACCGATGACATCTTGCTTGCAAAGCAAGTGCTACTACCAACTGAGCTATATCCCCGTTATAAAAAGTATAAGACCCACTCAACTAAAAGTCAAGTGGGTCAGAGCAACCTTCCGATTTATTTATCAATCACAATTAGAAATGATTTCGTTTTTCCACTCTTCACTCATATTTAACATAATTTTTTCTGCTGCTTCTTGAGTATCAGCATAACCTCCATCAAGAAGATACTCAAGAACAACATCATAAACATCAACTTCTTCAGTTGCCATTCTTGAAGCAATCTTTGATGCACCAGAAGCAACTTTAGATGCTGCTCCAGCAACTGCACCTTTAATACCTCTCTTACCCCTTGCTGCAGTATTCTTAGCACTTTGCTTTGCTCTTCCTGCAACATCAGATGCTGCCTGTCCAGCTTTTCTTGCAGCACTATAAGCACCTACTTGTGCCTGAGCAATTTTCTTTTTAATTCTGCCTTTGATATCAGCA
>Ga0208974_1000927_pt1 | contig 11683 bp, 18 predicted proteins | sample GreLakmeER15MSRF_FD_187699 | JGI IMG/M metagenome (GOLD analysis project Ga0208974, IMG submission 187699) | Freshwater lentic microbial communities from great Laurentian Lakes, MI, USA - Great Lakes metaG ER15MSRF (SPAdes) | ecosystem: Environmental > Aquatic > Freshwater > Lake | place: Great...
GCAGCAAGTTGTTTTAATGCTCCATCATATCTTTCCATACATTCAATACCAATCTTCAATACTTTGTTTTCTGCTTCTCTACGCTCTGCTTCTTCAAACATTTCATCAGGATAGGGCTCAGTCATACCTCAAACTCATCTTTTCTACGTTTATTGAGATACACTAATGCTTCTTCTCTCCATTCCATCAATTCATTATAACATTTTTGATTATGGGCACACTGACGTAGTTTATGGTCTGGTTGTAAAACCGACTCAATAATCAAACCCAGAGCATCACATCTCTTTTGTTTCTTTTCGGTATCCATTTGTTCTTGTAGCAAACTCCAGCTGTTCATTTGAGTTCCTCGGCAAGTTGTAACAGGTCATTTTTATCCAGGACTATCATATCATTCTGGGCATTATAAAATTGTATATGTTCTACCGCAAGTTGAAGAACCGATGAGACCAGTTCTTTCTCTGTCATATCAGGATTTGAGTATCTAATGTTCCAAATCTGATCCATTAGGTTTTGTGCTCTTTCAGACATCAGGAGTTTGTGTTTATGAGAGTATTATAGCATAAAAAAAGACCCCGGTCAAGGGGTCTGTGTGCCAGTTTGAGAACAGGTCTTTGATGCCTCTTGTCGGAGACTGATATACTTTCGTGCCGAACTTTCGGTTCTACAAAGTTTCTCAAGTTGCTGTCCATTGTATAGAACAAGGTATCCAGAGTTTCCATATGCCAGAGCAGCATATTCTCCCTTGTTGATTAGAAATCCTTCTTTCATTTGTTATCAATATTTATCAATTTCAATGAAGCGATGTCCCTTCCTGGCGCAATCGTGCTTACCAATTATCTGTGGAACAGTACGATAGCAGATGTAAGGAACATTTTTTACAGGAAGTTCTAAATTACCCATAGACCAGGTTGGAGCATAATCCTTTTCAACCATTAAATAACTTGATTCCAAAGAGAATTGCAGTTCTTTCTTAAATGCTTGGATGTTCTTTTTTGCTTCAGCAGGGATGTGTTTGTTGCTATAAGGAATAATCTCAATAGGTTGATCGTTCTTTACAATAGCAGGAAGAATGTGTTGACACCATGCTCTCCAAGCATAAGTTTCATTATCGGCAGAAAGAAGAACAACTTTCTTACCATCAACAACGACACCAGATTTCTTACACCATTCTTTCCACTTTTTAGCATCTTGAACGAGAACCAGAGGATCTCCGCCACCAACTCCTCTCCTCAAAATAGAAGTAATTATTTTGGTAATGTTATGATCAGCAAAGTGATTTTGGATACTCAAATCATAGTGCAAGTAGTTACGAACTTCTACTTCAGTTAGAAGCAATTGTTCTTGTTTAATGAGAAGAAGACATCCAAGAATAACAGACTCCATTGTTGCTCCAAAGGAGGGATCGTGTCGAAGATTTTCTGTTAGACCATCGGTAATCTTACTCTTCAAAGAATCATCTGTGATGACGTAATAGAATACTGGAATATAACGCTCACCACGGCGTTTTGCAGCAATAATTCTACCTCTTCCGTCTCGTGAATAACCATCAGTTCCCATAATGGGAGGAGGATCTTTTATCTTAAAACCTTCAACTTCAAACGCATTTTCAAAACATTGAATACGCTCTTCAGTATTTCCCTCTTCACGAATACCAACATTCAACCACTTATCATCATTCTCATCAACTTCGTTGAGATCAAGAACACCAATGTGAGAGAATGTACCACCTTTAATATTTGGTGGAGAAATATCTTTTTTTATGTAATCTTCCAGGTCGATAACACCCAGTTCGTTATTAAATTTGGGGATTTGATGCACACCTTCGATAGGCATTTCGTAAGACATAATTTGCTCCGTTGTAAAATACATTTGGTACAATCAAAGTGCAAATGCGTTTTGATTGTTATGATTATCATAACAACTTTGGGTGGGGATGTCAAGCCCCTGTATTAGACTTTATCGGTTTGTGAACAGGTTTTTGATGCTTCTTCAAGTTGTTTGATTAACTCTTGTTTCTGTATAGAAGTCAAAGAGTTATTTTGTTGAATATTATCAATCAATATTTTTGATTGAGAACAAGATAATAAAACTGTGAGTATTAAAGAAATCATTTCTTTTCTTCCTTGATAAAGTATTTGAGTTGATTGATTTCTGCCGTATATTCAAGAACCTTATTTTCCAAGTATTTAATTCTTTTTTGATGCTGTTCTACAAGTTCAGACATCACCTTGTAGTTTTGATTATTCATCATCATATCCATAAGGTTCCCAGTCTGCTTTTTCAAGATAATCTTCCAAAGCATTCCTATCATTTACATCAAAATCAAAATCTTCCATAAAGAAAGAAGTGATACGATAACCAGATCTATATTCTGCTGGTTGTTCCCAAGTTGCAGGTGAAACCTGCACTACATCATCAAATAATGCAGTGACTACAATTTCACCAGTTCTTTCATTCACTTCAACATCACGAATTTCCATTTTAATTACCTAGTTAATGAGACCAATCATCAAAATCAATATCTCTATCCTGAGAAAAACATTTATAATCTTCACAATCAATACCTAAGTATTTTGCGAAGTATTCCATATCTTCATTCTCATCTAAATTGATGAGTTCTTGTTCTTGGCGTTCAGTCATTTTTTTAACCTCCTAATATCCGTAACGGGAAATCATCTGGTCCATTCTATCTTCTCTATATTCTTCTTCCAAGTCTTCTGTATCAGCATCTTGCAGTTCCTCATAAATAGCATCTGCATCTTTTTCTAGAAGTAGTAAAGTCATAAAGGAAAATGTAAGGGGGAGTGAAGGGTTGTATTTATATAGACACAAAGAAAGGATTACTCCTCCTTTATGTCTTGATTGTTACTATTTACAAACTCGGCATCAATCTTATCGTAAAGCTCAACAAAGGTAGTTTTAGTTTCGTCATCAAAACGATTTAAACATACTTTGATTGCTTTTTCTTTCTTACCAAAGATAGAATAAGCACGAAGAACGTGAACTAAACGACGAGTTGAAATGACTTCATCAATACCACCATCAGCAAAAGTTTTGCGAATGATTTCACTCCAAGTACAGAGATGATTGATAAAGTCCTCGTGTTCTTTGACCATAGGTATTTTAAGTGATGCTGCAACATTCGTCAAGATTTTCTTTTCTACTGTAAGTGTAGGATACTCTTGCTCAAAAGTAACTGGAAATCTCTCCAAAAATGCTTCGTTAAGAATATTAGTTCCAATAAAACGACCATCATCACTACCTTTACCTTTGGTATTAGCAGTTGCAATGATATTAAATCCTGCTTTTGGTCTTACGAACTTACCAATCTTTTTCAGAAATATACCAGTACCCTCTAAAATAGATTGAAGACATAAAATCTTATTAGATGCAAGGTCAATCTCATCCAATAATAGAATAGCACCACGTTGAAGTGCTTCAATCACAGGACCATTATGCCATACTGTTTCGCCATTTACAAGACGAAAACCACCAATCAAATCGTCAGCATCAGTTTCAATCGTGATATTCACACGAATAAGTTCACGACCAAGTTGCGCACAAGCTTGCTCTACACCAAAAGTTTTACCATTACCAGATAAACCAGTAATGAAAGCAGGATAGAATAACCCAGATTGAATAATCTTCTTAATATCAGCGAAATTGCCGAAGCTGACGAAAGTATCATCTTTATCAGGAATAAGATTTTGTTTGACTGCTTCTATCATAGTGATTGGATCAGCAGCAGGAGCAGAATAAGTATCTTCCAGTTCATCAAGTTTTTCTTTGGTGATTTCTAAGTTCCATTTACCACGACATACTTTATATGCAGATAGTTTTTTGGATAATGTAGCATAAGAAGTATTGATTTGTGAAGCAACTGAACGAACAGCATCTGCACCAAACTCAATACCAAACTGGTCTTGAAGAAGTTGAATTGCGTTTTCCATAATAAAAAAATAAAGAACTGGTGGGGAACTGCTTAACTACTCACGTAGTATAGCATCAAAAAGGGAAATAAAGGTGTCTTGGTAGACACCTTGGGAACTGGTCTATGCGACTAACTCTACAAACTCACTTAGGACTTTTTTGTTTGTTCTTTTGTTTTTCAACATTTTAGTGAATGCAGATTTGATTGCTGTTTTAGTAGCACCCTCTTCTACATTCAAATCAGTATCTGCACTCATACTATGAGATGAGAGCACAAAGAACTTATCAAAACCTGATTTACTAAAAGACACAAACTTATTCTTACGAAACTGTTCTTTTACTGTATCATAAGGTATATGAGTATCACCAAATGCAGTATAACAAGAATGAAGTTCTTTGGTAACTGCAATACGAAAATTGATTAGATTTACATTTGGAAACATATCCTTGGTATATTGTGTTAATGTTTTGAAGTATTGTGAGAAACTACCATAACGATAAGCAGGATACATACGACCATTTTTACGATTACGAATAATTGTGTCTTTTGCATAAGCAAACGTCACATATTCTTCACCATTATACATTTTTGACTTTCTGCCGTGTGGATTGATATTTCCTTCACCATCTGTAAGAAATACTACATTTACCTTTTGCACTTTATTTGAAGAAATAAACTGCGGAATAATCTGATTAAGTGCAATCATCGTATCACCTAATGGAGTACCAGAAAGATTAAGATGATTTGGAACAAAACCATTTCTATATTGAAATGCTCTACAAATAACCCAAAATGTTTTGAGTTGCTTTTCAAGTTCACGATTATTCACTTTACTGGTAAGAATATTCATCAAACGAAATGATGGCTCAGGGCATAATACATTCTCCTTCTTTTCGTATACTGGTGTATGATATGGGTCAAACTCTAAGTATGCATTTGGATCTTGCGTAAAGGCATAAACATCAAATGGAATATTAACTTTACGACAAAACCATATCAAGGATAATAGTTGCTTATAAGTATCTAACAAATAATCAACCATTGACCCAGACCAATCTAAAATAAAAATCAATCCGTGATTTTTACCATCAGGCAATACAGATACTTTTTTAAATAAATCTTCGTTATACTTATAGGTATGAAGAATTGAAGTATTTAAAATACCAGTGCGAGCAGTTGTAGAACGAGCATAAGCATCTGCTGATTTCTTACACTCAAACTCTTTTACCAGATAAGATACTTCACGTTCTGCTGATTTACGAAACTCATTATAAGAAATTACTTGATTTGCATAATCTTGTTTATGAAGATGTTGCTGATAAAAACTATCTGCAAGACGATGAATATACTCATTTGGTAAAATCAGTTTACTCATATCAAACTTTGGAAGTTCTACATATGCAGTATTTCTATCATCTGTTCTTTCATTTAATTCTTTTGATTTTTCATCAAAAGATCTAGATGTTTTGGATACTAAATCATCAACATCTTTACTTCCTGCTTGTTCTGGTTTCATACCACTTGAAGCAGATTGTATATCATTTTCTATTGATGAACCTTCACTACCCTCATTACCTTCACTATCACCTTCTTGTTGTGCTTCTTCATTTGTATTACCAGAACCAGATTGGCTTTCTGTTTGATTATCAGATGTTTCAATTGGTGCTACTGATGCTTCTTTCTTTTCTTTTACATACTTCATCAAGTCTTGTGAAATCTTTAATACATCATCAAATGTTTCAGCAACACTAATACGAGTAATAAACTCATCTTCCTCATCATTGAAAGGAATATGATGAAATGCACCAATCTTAAAATATAGATTGATACGATCAATTAACGAAAGTTCTTCAAACTTTTCACCTTGAATAGAAAAGAAATCTTCTTCATTCAGTTCATTATAAGCACTATAAAAAATACGAGAAGAACCTGCATACTTTTTCTTCATTAATCTTTCTACACGAGCATCTTCAACTACGTTTACAACGTCGTGTGGAATATCAGGATACTCTTCACGATAATCAATATTTGGTGAATATAAACAATGTGAGGTTTCGTGTAAAATCAACATTTGATATACAGTATCACTTGCTTTCTTCCAGTTAGGAAGAACTAATACACGACGGTCTACATCAAAACTCGCAGTATCTACATTTTTGTGTTCTACTATAATATTTTCTGTAGCTAAACATCTTGCTAAAGAACCACGAACTTCGTGTGAAAGAGACATATAAGTGCTTTTGAACTTCCAGTATCATAGCAGGTCTTTGTTGGGTTCTGAGGAGGTCTTGGACCAGTTCCCCAAGTGTCCTCTAAGCTTCTTATTACAATCTCATCTCAAAACCCACAGAGTAATTATAATTGATTTTAAAATATTTGTCAAGTATCATAAGACACAAAAAAAGAGAGTATAAGTCATCACACTCATACTCTCCATTCTGATTAACTGCCCAGATTACCACCATTAGAGCAGGTCAGTTTCGTTCTCAAAGATACGAAGAACGAACTGACTTTGATACTATAAGATACTTGAGGTCAGGCGTCAAGTGTTTTTAGAATACTCATTCTGGTTTTGGACTTTCTTCTGGTTCTTCTGCAGTAGGAAGTACGACACCGGTTTGTTGAAGATATTCAATAACACCCTGAAGTTTAATAGCAAGTTCTCTTTTTGTTGCGACTTGATTGTTGAGAGTATTAATTTCAGAAACCAATTGTTGTTGTTGCTCAATCACTTGTTGCAAATGTGTCTGTTGTTCAGTCATAATTTTTGATAGTAAACTCTAACTCATTATATATCATATTAAAATAAATGTCAATATAGTTTAACTTCATGATAAGTTGATTGAGTTTCTTCATTTATTTTCTTTTTGATTACTGCTCTTAAGTCATTAGTCATATAAACACTACGAGCAAGTTCTATAAACTCTTCATCAAACTCCTGAAGTTTTTCCTTTTCTCTTAATCTATCTTCTATCTTCCAAAGTTTTTGGTTGACTTCTTTAAGTTTCACTTCATACTCTAAAGTATATTGAGTAAGAGTGGATTTGATTTGATTTAATTCACGAAGCTCTTTTGAGACATATTCATTTGTTGTATATTGAGATTTGATTTCTAAAATCGTAATCTTATCTAAAAGTTCTCCTGTTGATACTGGAATATTAATTACCATTTGTTATAGTATATTGATAATGCATACCAGTTCCAACAAAAATTTCTTGTATTTTTTGTAGTTCTTCTGCAGTAAATTCAACGTTTGCAAAAATAAAATCAAAACAACTTTGAATTCTATCGACATTTAAAGGTCGTGAGTTATTTGTCTTTGCATCATAAAAAAGATAAATTAATTCAGTTGCTATAGTATTAACAGGAAGAGAAGTCATAGATAATTCTCTAATTTTATCATATGCAGTAGTTTTGCAAAAATCACTCCAAAATATATTATAATCAATACGTCTTTTAATATGTTCCATATCAAAGTTACTAACTTCATATCTAGGAGGATCATCTCTATACCAGCAATATGATTTTGTCCAAAATTCTTCTGGTGGATATTTACCTTCCCAATTACGGATTTTGTAAACAATTTCTGGAATTTCTGTCAAAACAAATCCAAGTTCTTCAAGTTCTTCATCAGATTTACTGTTAAGACCTGTAAAAAGTTCATGATGTGGAGAAACATAAGTATCAGAAAGTTCCACTGGTTCAAATGTTTTATAACTATAATATTTTTTCTTTGTCATTAGTGGTTATGTGTAATATGAGATATTTATGTGTATTTAATGCCAGAAATATTTTTTGATTTTATATTTTCTTGAAGTTTATTTTCTCCCATATTTTTAAGTATTTCTTGATATGCAGTTTCTATTTCTTTCTGTGTAAAATCAATTCGTGGTTCATTAAGTCTAGAGGACATATGTGCATGAAAACCTGATATTCTCATTGAATCTGGATAAAACTCAACATCTCTCTCAATAATATGAAATCCATCATAAGAAACATTTACACGATGAGTTCCTGCAATCACCACTGATGCCTTTTTATTCAGTGCTTTACAGATGTGCTGACCACAACTATCACATCCGATAAAATACTCAGCAGCACCAATGATTGCAGCCCATTCTCTTAAGTTAGGGTCTGGGTCTGGTTTATATGTTTTTATATTATGAAAGTCCTTTGCTCCCATAAAGATCAAATTATAATTCTTGGAAAGTTCTTTGATAAAATAATCCAACATTGGTTTTGGAATAGATCTCAAACTATCATCAAAAATACCAGAAGAATGTGGTTGAGCAGTAGATCCATAAGGTTGTAATACAATGGTCTTTGATTTCTTATGTTTTGATTTTGCTTCTTCTATGATCTCAAATGCTTTTCTCTTCTCTGGAATTGAAATATTAAGTTGCATTGGTGGTAAATCACTATGGTCTGTAGAACCATTGATTTCTACATCAAATGCTTCTCTTAATGAAATCTCATTACGATAATATGCAGGAACACGATAAGGTTCTGGTGAGATTACTTGGTCTGCTTTCCAAAATAAATCAAATGATCCTCGGGCATCAGGGTTAAATGTTCTTTCTTGCAGTTCTGGAATACCCCAAGTTATAAAATCCCATCCTGGAATCATTATGTACCATTCTTCTTTTGGATGATTTTTATGATATTTGAGTAGTGCTGGAATTGCAGTGATGATTCTTCCAAGTCCACCATCTAATGAGATTATTTTTGTCATATTATAAGTAATTTAAGTTTTTTTTGTTTATTTCATCAAAATCAATATTAATATTAATTATACATCTTGGACCTTTACTTGGTGATGATGATGAATGATATCTATTTCCATTGAAAACAACTACCCTATTTTCTTTTGGAGTTATTTTTTCTAATATTGTAAAGTTTTTAGTTGCTTCTTTTTTTTCTTTAAAGTTCATATTTTCATATTTTGAAAAATTTAAATCTGATGTGGTTTGATTATATAAGATTGTGTCTCCATCAATATTATGAGGATAGAATATAATTACATAATGATTTTTTTCTTTGTCTGTATGAATATCATTTATCGCATTATTACTCGATAACATTGTTTGTAGTCTTGGAGTTATTCTTGATATTTGATTTAAATTTGAGATTTCTATATTACTTAAATCGCAGGTTTCAAGTATAAGAGGTAAAATAAAATATATTTGCTCTGTTGTTAAAACAGCATTAAATCCATACTCAAAATCTTGAAGATTAACATAACTTTCTTCATTACCATATGTTAGATTTGAACAAAATTTCCAGTTGTAGTCAAAAATATTATCAACAAGTTTTGTCAAATATGTTTTTGATATTATGTTATCAAAAACTAAAAAATTTTTTTTAATAAGTTCTTTTACCATATCAGTTATACCTTATTGCAAATATTTTATTTTTTTCATTTTTAACATAATTTTCACTGATGACATTTTCCCAGTCTATTATGGGACTGGTGTGATTTGCATCACAATGAGTGCTCCAACCAGGCATTGGAGAAATCAAATATTTCTCTTTTTTCTGAAGTTGCCAAAATTTATCATAATCTTTAGAAAAATGATATCCTTCTACTTCCTTTATACATTCAATAGAATACTTTTGATGAACCTTTAGATCTTCTATTAGTGTTTTATACCTACAAGCAAAGGTATTTGTGGTTGCTGGTACTGCTCTCCAATGAGAACTTGGTGTTGTAAAGATTTCAGATAGGCATCCCTTTGCAATATACAAATCAAAGTCATAAAGAGTAAGATAATGTATGTTGAGTGCAAAACCTTCTAATATTACATCACACCAACCAGAACGATGCAGATAATCATCCTCTAATAGATAAATGATTTGTTCATCCTCAAAGTTTCGTGACTGAATAATTTCTAGTGTTTTTAGAAAACTATCACATTCACTTCCACATTTTATAATTTCTACATTCTTTTCTTTTGCAAGAAAGGTCTTATCAATACTACCATAAAACTCATCATAAACAATTGTATAGTTTATTAAGTCTGAGTTAAGTGTGTTCTTAAAGTTCTCAAAGACTTTAATCTTATTAAACCAAGAAGGTCTTGTTCTGTCTGGAAGTTCTTGCAACTTTGAGTAGTAACAGTGTCTTATAAAGACTTCAATTGGTTTCTTCATTGATAAAATAATATAGATTTTTTAATCTTGGAGTATTTATCCCACCACTTTAGGTGGTCTATATGAGGGTCTCGTTGCTTCTCAAACTGAATATGAAGAGCAAGAGAAGGAACAGGATTTACACGAGTTACATAATGTTCCCAAATATTTGAGATTGTATTTCCTTCGTGAACCAGTTCTTTGATTTCATCTGTTCCATTCCAGGGAGTATATTGAGATGCAAGTTTCTCAAAGACATCCCAGTAGTCACGAAATACTTTAGGTGTCGTCATCATTGTGAAAGTCGTCCATATTCCTTCTTTCCAGTGTCTTGTTGGAGTTCTAAATAATCTTCCAGGAACCACAAAAGTATATTCATAATCTTCTGGACTATCAAAGGGAAATACACAGAGTTCTTTTTGTAAATGATAATAAGACTTTAAGTAATCATAAGTAAATAACATTTCTTGAATTGCTTCTGTGCAGTGCAGGTAATCATCTTCTACAGAATATATTAAATCAGCAGTGGAGTTTTTGCAATACTCAAACTGCTTAAGGCCACTATAATGAAATCCTTTTACTTTTAAATCTATGAGTTGATATGAGTGCTCTGAGTGTTTAAAGATTTTATGAACTTTAGAAATACAATCATCTGTGCAGTGGTCATTAAGAACAACAAAAGAAATCTCTGCATTTGTGACTACATTTGTAGAGTTAATCAAAGAAGATAAGCAACCAAGTATCAAGTCTTTTTTGGGAATATCAATATACCTTGGTATGTCTCCGTGAATATTTTGACCATCGTGTATTCTTAAGATGATTTCCAGTTTCATTGATAAGAGAATAGTTTTTTTCTGTTTTTGATATATGAAAAGTTTTGATAATCAATATCATATATTTCATAGAGTTTATTTTTAGATTTATTTGTAAGTCCTATTCTCTTTTCATCTTTTATTTTAGAAGAGTTGAGTTTTTCTATTTTACCAATACCAATCTTTTGTAGGTCTTCTAATAGATTTTCATATCTTACATAATAATCTATTTCTCTTTCTCCATCTTCATTAGTAATCATCCAACTTTGTGGAAAAATCCAACGATTAAACTCTTTTGGATTTTTATAAAGATATGAAATATATTCATTAATATCCATCTCATTACAAAGTTCATAATGATGATGCTTCTTAAGTCCTTCTTCACCAGTTACAGAAAACCATCCACTTTCATCCATTTGTGCGAATTTATATGCAGAGATAAATCTATCTATTGGTTCACGAACAACAGTGAACTTCTTATACTCATTCCAATAATCTCCATAGTGTTTCTTGTATTCTTTAATTGATTTATCCATATACAGATTCTCAACTCCCATTGCCTTAATAATAGAAGTTCCTGCATTTTTAGGGATATGAATGAATATGAGTTTTTTTTCGTGATTGATGGTCATTCTTTAATCCAAATTTTCAACGGTGCCCAATATCCTTCAATTCCAATCGGATCAATATGTTCTACAAATTTTTTATTCAAATACTTGTAAAGTAAATGTTCTATATCTCCTTGTTTTGTGATTGTTGATAGATATATAATTTCACTTTTCATTTTTTCATAAGTTTTTATAATTTCAGA
>Ga0208974_1000928_pt1 | contig 11678 bp, 15 predicted proteins | sample GreLakmeER15MSRF_FD_187699 | JGI IMG/M metagenome (GOLD analysis project Ga0208974, IMG submission 187699) | Freshwater lentic microbial communities from great Laurentian Lakes, MI, USA - Great Lakes metaG ER15MSRF (SPAdes) | ecosystem: Environmental > Aquatic > Freshwater > Lake | place: Great...
GGAGCGTTATAATAAGTTTCAGTACCATCAAATTTTTTCAGTAACGCAACTTTATATGTTGGGTCCGATGTTGGTTTGGTTTTACTTACAAAGTAAAATAATTTACCGTCTTGGTTATATCTATCGTAGTGTCCTGAGTCACTAGCAGCAGTACACCATTTTGTACCTGAACCAAAATAACAAGATGATTTATGTGTTTTAGGTGAAACAACAGTCATTTCATCATCTTCATAAACCACATCAGCATCATCAACTGTTTTAATTTCACGTCTTATACGGTTGTCATAATCATCCAACACTTTTTTAAGTGTGCTAATCTTATCATATTGGTTAATATCTTTTAAACTTAAATTTTGGCTAACAGTTGAAAACTTTTCTAACAGTTTTACCACAATGTTTAAATCAGCATTAAAGTTTTTTGGGTTTACCACTTTACCCAAAAAGTTAAGGTATTTGTGTTGACCCGGTAATACGTCTGACTTATCAATAATGGCACGTAATTGTTCTTCAGTAAATTTATTTGAAAACTTCTTTGCAAAATCTTCTTTTCTACCCTCCAATATAATTTGAACTAATGACATTTTTTTATTGATAAATATTCAGTTTTTACTAATATAAAAAATAAGGATAATATTTATAGTAATAAACTTATGTCAATTGGAATTTACATGATATTGAACAAAATTAACGATAAAAAATATATCGGGAGTTCAAATAATGTTCAATCAAGACTAACGCAACATAATTGGTTATTAAGAACTAATAAACATTCAAACACTTATTTACAAAATTCGTTTAATTTATTTGGTGAAAAAAATTTTGAATTCAAACTTGTTGAGAATTGTGATTTAAATGACTTAGTTATTCGTGAAAATTATTATATACACAAATACAATACTATGTATGATAAAAATGGGTTTAATTTATGTTTGGTTTCACCAAATAGACGAAACATTGTTGGAAATGAAACAAAAATTAACTTATCAAAAATAAATTTACATAAAAATTCTAATTTTTTTGAGTTTGAATGTATTAACATTTTAAATAATGAGCGAAAAACATTTTTGTCTTTAGTAGATGCCGCTAATTTTTTAATTGAAAATGGTTTTACAAATGGTAAATCTACACATATAAGACAAAAAATATCACACACATTAAGAAATAAAAAAATAAATAACGGTCACAATGGTAGTGTTAGAAAAACTGCCTATAATCATTATTGGAATATAATAAACTAAACCAAATTAAATAAAAACAAATTATGTCTGGATGCGGATGCAAAGGTAACCAACCACCACCACCACCTGTTCAACAGCCTCAAAATACAAACGAAGCAGTTGCAAATGTGGTTAAAAAAACTGTTGAAAAATACTATCAACAAGTTAAAAAGTAAGTAGTGTTAAAAGAACTTTTTAAGGGAGGATGAAAATCTTCCCTTTTTTTATATTTATAATCAATGGACATTGAACAATTAATTAAGGACGGTGATACCGAAGAATTACAAACAGTTATAAAACGTTATTTTAATAACGACTACGAATTGTTTTTTAAATATATTATAGACGAAGGTTATATTGAAATGTCAGATGATATTGATGATTCAATATATGATTTATACCCAAAAAATATTATTAAGTATTGGATGGCTAAAAACCCTGAAAAAACAATTGATTATATAATTGACAGACATTTAAATGATGTAAAAAAACAAGACGGAAAGTATTATATGGAATTACCTGATTTGTCAGATTTGAAATTCTTATTTCGTTCAGATGCAAAAAATTACGTTGAATCAATTTTGTCTAATGATTACGACCCATATCATTATAGTTTTTCTGATTTTGGAATGGAACTTTCTAATTTAATTGGTGATTTAGATACAAAAAGCAAAATTGAAATGTCCAATTATTTAAGTAAACATGTGGGCCAGTTTGTTGAATATAATGGTGATGATGATACAATATCATCCTATGTTGAGTTTGATGAATCTGGTGATATGTTTAAATTAACACAAGAAAGGTTAGAGGAAATAATGGGTGATGATGATTCTATAGCTAGTTTACTAACTGACTCTCCTGAATTTCATGAGTTAGGATTTTTATTAACAAACGCTTATGGGGATGCGTATTCAACTGCCGAAAGAGACGCATACTATAACAAAACAATTGATGAGTTAAAAGATTTCTTTGAAACGCAAGATTTGGGATATTGGGGAACAAAAGAGGGTTTTACCTATGATAAAGAAGGTAAAAGAATTCCAAGAATGAAAGATATCTATTTTGTTAATATTACAAAGGTTATAAAACAAATGATTATGGATACAGTTGACAACAACATGTCTGATTTTGATGAGTATAACGCTTTTGAGAATTTGGGAAGTTTCGAGTGGATATTAAAAGAATATTATGCAGATGAAATTAGACTTAATTTAGAAAGAGTTAGTCCTGACTACGGAGATATAGACACATTATTTAATGAATATTTCCGAGACAATATTTAACATTTTAAATTTATTATCTACCATTGTTTCATGTCAAATGAAAATGTAATCTACAACCCATATTACGGGGACAATTTATGTAATCTACTAGCGAATTCAATAGTTGAAAAAATTAAATCCGTTGACCCAAAATTATACGTCAACATATCTGTTACCAACGTAAATAGTTTTTTTATGACCTGTGGTGAAACAGAATACACAGAACCATTAGACATTACCGAAATATTCAATAGTGTCATGGAGAACGTCCCTGAACCCTTAAAAATGATTGTTAAAGTATTTGACTTAATATCATATAATACCAAAAGAGTTTCAAGTACAATTTTATACACAGAACATTTTTCAAAATACAAAAAAACATTGTCTGAAAATTTTACAAAGTATTCTGAAATACTCAAACTAAATAAAAAAGAGTGTTATACCAATATCAAATGTTTTAATACGGATGTTTATATTGAAACGATTTCAAATGTCAATGAAGTAAAATTACCTAAGGGTTATATTGATTGGAAACCCAACACCAAAGTCTTCACCTCATCACCAATTTTTGGTAAAGACTTAAACAGTGAAAAATACATTTACATGTTGTTCAGATACATCGCACACACCTTGTTTGAATCTGGGTTATGTAATGTTGTAAAATTATCAGTTAATACCAATAATCCTGTGGACCAATTGTATTGGGATAATGTTAACTTTGAAATTGATAGTGAGTACTTCTTGATATCAAAGAAATGGACCGAAAGTCTTATATTGGATATTTTTAACTTTGAGGTTAATAAAGTTATTGAAGATTTAAACTTAGAAGTTTATGACTTTGCCAATGAAATTCTTCACGAGAATGAAAATTACCCTTGGCTTAGAAATGATAAGTTAAATGATATTGTACTGGTTTAAACTCGTTTGGAGTAACCAACAATTTGGTAGAAATCTTTTTTACCATCACAGTAATCCTTAACCAATTGGAGTAATGTTTTAAACATAAATGCTCCTGTGGTTTGTTTTTCACACTTGGTGAATAATTCAATAAAGGCTGTCAATGTTTCAATAGAGTAATATCCGTGTTGATTTAAACTATCATAATCAAAAGTTGGGTAAAATGATAACTCGTAGTTATTCCTTTCATCAACAGTATTAAATGGTTCGGTTCTTTCGTAATAATCCAACATTGTTTGAACATATTCTCCAACAATTTCTTTACTATATTCACACTTAACTAATAGGTCAACAATCCAATGTGTATGACTTGGTGTACGTAATCTTTGACCTTTTGATTTGTATTTTACAATAAAATCTAAATCAGGGTTTTCACCACGAAATCCCTGATAGATTCCAATTTCTGTTTGGTCGTTAAATGACCAAGTTTTTAGAGGGTGATGTTCAACACCACCCTTTTTATAACTCATTTTACCCATTAATAAAGTTCTTAACTTTTTCTAACGCTTCTTCTAATTCTTGGAAATCCCTATCGGGAGCCATTGCTGAATGTTCTACCAATTTACCATGTTTAAGTTTCACACCTAAAAGTGCTGGTACATAATCATTTTCAACAATCTTTTGAAATTCTTCGTACTCTTCTTCGTACTCGTCAATATCTCTTATTTCATAAGCAATACCACTCTCATCAAGAAGTTTTTTCATGTCTTGACAATGAGGACATCCCTCCATTGTAAAAAGATATAATTTAGTTATCATAATACTTGTGCCGCTTCAATAAGAGCTTGTTCACTCATCATACCTGTTTGTGTTCTTGTGTTTTGTCCACCTGAATAAAATTTAAGGGTTGGAACTGCTCTTACACCAAGTGAACTTACAAGTTCTGAATCGCTCTCAATGTTAAATTTATAGACACTAACGTCTGAATTTGATTCTTTTAGTTTACTTGAAACTTTTTCAAGAATCGGTGATAATACCTTACATGGTCCACACCATGATGCATACAAATCCAAAATGAATTTTTCGTTGGATTGTAATTTTTCTTTTAGTTGTTCTGTTGTTAATTCCATTACTTAATTATTATTCTTCAAATTTAATTTTATACTTCCTCATTGTATTTGCCGCTAACGTAACCGAATCTTTTCTGGTTGCATCATATAAAAAATATAACTCAAAACTATCAACACTTCTATTCAAAAAAATGTCATAGTCAGTTGTGTTGTAATACAACTCAAATTGAGTCCCTTCACTAGTAACTCTTTCAAATACAGGTTTGGCTTTGGATTCTTTTACCAAATCAACGGATACAAATCCATAATCCCATATTGATGCAATTGGATTTGTATGTAAATGTTTATACAAATCCAATATGTGTGAAGGGACCCCTATGTTATTATCCTTGTCCACGTGATTTCTTCACATAATTTACTGATTTTTTATGGTTAGAAGTTTTTGTTTTAGCGTGAACGCCAGGACGAGAGATTTTTGCTTTTTCTTTGTACTTAGCAGAAAAGTTTGAGCTTGATTTTACGGGTTTTTTTGCCATTGTCTTATATAATTATCTATTGTTTTGTTTCACAAAGTTAATACTTAAAAATTAAAAATCCAAATTAAAATTAAAATTGTTTGATGATTCAACTGTTTTGTCCCATTGAACCAAACCAATATAATATTGACCTAATTGTGAGTCATTTGGTTCTTTAAGTATCATTTTTCTTTTAACTGTCTTATTGTTAATATATTGTGTTTTCATGAACATTTCAAATGTTTCAGAGTTCAAGGCTTTATTAACTTGTCCATCCAAAATTTCCATAATATGATTCCAAGATTCAGGAAGTGATTTATTAAATTTACCCAAATATTGAACTCTTTTTATATTTAACTTTTTCTTTGATGGGTCATAGTTTAACATATATTCAATTGTTCCTCTTTCCACCCCATTTGCATTTCTTAAAGAAACTATAACACTTGGGCATTTATCAATATATGTTCTTACACAGTTATTTTGATATGCACTTTCCTCATTATATTCATCAGAAGAACGTAATAATACTGGTTGGTATTCAATACCACTGAAATCATATATTGATTGTTCTACGTTGTCGACAAACCCATCATTATAATTTCTTACATGGTACCCTTGTTTATATGTTGATATTAAAACGGACCAATTAGCATGTTCGGTTACAAAATCATCAATTGTTTTAGCGTTTAGTGAAACTTGTTCACCGTATGTTTTTAATTGGTTGTAATACATTATATGGTCGTTCAATGTATTTTGATTAATATCACCATTTAATTGCCATTTGAAGTATGTAAATATTTTTTCTTTTTCACTTTTGGTGAAGTCATCAGGAAAATTATACATACAGTTGTTACTTGGTTGATTTAATAAATCTAATATAATTTTATTTTGATAAACTTTATCATAACCAAAATATTTTATCGTATACCTAAGAGAGTGGATATTTGTATGATTACACACATGCAAATTTTTCTTAATTTCATTACCACTAATACCGTGATGTGACATGAAGGCATCAATAAATTTTAAGTTATGTTTTTTTAAAACGTTGAATTTTGGTAAATGTTCTAAGTATTGTACATCAATAAACGCATTAAAATTATTAGGTAATTTGACACCTTTTTTAAGTAAGGAATACCTAACTAAACTTTTAGCTAATTCAATATTATTCATATCATAGTTTATTTCAGGAAAATTATGAAATCCTAATGCGTATGAAAATTCTGATAATAAATTTCTTTTTATTGTACCATCATGAAGATTGTTTTTATATGGTGATGTAATCATTGAGAGTTGTTCTGAAATCATCCCAAGATAATTACATGGATTCTTTCTTATTACCTTTGTAAACTTTCTTTTGTTTTGATAATTTAAAATGTGACCAACATAAAAATCGCCAGTCCTTCTATTAACTGTTAAAAAATAACAATTTTTTATTTTACCAAAAAACCTAATACCAACTCTTCTATGGTAAACTGAAATAAATAATTTCAAAGATAGTTTATCACCACTTTCCTCTAAAACAATCATTTTATTTCTTTGGGTGACGGCACACATTAAATTTGAATAGTTTTCTAAAAAACTTTCTTCATCGTGATGTGATTCCCCTGAAAGTTCAAAAATACCTTTTCGTATTTTTGATTTATCATAACCCCTATAGTTTTCAAAAACAAGATGGTCCTGATAAAGATGAGTTTCATAACTTTTAAATTCCTGTTTAAAAATTTCTTTTTTTTCCATTAGTTTAAGAATATATCACCGTAAGGTCCTTTTAAAATAAAATTTTCAACTTTTTCCTCAACCCTGTCTTTGGTAAGGATTAACATAATATCAATTAATTGTTTTTTGGTTAACTCTAAATCCTCACCTTTGTCATAGTTTTCTATAACCGAACCCTCAACCAATTCAAAAAACATATCCTTATCACCATCACCAATTAAATTAATTAGGTCATTTGGGTTGTTATTAAAAAATGATTTAAAGTTGGACAAATATATTTGCACATCAACATTCATACTACAAAGGTAAACAAAAAAAAGGGTTAATCAAAAGATTAACCCCAAATTCTCAATTTCACTTTCAAATCCTCAGGAAGTTTCAAGTTATCACATCCTTTGAAGTTCACCAATTTAAGATTTGGTAAATCTTTCAAACATTCAGGAATTGATTTAAGATTCTTGTTGTTTGGAAGTGACAAGTATCTTAATTTTTTACAGTTACATATTTCAGCTGGTAATTCACTGATTAATCCATCAATGTGAAGTCCTTCAAGATTTGTTAATCTACCGATTGCCTTTGGTAATGGGAAACCTTGTGAACCTGAATTTCCACCTGAGAAATCCATTTTTGTAGTAGTATCAGGCAATGATTCAAAAAACTCATCAAATCCATATAACGCAATGAATTGTGCCGCGGGACTTCTTGGAAATTCAACATCAACCGATGTTCCTCCTTTACCTGAGCTCTTGGTCATATTTTCCATAAACTGAGGTTTGAAGTATTCTTTTACTTCTTTGTCAGTTTGATTTAAAAACTCAACCAAGTTGATTGAACGGTCATCCTTGTCCATGAATTGAGAACTTTGGAAATGGAATTGCCATCTATTTGTTGGTAATCCAGTATCTTTAGATGGTTCAGAGTTTTTGTCGTAAATCTGGTACAATGGACCGTCTTTGATATATCTTTCAAAATAAGACAAACCTGGTGCTGATGTGCACCATCTTGTTTCTTTATTTTGACCACCATAGAAACAAGCCGCTTCTTTACCCAATTCATCTGTTCTTGTAATTTTTGTAATTACAAAGTTTGGTGTTTCAACTTCAAATGAACCACCAGGATGTGAATATTTAGCATCTTTTCTTTCTGCTTTAGTTGTTGTCGCTTTTTCTAATGAAAAATCTTTAACCAAATCATAAAGTTCGTCTGAGGTCAATTTATTAATATCTCTTTTGTCAACAGGTAATTGATTCTTGAATCTTTCAAATTTAATAAGGTCTTCTTTAACTTTATATAAATCTTCGAAAAATAATGCAATTTGTTCCATTCCACTGTTACGTCCACTTTTTTTACCAACACCTTCAGGACGTAATCTTTTAATTTGGTTAATCATCCATTGAACATATCCACCAGTCTTTTTAACTTGGTTAAAATTTTCAGGATTTTCCTCAACTCTTGATGTTGGGTCATTGGCAATTAATATCAATAACTCATTAGGTGTCAAAACAGGATTGATTTTTTTACCTGTTTTTTTATCAACTGTTGGCTCAGTAAACTTCTTCAAGAAGAGTTCTGAACGAACATCTTCATTGATGATAGTTTTTAACATTTCTGTGAATTTCATAATTTAGAATATCTTTTAAAATAAATATCTTAATAAGTAGAAAATTAATAGTTCATAATCAATAATTCTTGTCCCATATTTTGAGAAACACCTTTTTTTGCTGAAGCAGCCTTGGCAAACTCTTTCATTGTCCAAGTGTATTCTGATTCAGGAAACCATGTATGTAACAATTCAAAGTCATAGTACGATAATGAAAACTTACCTTTAACACCGTGTAATACTTTTGCCAACCTTTCGTGGTCTTCACGGTCAAAGTCATGATTAGAATAATAGTTTTCAGTTTTCCAATAGGGAGGGTCCACATAAAAGTATGTCGTAGGACTATCAAACTCGTCAATTACATCACCAAAGTCCCCCAATCTGAAATGGGATATTCTATTGAAATGTTCAATCCAATCAGGTTTTGATAACTTGTCCCTAAACGTCAAGAACTTTGACTTGTACTTACCTTTAAGGTCAATGAACCCTGATGTCTCAGGTCGTGAACCACTGAAGATTGATGTAAGAATGTAGGCATACTTGGCAGCCACATCATAGTCAGGATAGTTAATCGTAAACCCCGTAGCAAACAACTCTTGTTGAAACAAGTTAAATTGTTCTTTATAGATACTTGGAGTGTCCTCTACACCCCTTTCCTGACATGGAATACTATTCACTGCGTTCAATAGAACTGAGGGGTTCTGAAGACACATGAATAGGTTGTAGTTCAATGGGTTGAAGTCATTGTATACCACTCGTTTAAGATTTGAGTATTTACTCAAATCCATATTGAAGAAACACCAAAACATTCCACCGAATGTTTCTACATATGTTTCCATATCGGTTGGATAATAATCCTTAATCCACTTACCGATTTTTGATTTTCCGCCTATGTAACTTAACATACTGCAAATATAAGAAAGTTTTGTCTAAAAAGCAAATAATTAAGTAAAAAAAAATCCCTATTATTGTGGAGATTCATTTTTTTCTATTCTATTTATTATTTCATCATAATAAACTTTATCAAGTTCACAACCCAAGTAATTTCTTTTATTATTTATACAGGATATCGCCAAAGAACCACTACCCATAAACGGGTCTAATATTAAATCAGACTCATTTGAACACGCCAAAACTAATCTATCTATTAATTTAAGTGGTTTTTCGGTAGGATGTATTTTATTTTCTTTAGGTATATAAAAATTGATATCGTCAAATACGTCTGTTAAACCCATAGGTAAATTAAAAGTATATACTAAATCATCATAATTTGGTAGGTTACCAAACAAAGTATTTAATTTTTCCCAATCTTCTTTAGTTGGTTCTTGTAAATTTTTTTGTTTTTTTCCTGCAATGGATGACCAAGTTCCACCACCATTAGACGCTTTACCCAAATATTCATTAATTTCTTTAGCCGATAACTTTTTTTCAATTGCTTTTTCTTGTAATAAATCACGGATATAACTTGTACTATCTTTAACAAAATAATATATATATTCTGTTGTAGTCGGAAACATCTTTAATTTAGATGAGACTCTACCAGCAGCACTTTTCATACCTTTCCAAATCACAATTTGTTGTCTGAACTTAAACCCATAAGATTCAATAATTGGTAATAAATGTGACAACTGATAACTGTAACCAAAAATAAAAAAACTACCACTTTTTTTAGTTACTCTAGAAATTTCTTTTATCCACTCTTCACACCAAGATTTATATTCTTCAATATTTTTCCATTGTTTATCCCAGTCTTCATCCACAACTCCCCAATAAGGCGGGTCAGTTATACAACTGTCGCAACACTCATTAGGTAGATTTTTAAGAAAAGTAACACAATCTTGATTAAAAATTTTGTTTACTTCTACGTGTTGTATTTCCTCTTTCTTTTCCATGTGATGTTTTATAATTTCTAACGTTTAATAAAGGTTCAATTTCCTCATAAAGATAAGTATCTTTTTGTGGAACAAAATACTTTGGTAGATATTTTTTTATTCCCCGATTTTGTACGAGTATTTTTTTACTGATAATTAAATCTTCAACAACCTCAGATGTAATCAAAATTTTACCTGTAATTTCATTAAGGATAATTTTAAAACATGCCATGTATTTGGGATTACTAGCATAAAAGTCTTTAGAATATGGTATGAAATTTTTATGTTTAGATGAAGACTCACTTTGTACTTGGAGAATATCATTAAAGACCCTATTGTCACCCAAAATTGTATAAAGTTTAAGATAAAAAGTTTTGTTTTGTGCGTGGTAATTTTCAGCTTCTAAAATCCAAAAATGATATTTAGGAACTTTATATTTAAAATGAGCCACTGAATCAATACCCCAACGAACGTCTGTTGAATTATTATCATCAGAATATGTAAATTGTGACAGACCACATTTGCATTTCTCATCAAAATAATGACACACATTACCACATTCACAAGTTTTTGGTCTTATTTTGCTAGCTCCTTTAGTTTCGGAACCATCATTGTGGTCATTATCACCAGATGATTTACCTGTTCCTTTCAAATCATAATATGCACATGTTAATGCCTCGTAATCTGTTTTATTCATATCAACACCTATAGGTAAATCCCATTTCATACCATATTGTATTCTTTTCAACCAAGTAGGTGTTACCGCATCCATTAAATAATCAATCACTCTTTGATTTTTATTTTTCATACACCAAAGATACACTTTTTTCTTTAGGTACACAAATGTTTACAAGAAATATTTATTGTGGTATATTAAACTCATGTCTGAATGTAAACAATGTAAAAAGAAACCATTAACTCGTTATAATACTTTTGTAACGGTCATTTCAGTTTATCTATTAATAACATCTGTGTTAGGTACAATTGAACTATATAAGTTCATCTCATCACTTTTTTAATATACTTGAGATTTTTTCTTTTTGTTCTTCAGTAATTTTACTCAATGAACGATTTACATGTATTTTAACAATCAAATCACCCCTTCCTTCATTGATATAATATCCTTTACCTTTAATTCTCAATGGTTTTTCAGTTGTTAAAGTATCAACAGGTACCTTAATCATTAACTCACCTTCAGGGTGTGGTATTTTAAAACTATTTTCAGTTATAAAATCTTCTGGTGATACTCTTATGTTAGCATATAAGTCAGCGCCAATTTTCTCAAAATTTTCATCAGGGTTTAATCTGATTTGAATTACCAAATCACCAACCCCAACACTATTTTGATAATCACCGGCATTTGGAACTCTCAAGAAATCACCATTGTCTAATGAACGGGGAATATCAATATCTATGGATGCAAATGTTGGTTTGTGACCATTGCCGTTACACGTAAAACACGTTTCAATCAATACTGAACCCTGACCCTTACAAGATGGACAATCGTGTGTCTGAACGTGTATCTGA
>Ga0208974_1000935_pt1 | contig 11612 bp, 13 predicted proteins | sample GreLakmeER15MSRF_FD_187699 | JGI IMG/M metagenome (GOLD analysis project Ga0208974, IMG submission 187699) | Freshwater lentic microbial communities from great Laurentian Lakes, MI, USA - Great Lakes metaG ER15MSRF (SPAdes) | ecosystem: Environmental > Aquatic > Freshwater > Lake | place: Great...
AGTATATGAATTATTCAGAGATTTTCCCAATAATTCCTATATTGATATTGGAACGTGTCTTACTCCGATGATGAACATGCCAACTCATAGAGGTTACTTAGAGGCATTTTGGGGATATAGAGGTGGGGCAGATATTCAAAAAATATGTATATGGTAATAGTAGAATGTAGTAAAGAGTATTGGGAGTTTGTTAGAAAGCTCAGAATGGATGGTAGAGTAATTGATGGCTTTTTACAAACATCACCAATCACCGAAGAACAACAAACAAAGTATATGACAGATAATTCACAATATTATCGTATAGCTTTATTAGATGGTAAGCCGGCAGGATATGTAGGTGTGATTGAAGATGATATTAGAGTATGTACTCATCCTGATTTTTTTGGAATGGGAGTTGGTAAGTTTATGATAAAATCTGCTATGGCTATATGGCCAACCGCATACGCTAAAGTAAAGCATGGAAATATTGCTAGTGATAAGTTATTCATTAGTTGTGGATTTGAAGTGAGTGGTAGAGATGATAACTTTACATACTATAAATTAAAAAACAAAATGGTTAGTTTAAAGAGTTCAATAACCGCAAAGGGAAAGTATGTTTCTAAAATACTACATTTTGTTGGTGGAGAAAAAAGAACGTTTAATGGAGTTGATACTGATTCTATTAAGCAAGGACAGTTTACTAAATTTGAAACAAAGGATGGTAGACTTGTTATGGTAAATGATAAGAATATCCTTTGTATAGAAATAATAAAAGAAAACGATTAATTATGCCAATGTTACACAACCCATACAAAATCGTAAGGATGTTTGAAGAAGAAATAGCAGCTTATACGGGAGCACCATACGCTATTTCAATTGATAGTTGCACAAACGCACTATTCTTAATTTGTAAATACAACGAAGTTAAAGAGGTAACCATCCCATCTAAAACTTACTTATCAGTACCACAATCAATTATACATGCTGGTGGTGAAGTTGTATTTGATAAAAGGTCAGAAACAAATCATTGGGTAGGTGCATATCAATTGAAACCATATCCAATTTGGGATGCGGCTAAGAGATTAACAAAGGATATGTATATGCCTGGAACATTTATGGGATTATCATTTCATATTAAAAAGATATTGCCAATTTGGAAAGGTGGTATGATTCTAACTGATAACGCCGAAGCAGCTGATTGGTTTAAGAAAGCTAGATACGAAGGTAGAAGTGAAAAGTATTACAAAGATGATGATATTACGTTCTTAGGATGGAATATGTATATGACTCCACAACAAGCTGCACATGGATTGGCAATGTTTCAAAATTTAGCAATACATAATTCAGACCAGGGTGAATTAAATGGTTATAGAGATTTAACCGAATTCACTGTGTTTAAAAATAATAAGATTATAGAATAATGATTACATTTCATAAATTAGGAGAATTGGGAAGATTGGGAAATCAATTATTCCAATATGCAGCTCTAAAAGGATTAGCATTAAAAACTGGATATCAAGCAAAAATACCAAATCCAAACACAATGGAGTGGCAGGGGCAAAAGTGTTTATTGGATAAGTTTAATTTAGATTGTGAATATTTGACAGATGATGATAAAAAATCTATAAAACATATATACAACGAACTAAATTGGCAAACACACGATAAGAATTTTTTTACTTTACCCGATAATACTACATTAGAAGGGTTTTTTCAAAGTATATTTTATTTTGAACACATTGAAGAACAAATTAAAAAGGAACTTACTCCTAAACAAGAATATTTAGATAAAGCTAAAAAAACAATTGAAGAATTAAAATTGCAATATGACTGTGAAATAGTAAGTGTGCACGTTAGGAGAGGTGATAATATGAAATTGGGACAAACTGAATTGATAGCTGCATTTGAGCCAAATGGAATTTATGAAACATATTTCAAAGAAGCTAAGAAAGTATTTAAAGGAAAACGCGTAAAGTTTTTAATATTCACAGGTGGGATGAGATATGATGAAGATAATTTGGAAGATGTTAATTGGTGTATGAATTTTTTTAAAGGTGATGAATTTATGTTTTCAAAAGGAAATCAACAAATAGATGATTTTTCTTTAATAATGAGTTGTGACCATAACATACTATCACATGTTAGTAGTTTTGGATGGTGGGCCGCATATGTTAATCCAAACCCAAATAAAATTGTGGTAGCACCTGAATATTATCATCCCGATGAGCCTGGTTTAAAAAGAGATAAATTTTATCCAAAAGAATACATTTTAAAATAAACAATATGAATTTAATATTTGACATCGGTTTTAATGTTGGCGAGTTTACACAAACTTGTTTCAACAAATATAAGGATTGTAATGTAATAGCAGTTGAAGCTAATCCAACTTTAGTTAAACTTGCATCGCCACATTTTTTCACAAACTATAATTTTACATTACATAATAACTTGGTTTCTGAAAAAACTAATGAAGAAATAAATTTTTATATATCACCAACCGCAACAGGAGTATCGACAGCATCTACTGAATTTATGGAAAACTCTAGGTTTACAAAGGGTAGTAAAAATGTAGAAAAAAATTCAATTAAATGGGAAGCCCCAATTAAAATACAATCAATTACAATTGATAGTATGATTGAAAGATATGGTATGCCTGATTTTATTAAAATTGATGTTGAGGGGTATGAATTAAGTGTATTGAAAGGATTGACTAAAAAAGCAAATGATATTTGTTGGGAGTGGCATGAAGAAGAAAATGATACTCTGTTCAAATCATTAGAGCATTTAAAAAGTATTGGATATACTCAATTTGGTACTATTGGATATTTCGATGAAGGTGATGTTTTTGAGAAGGCAACATTTTCTGATAAAGGAGACCCTTATTTAGAATATCCTAAAAACTTTTACGCTTTGGAAGATTTGGAATTGCATAAATTAATAAATCCAGAAAGACGTGTAAATTACGGAATGTTTTTCGCAAAATAAAAATATATGAAAGTATTATATAATAAAGGTGGTGAATATAGTGATTGTATAGTTAAACATTTTGATTTAATGGATTATAATGATGATAAAACTGATAAAGTTTTATTTTGGGGATGGAATTCTGTTGATGCGGGTGATGCAAAAGACCAATATGAACCAGTTGATAAAAAAATATTCATAAATACAGTTCAACCGTGTGATATAATCAACGGGCCTATGGATATATTAAAGCAATCGTACTTTGATGAAGTATTTACAATATGTCCATATACAGCATATATATTAAACACAACTTCTAATAAAATAAGTGATACTATATATACCCCAATATGTTTTCCTTTTAGAGAAAAACATTTTAACAAATATAAAAGTATAACAATTGCTGATAAAGAGAAAGATGTAATTTATTATGGTAACATACATCACGTTGTATATAGTGATTTAATTAAAAGTATAAGTAAATTTAATTACGCATTTTCAACAGTCAGTCCAACATTACCCATAGAAGAACTGTCTAAATTGGTTACTCATTTTGACATATCTTCCGAAGAAAAATGGGATTTATTAAGTAAATGTAAAATTAATGTTGGTTTTAATTTATTATTTTTAAAACCAAGTCATATAAGTAATTTGAAAATGGTGTCAAATATTGAAGCATTTAAAAATATTGATATTACATATGAGAAACACATATTACCTCAGATGAAAACTAGAATGGTAGAAGCAGCCGCTTGTAAAACTCTTATGTTAATGTATAAAGATGATTGGAATGTAATAGAAGAATGGTTTGAACCAAATAAACATTTTTTATATTGGGAAACATTTGAAGAATTAGAAACATTAATAAAAGATGTATCGGATAACTATGAAAAATATTGGCATATAGTTGAAGCAGCTAATGAACATGTTCAACAATATTCAATAGAAAATTTAATGAAAAAAATACAATAATATGAATATAGAACAATTTAAAAACAAAACAATTTTAGTTACAGGCGCTAGTGGTTTTGTAGGTAAAAATTTAGTAGAAGAACTACAAAGAAAAGGATTTACAAATTTACTAACACCAACATCAGCTGAAGTTGATTTGACGAGAGAAAACGATGTAAGAGGATATTTTCAACTACATCAACCACACATAGTGTTACATATAGCAGGATTGGTTGGTGGTATTGCTGCAAACAAAGCAAGACCGGCTGAGTTCTTTTATAAGAACGCAATGATGAGTGTATTGATTAATCATTACTCTTATATTAATGGTGTTGAGAAATTAGTATCATTGGCAGCAGGATGTGGATATCCAAAAGATATTCCAGTACCATTTTCAGAAGATGATTTTTGGAACGGATTGCCTGATATGAATTCTTATGGTTATTCATTAGCTAAGAAAAACTTAGTAATTGGTGGATGGGCGTATAGAGAACAATATGGTTTCAACACAACGGTATTATTACCAGCTAATCTTTATGGTCCTTATGATAATTTTCATTTAGAGAATTCGCATGTAATTCCTGCATTAATTAGAAAGTTTATTGCAGCTAAAGAATCAAATTCACCTACTGTTGAAGTATGGGGAACTGGTGTAGCAACTAGAGAATTCTTATATGTAGGTGATACTGTTAAAGCAATTATTGACGCAATGGATTGTAACGAAACCGGTCCTTTCAATTTAGGAACTGGCGTTGAAACATCTATTAAAGAATTGAATGAAACTATCGCTAAGTTAGTAGGATACGAAGGTGAAATCGTTTGGGATACAACTAGACCAGATGGTCAACCAAAGAGATTCTATGATATGACTAAATTCAAAGAAACATTTGGATATGTGCCAAACACAACTTTGGAAGATGGTTTAAAAGAAACTATTGATTGGTATTCGAATAACAAAGAAACCGCAAGATTATAATGATAGAAATGTACTTAGATGAAAATGGTAAATTTATAATACCATCTCATATAAAAAATATAAGATTGGATATTGGATTAAGCTATTGTGCACCAAATTCTACAATATGGTTAAATGAAAATCCCAATACATTTGTTATTGGGGTTGAAGCAAACAAATACGCTTGTAATACAATTATGACAAATGGATTTATAGCACATCAAAAAAACTTAGCGTTTTCATTTCCACATCAAAACTTTATTTTATTAAATTTTGCATTAGATAATGTAATTGAAAAAACAACAAAACCATTCTATCATATGAATGGTGATGTTGGGTGTTCATCTCTATTAAAGCCAACGGATGCATTGGGTGACTCTATTGCGGAATTGAGTGATGTTGATGTAATACCATTATCTTATATTTTAGAAAAGATAGATTGGAATCGTTTTGAATATATTGAACTCGTAAAAACAGATACACAAGGTAAAGATTTGGATATCATCAAAAGTTCTGGAAAATATTTAGATAAAATTGTATATTTGAATTGTGAAATAAATACATTCAATCATTACGAAGATAATCCAAAGCCGGATGATTATAATAATTATTTGTTTAGTAATGGATTTGAAGCAGTTTTGGACAATTCATTTGCAAACAATGAAGTAGTTGATAGAACTTATATTAATAAAAAGTTCATAGATTTAAAAGATAAGATAAATTATTTTGTATTATGATGAAACGAATATTAGTTACAGGCGGAGCCGGATTCATAGGTTCTCATTTAGTTAAGAGATTAGTTAAGCAAGGACATGATGTTACGGTAATAGATAATTTGGAAAGAGGTAGAGTTGAATTTATATCAGATATTATTACTGATATTAAAATGATACATACCGATTTAACAGATTACGATGAATGTAGTAGACACTTTGTTGGTAAGGATGTAGTAATACATTTGGCATCAAAGGTTGGTGGTATTGGTACTTACTTATCTAAACCATATGAAGTGATGAGCTCGAATATGAAAACGGATAGTAATGTATTAAGAGCAGTTATTGAAAATAAAATAGATACATACTTCTACGCATCATCGGCTCACATTTATCCAAAGGAATTACAAACAATAGCAGATTCTCCAATGATTAAAGAATCAGATGCTTATCCAGCTAATCCCGAACTATCGTATGGTTGGGCAAAATTGATTGGTGAAAAAGCAATTGAATCAGCGGTAGTTGAGAACGATTGGTTAAAAGTAGCAATAGCAAGATTTATTGGTATCTATGGTCCAAATCAGGACTTTAAGTTAGAAAGTGGTTCGGTTATACCTGTATTCTCACATAGAGCAATCAAATATCCTGAAGTACCATTTAGTGTATGGGGAACTGGAAAAGAAACTCGTTCTTATTGTTATATTGAAGATGCATTAGATTGTATTGATAAGATGATGGAAGCAATGGATACGAAACAAATAGTTGGTCCATATAATGTTGGTAAGGGTGAAAGATGTACCATTGAAGAAATAGCAAATACGGTGGTAGAAATTAGTGGTAAAGATATTAACATTGAATGGGATACAACAAAGAACACAGTCATTTGGGGACAGTGGTGTGATTGTAGTTTAGCAAAAGAAGAATTAGGATGGGAAGCAAAAACATCTTTGAGAGATGGTTTAGAAATAGTATATAACAATATAAAACAAAGAATATGAAAGTATTAATTACAGGTGGAGCTGGATATTTAGGTTCAACTCTAACCAAGCATTTATTAGAAGCAGGTTATAGTGTTACGGTGTTAGACAATTTAATGTATGACCAGGTAACTTTATTACATTTATTTAGTAATCCTAAATTTCAATTTGAATTAGGAGATGTGAGAGATAAAAAACTTTTACAAGAGTTAGTAGGATTAAACGATGTAATTATTCCATTAGCTGCAATTGTGGGAATGCCGGCATGTAAAGCTAATCCGGAATTAACGGTAGCTGTGAACTATCAACAAGTAGCTGATATTGTTGAAGTGTTAAGAGGTGACCAAAAGTTAATCTTACCTAATACCAATTCACAATATGGTTCATCTGATTCAATCATTACCGAAGAATCGCCATTCAATCCATTATCACTTTACGCTAAAACTAAATGTGATGCAGAGAACACTATGTTAGCAAACGGAAATGGTGTATCATTAAGATTAGCAACTGTATTTGGTGTATCACCTCGTATGAGAACTGATTTATTAGTAAACGATTTTGTTTATAAGAGTGTAGTAGATGGATACTTAGTATTATTCGAAGCACACTTTAAAAGAAATTACATCCACGTTCAGGACATAGCTCGTACATTCCAATTTATTATTGAGAATTATGATAAGTGTAAAGGACACGCATTCAATGTAGGTTTATCAACTGCTAACTTAAGTAAATTAGAATTAGCAGAAACGATTAAAAAATACATTCCATCTCTAGTAATTAAGCAAGATGATTTTAAAGAAGATTTTGATAAGAGAAACTATATCGTATCAAATGATAAATTAGAGGCATTGGGATGGAAACCAATTTATGATTTGGATTACGGAATCAAACAATTAATATCGGCATACAAAATCGTAATAAACAAAAACAATCAAAATTTTACAAACCTTTAATTATGGCAGACAGAAAGTACTTACCAACGTTAAGTGAATTAGTAGATAGATTATCTATCGTACAATTAAAAGAAGTGTTTATCGCCGAACACAAATCAGAATACGCAGAAGAAATTAACGCAATTGTACATGATATTCAATTATATTTGAATGAAAGTAAAGAACCGGTTACAGCAGAAACAATCAGAGCAATTGTAGTTCTTTCACAAATGAACTTACATATTTGGCACAACGAATCAAACTATCGTAAGGGAATTAAAGACGGTAACAACTTAGAATTAACACATGGGTTAAATGGTATTCGTAATGTAGCTAAGAATAAGATTCAGGAAGTTATGGGTGGTAGAAAGGATTATAAAATTGATTGCTTAGCAGCCGATTTTAAAGATTGGGAAATTAGTTGGTAAAATAAAAAGTTATGAAAATATTAGTTATAGGAGATAGTTGTAAAGATGTATTCATTTATGGCACAGCCAATAGGTTGTGTCCTGAAGCTCCTGTGCCTGTATTCATTCCTAAAAGAAAAACCGAAACAGGTGGGATGGCGGCTAATGTGTATGAGAATATAGAATCATTGGGGATTGAAGTGGATTTAATTACAAATCAGGAAGTTATTACTAAGACTCGATATGTTGAAGAAAAAACAAATCATCAAATCATTAGAGTTGATTCGGATGCAAACAAATCACAAAGAGTTGAAGGATTAGAACACATTCCGTATTCTGATTATTGTGCAGTTATCATATCTGATTACAACAAAGGGTTTTTGGAGTATGGTGATATTGAATTCATTTGTTCAAAGCATGATACGGTATTCATTGATACTAAAAAAATTGTGAATGAAAAAATGTTAGGTGCTAAGTTCATTAAGATAAATGAACATGAGTATGAAAACAATATTGCAGCCGGACAATACTTTAAAGAATTTTACGATAAGTTAATCGTAACTATGAGTGGTAAAGGTTGTAAATATATGGATAAAGAATTCAATGTTGATGAGGTAGAAGTAAGAGATAATAGTGGAGCCGGGGATTCATTCATATCAGCATTAACAATTGAATATTGTAGAACAAATAATATTGAAACCGCAATACTTTATGGAAATGCTTGTGCAACGATAGCAGTTCAACACAAAGGGGTTACAAAAGTTGGTAACCATATAAAAATATATTAAAATAATGACAAATTATCAAAGAGTTACTTTTATTATACCTTGTAGGAATAATGTAAAATATTTAAAGCAAGCAATTAATAGCATTGAAGATTGTTATGGTGATACTCATAATATAATAATATTAGATGATGCCTCAACCGATGGGACTTGGGAATGGGTGCAATTAATGGAAGATAAACATCCATATATTAAAGGATATAGAAACGAAGGACCGGAAAGAGTTGGACACACCGTTTTATATGATATAGGTATTAATATGGCACAAACGCCTGTTGTTACTATCCTACATTCGGATATGATTGTAACACAAAACTATGTAGGTAATATGTTAAAGAACTTAACACCATTATCAGTTGTAAGTGCAACTCGTATCGAACCACCATTACATCCACCGGGACCTGAAAAGTATGTTAAAGATTTTGGTATGGAGCCGGAAACATTTGATACCGATGCTTTCAAAAAGTTTGTGTATGAAACCGAATATGTGATGGAAGATAAAACTACCAATGGTATATTTGCACCTTGGATGTTATATAAAGAAGATTTCCGAAGTATGGGTGGGCATGATAAATTATTCGCACCTATGGAGTTGGAAGATTCTGATATATTCAATAGATTTCATTTATGTGATTACAAATTAATTCAAAGTAGAGACGCATTTGTATATCATATGACTTGTAGAGGTAGTAGATTTAAAGATGGTATTGAGATTGAAAAGGAGATACCAATGCCCGATGGAACTATTTGGTACAAACCTAAAGATTCAAAAGAGTATTTAGAATTAAGACAGAACAAATTCAAAGAGTGGTGGAGGAAGTGGCATACCGATGTATTGCATGATGACCTTATGATGCCAATAGTACCTAATAGATATGATACTACATTTGTGGTACATAATTGTTACCCACAGCTATTAGGGGCGTTAGAACCTTGGTGTGATAGATTGTATGTTGATTGTAATTATCAATGGTATGTAGATGAGGAGAAAAAAGAAACTATGTTTGATATATCGGATAAGATTCATTCAATTGGCGATGAAATGAAAGGTGATGTACAAATAATGTTTGATGGCTCTAAATTAACAAACGAAAACTTTACATCATTTATAAAAAATATACCATTCATTATTCAGCAAACGGATTCGGTTGGTAGCTTTGAATGGGATGTATTCCAATTACACATATTTAACTTAAGAACAAAAGATATGGTTACCCCATTCTTTAAAAATGTATTTTAATGAAAAAAAGGACACTTATTTGCATACACGTTATGCCGGCTGAAATTGAAATGTTTGAAAGATTAATGCAGCAAATGAAAAGAGCATTAATGTATTTAGATGAGAACGATGATGTGACACTAAAAGTAACACTAAACTTAAATCCAGAATTAACTGATTGGGAAAATAGTGAATTGAAAAACGGACATTTTATATCTAGATTTGGTATTCTTTTTAATGGTATAAAAAATATCAATGAAATTATATTAGATACTTCTTGTTGGGGAACTACTCAACAAAAGAGAGAAAGTTATAAATTAGATTATGACCAATTCATATTTTGTGATACTGATATTTTATTACATGAACATATGTTAAAACATCAATTAAACGTATCATATCAATTGGATGGAATTTATATAGTATCACCATCTCTTGCCAAATGGTGGGATGATAGTTGGGATGTATTGTGTCACTCTGATTATTTGGATAAACCATATGGATATTCTATTGATAATGAAGATATAATAAAAAATACATATACTCAAGAAATTAAACAAATAAATGTTAGACAAATACCAACAATTAAATTTGGGTGTGGTATGCATACTTTATATTCTAAATCATTTTGGGAATTAGTAGGTATACCTGAATCATTTGGTGGGTATGGGCCTGAAGATACATATGGTATGTCAGCGGCACAATTGGCTATAAAATTAGGATATGATATTAAACAAATAGTATTAGATGGTGTTTATATTACGGAAGATTATATAGATAGAATCCCTTCGTTTATTGATAAAATTAAACCAATTGATAAGAAAAAAGAATTTTATGATAAAGCCAATTCATTGGGACAAGAGGAAGTTACCAAATTTGCCAAAGAATTGATTAAAAAACAATCGAATACCTAAATCTTTATATTTATATCTAAATTGTTAAGTATATAAATGGAAAAGCAAATTAAAGAAATAATCCGTTCGGTAGTAAGAGAAGACTTTATGAATGAAATGTCTAAAAACGATGTGCATGTAAAGGAAATAATGAAATTCTACGATAAAGGAAGCTCAAACGCTAAAAAAGCATTATCTTTATATCTACTTCGTAAACCAAATGCAAGTAGAAACCAAATATTAGATGAGTTGGGTGATTACGGTTATAACGATGTATGGGAAGTTATGGACCATTTTAAGTTGAAATTAGAATCGGTAACCGAAACTACAATCAATGAAGGATTTGGTGATTCTATAAAAAAGATTAGAAGTTTGGCAATTAAGATGGCATCTACAAAATATGATAGAGCTAAATCACATCTTAATATTGATAAAATAGCATCCGCAGATGATTTTGATGCTAGTGGGGCTATGAACAACGCAACGGCTGCATTATTACAACAAAACGATTTGGATGAGGACCTTAAAAGTGCAATTAATAAGATTGCAGTTAAATTAGGAACAGGTGCAACTATGTTGGGTATCATTACCGCATTAGTATCTATGGCTGGTTGGATACAATATTTAGATTCATCATTCACAAAATGGTATTATACTGAAATTCAGAAATTAGCAGAACCCGAAGTGATGAAGGTAATGCAGGATTTGGGTAGAGCTGGGCAAGAGGAAGGTTCTATATATGGTAAATTGGGAATGTACGCATTTTTCATATTTTTCACAATAGCAGTTATTTCATTAGTAGCAGCTAGAATGACAAAAGGAACTAAAAAAGAATAC
>Ga0208974_1000937_pt1 | contig 11605 bp, 10 predicted proteins | sample GreLakmeER15MSRF_FD_187699 | JGI IMG/M metagenome (GOLD analysis project Ga0208974, IMG submission 187699) | Freshwater lentic microbial communities from great Laurentian Lakes, MI, USA - Great Lakes metaG ER15MSRF (SPAdes) | ecosystem: Environmental > Aquatic > Freshwater > Lake | place: Great...
ATTCTTCGGGAGACATCCAAGGCCATGATGAGCGTCATGTAGTCGGCTGGCAGGGTGACCCTGGCCATCGGTCTGGCACTGGCAAATAACAAAAGTGCCATGGCGATGCCGATCAGGGCTGGCGGGACATGCCGCCGCCAAGGGGACGGGAGGTCCATGTTTTGCAAGATCCAAGAGACGGCGGAAAAGCTCACGACTTGCTGCCGTTTGCGCCTCAAAAGCCACACATAGCCTGCCAGCATGAGCGGCAAGAGCAACAGGGACCAAAGCATGAAAGGATTTAGAAATTGCATAGCCAATAGGGTTTTCGCAAGTTCCACCAATTTACCATTGAAGCTTATGTTATGGTTATTCTTATGAAACGAGAAGCGGTTTTTAGCAAAAGCACGCGAACTGTAGCTTCTGTTACGAACAAGGCTACGGATTCAACCACGTTCTCGTCCGACTTAGGCAAGCCCGCCAAGTCTGCCGCGCCCAGGACGAACAAACTTCACTTTTTGAAATCAGTCCTTCGGTGGGATTTTGCTGCAGTCTTCTTGTTTGGCGTCGTCTTAAGCATGCTTGCCATGGGCGTGTTCCTCAAGCTCAACCCTTTGCCCAAAAGCCTCACTCAAAGTGATATTGATGGCGCTGTCATGCATACCCTGCAAAACAAAGAACTTCCATCGCAAAGCGCAAAAGCTGCCGCGTCGGTCCAGGGTGCTGTCGTTCATGTCCAGTCCTACATCACTGATCCAAAAAACAAAGACGTCGACAAAGAAAGTGGTGTTGGCACAGGCGTTGTCATCAAGGACGATGGCACAATTTTGACCAATTTTCATGTCATTGCGGGTGCCAAAAAATTGAAGGTCACTTTTTTTGATGGCACTGAAGCAGAAGCCATTGTCATTGGCGTTCAACCCGAAAAAGACTTGGCGGTCATCAAGCCTCAAAAAATACCGGACGATCTTGAGCCGGCAGTTTTAGGATCCAGTCAGCAACTCTTGCCAGGCGACCAAGTGGTCGTGGTTGGTTTTCCATTCGGTATTGGACCTTCAGTTTCGGCAGGCGTTGTATCTGGTTTGAATCGACAGTTCAAATCGCCTGATGGCAATCAAGCTCTTAGCGGCCTCATTCAATTCGATGCGGCAGCCAACCCCGGCAACTCTGGCGGCCCCTTGGTCAATATGTCAGGCGAGGTCATTGGCATCGTGACCGCTATTCTGAACCCCACATCGGCCAGAACCTTCATTGGCATTGGCTTTGCCACCACCATTGAGAGCGCGGGCAGTGCAGTTGGCTTACCACCTTTTTAAATTTTTGGAGGGAAACACATGACGCAATCAAACGAAGCTTGGCGCGGTCAAAACACAGCACCTCAGCTGTATAACCCTGCAGAGGCTGCAGCGCTCATGCAAAGGGTCATGTATGAAGTCAAGCGAGTTGTTGTTGGGCAAGATATTTTTTTAGAACGTGTTCTGATTGGCTTGCTAGCCCAGGGGCACCTTCTGATTGAGGGTGTGCCTGGCTTGGCCAAAACTTTGACTGTGAACACACTTGCCAAGACCTTGAACGGTCAATTCAGTCGAATTCAATTCACGCCTGATTTACTACCTGCCGACTTGGTTGGCACTCGAATTTTCAATCAGCAAACGAGTGAGTTCAGCACTGTGTTGGGCCCCGTTTTCACCAACCTTTTATTGGCCGATGAAATTAACCGCGCACCTGCCAAAGTTCAAAGTGCCTTGCTCGAAGTGATGCAGGAAAGACAAGTCACCATCGCAGGAAAATCACATCGGGTCCCTTCGCCCTTCTTGGTCATGGCCACGCAGAACCCCATTGAAACGGAAGGCACCTACCCCCTTCCAGAGGCGCAGGTAGACCGCTTCATGATGAAGGTGTTGATTGACTACCCTACTGAAGATGATGAGTTTGTCATTGTCCAGCGCGTAATTTCTGGCGGTGCACAGGTCACGGGTGTCGTCACACCGGAAGATCTACAAAAGCTTCAAGCGCAATGCCGTCATTGCTATGTCGACCCTAGCCTAATTCACTACGCCGTCAAACTGATATCTGCCACACGCTTTCCTGAACGTTATGGCTTAGAAAGCCTGAAAGGTCTTCTGAGTTTTGGCGCCAGTCCTCGGGCCAGCATCGGGCTGATTGAAGGGGCACGCGCACTGGCTCTGATGCGCGGTCGCGATTACGCACTGCCCGATGATGTGGCCGACTTGGTGCCCGATGTTTTAAGGCATCGACTGGTCCTATCCTACACAGCATTGGCTGAGGGCAAAACGCCCGATGCCATCATTCAAGAAGTCATGAAGGCCATTCCCATGCCTAGCCAACCCATGGCATCGAATGTCAGCTGAAGCCTTATTACAGCAGCTGGAGTGGACAGTCCTGCGGCGGCTAGATGGCTTGCTGCAGGGAGACCACCAAACCTTGTTCAGAGGTGCTGGCTTGGAGTTGGCTGACCTGCGTGAATACCAAACGCATGATGACGTGCGGCACATCGATTGGAACGTCACGGCCCGCATGCAGACGCCTTATGTGAGAGAGCATCAAGAAGATCGAGAAATCAGTGCTTGGTTTTTATTGGACCTGTCGGGTTCTATGGATTTTGCAAGCGGGAGCCAAAGCAAGCGCGAACTCATGTTGGCCTTTGTAGCCATCATGGCCAAGTTGCTCATGCAGCGTGGTAATCGAATTGGGGCGCTGATCCTTAGCCCCGCGGACCCTAGCGGTTTTAAATACATCCCAGCCCGCATGGGACGTCGTCACCTCCTTCATGTTTTGCATACAGCTCAAACCACAGCGGTCTCCAAAGCGCCGCATCAGACAGATTTGAATCAATGGCTGGCCAGCGCCAATGGCTTGCTTAAACGTCGATCTTGCGTCTTTGTAGTTTCAGACTTCATGGGTCAATTTGATTGGGCCAAAGAACTGTCCCACTTGGGCCGTCGACATGACACAGTGGCGGCCAGACTTTACGATCCGGTCGAGATGCAGTTACCCAATGCAGGTCTCATGACATTGCAGGATTCTGAAACCTCAGAACAATTGTTGATCGATACAGCCAATCCTAAATTCAGAATGCGCTATGCCAAATTGGTCGAAGAAAGAGAACTGCAATTGCAAACCACTTTTGCGCAGTCGGGCGTCGATGCCCTAGAACTTTCAACCGATGAAGACATTGCCGCAGCGCTGTTGAAATTCTCTGAATTGAGAAAAAGGAGGCTCTGGCGTGCCTGACCTCCGCTCCGTCAGTTTTTTGTGGCCATTGGTTTTGTACAGCGCCCTTCTGGTGCCTGTCTTGGGCATTGCCTATGCCTATTTCACCAAGCGTTTTCCGCCCATCGTTTTGAGCCTCGGACTGTGCCTGCTTTGCATTGCCATGGCCAGGCCCCAAGCCGTGTTGTTGACACCCCTTCGAGAAGCCACAGTCATGCTGGCTTTGGACACTTCTGGCAGCATGCGCGCCAAGGATTTAAAACCCTCGCGCATTGAAGCTGCACAGCAAGCGGCTCTTAAGTTCATTGAAAGCAAGCCTGCCAGGTTGCGAGTGGGTTTGGTCACAGTGGCAGGAACAGCTGCTTTGGCTCAGGCTCCCACTGAGGAAAAAGAATCACTTAGGCGCGCGCTAGAAAATCTGCCCTTACAGTATGGCTCTGCGTTGGGTTCTGGTTTGTTGATTTCCTTGGAGGCCTTGCTACCTGGTTCTGGCATCGATGCCCAAAAAATTATCAATGAGGCTTCAGACAACGGCGGCCCCAGAAAACCCGCTGATTCTGGAAAATCCTTGGATGCACAGAAACCCAAAGAAACCGAAGCCTCTGCAAGCAGAGGGCGCAACATGGCCGTTGTTTTGATCAGTGACGGTCAAAGCAATATGGGGCCCGAATTGCTCAAAATGGCCGAGCTGGCTGCGTCACATGAGGTCAAGGTTTATACCGTTGGCATTGGTACAGCCGAGGGCGATGTGGTTAGCATTCAAGGGCGCAGCATGCGGGTCAAATTAGAAGATGAGGCCCTGAAGAAAGTGGCGGCCATGACACAAGCTGAGTACTTCAGAGCAGACAGTACGGAAGGTCTGGGCAAAATTTACGACCAACTTGGCTATCGCCTGCGCTTTGAGAAAAGAGCACTGAGTGAAGTCACATCCTATGTGGCCTTGTTAGGCATGGTCTTCATTCTGTTTGCTTGTTTGCGCAATTTTTCAAGGTTCGGAAGAATCATATAAAAACAATGCGCTGCTTAAGCAAGCTGCAGAATCTAAATTTGAGAGTATTCGAGTTAACATTGATCTTATGTTGAAGTCAAATTCTCAAGACCTTTCTCAAAGACACATTGCGTTAACAGGCGCTTCTAACTTCCGCGACCTTGGTGGCTATGTGGGTCACATGGGCCGCCCTGTGAAGTGGCGAAAAATTTTCCGCTCCGATCACTTGGCCAATTTATCGCCAGACGATCTGCTGCAAATTCAAAACTTGGGTGTCAAGCGAAGCTTTGATTTCAGAGGTGTCCAAGAGAGTCAGGCGCAGTCTTACGATTGGCCTGATCTTCAGCGTCACAGTTTGAGCATTGAGCCTACCGTGGTGCAAAGGTTGCAAGCACAGCACCTGACTGGCAAACCACTGACTGCAGCAGACGCCTTAGACGCCATGCAAACCACCTACCGAGATTTTGTACGGGTCGACTCTCGACGCTTTGCAGAGTTGTTTGAAAATCTGCTAGACCACGCAGATCCGCTTCTCTTTCATTGCACGGCTGGTAAAGATAGAACAGGCCTAGCGGCCGCCTTGGTGTTGTATGCATTGGATGTGTCAGAGTCTGACATTTGGCGTGACTACCTGCTCACCAACCAGCTCTACAAGCGTAACAGCACAGGTGTTACAAACCTGGCCCCCGATGTCTTGAAAATTGTGTGGGAGGTTCAAGAGAGCTTCTTGCAAGCCTCTCTAGAACAAATTCAAATCAGCCATGGCAATGTTCAAAACTATTTAAGCAATGAATTGGGCCTCACGCCGGCTGCAAAACTTCGTTTGCAATCTCTGTATTTAGATTAAATAAAATAATTGGGGGCAAAAAATAATTGGGGTCAGATCACAATTAATTTTCTATTCGATAGATCACTTTGAATTGAGAAATTAATTGTGATCTGACCCCAATTATTTCAGTGGGTTGACACAAACGTCCGAGCCCTTTTTCTTGAAACAAGAACAAGTCAGAGCATAGGACTTCATGGTGCCTTTGACCACAGGCATGCTGGCGTTTCGGGTCGCTTGGCTCGGAATGGCAAATTTCGGGACAAACACCTTGCCCAGTGATTTTCCGTCTATCAGTTCAACATTGGCTGCGCCACATTGGATTGGCCCTTGCAGTCCATTGCTGACTTCAAAAATAAGGGTCTGATCTTCTCCCTTGGCCCAACCTGCATTGAACTTGACTTTTTGTAGTTCAACTTTAGACAAAGCAACATCAATGAGCTCCTCATTTAAAAAAGGATTCCATGCGCTTGCGCTGGTAGAAAAAAGTAAAGTAAAAAAAATGGACATGCACCGCATATCCAAATTTTAAGTCCTAGTTTGGGGCCAGAAAACTAATTGGTAGAACCAATGAATGTTGCTCTGACCCCAATTAAAAGGAGTTACAGGCCGATTTTGCCGCCATCATTTTTCGTGATGATCAAAGTGGCAGAGCGAGGACGACCCGCAGTGCCATAAGCGCCGCCAATACCACCACCATTGCCAGGCCATGTGCTTTCAAGCGTGAGGTCGGCCGCGGTGCCATAGGCACGCGTGTTCTCACCAGGGTGCTGAATGTTCACGAACATGGTTTTGCCATCAGCAGTTTCTGTCAAGCCAGTCACCTCAGCACCCTTAGGGGCTACCAAGAAGCGGCGCAGGCGCGATTCGCCCAACACACCACCAATGAAAGTCTTGGTAACGCCAGTTGTTGTGGTGGTTCCAGACAACAAAGAGTTGTCAACATAGAACTCGCCACCGTCGCCGACTGAGCCAGGCACAGAAGCTAGCAACATGCAGTTGGTTTCGTCTGTGAATGCGCCATCGTCTGTTTGAATCCAGCAAATACCTGTGCTCTTGCTGAACCACAAGCCATCTGGTGAAGAGAAACTGTTGTTGGCCGTCAACTTGGAGAGGTTCACATTAGAAGGCATGTCTTCTTCAGCACCGAACACAAAAATGTCCCACTTAAAGCCCAAGGCTGTAGACATATTGTCCTGCTCTTTGAAGCGAATGATGTGGCCGTTTGGATTGCCTGAACCTTTTTTGCCATCGGCGTCCGCATAAGAACGTGGGTTGGCAGCATCAGCAGTTGCAGGTGTACGGTTGGCAGCGCTGTTGTTGGTCAATGCAAAGTAAATTTCACCGTTGGCAGGATTAACAGCACCCCACTCAGGACGGTCCATTTTGGTTGCGCCTACGGCATCAGCAGCCAAACGTGTATGGACATAAATTTCAGCTTGGCTGGTAAATGTAAATCCAGCAGCGCCAGCATAGGATGTGATCAGGGGGTTGCTGATGGACAGCTCAATCCACTCACCTGCTCCTGTGCTGTTAAATTTCGCAACATACAACTTGCCTTCATCCAGGTACTTATTACCAGCAGCCATACCGCCACCAATGTCAGCAGCATCCCAGTTAGCAGCAGTTACAAACTTGTAGATGTACTCATTGCGGCTGTCGCAGCCCATGTAGAAGGCCAATGGCTTGCCCACCACGGGAATGCCACACACAGCGGCCTCGTGCGCAAAACGTCCCATGGCTGTGCGCTTGGCAGGGCGAGCTGTTGGGTTCAGAGGATCCAACTCTAAGTTGTAGCCAAACGTATGTGGCTCATTGCGGAAGTCTGCAGCGGCAGAGGCGCCATTTGCAGCAACATTCCATCGTGTGAATCGGAAGTCTGTGTCTTCTAAATCTGTGGGGGTGTACCAGCCTTGGCCTGTTCCGGCAGTTGCCGTGCTAGACAAAATAGCGTTGCTCACGCCATAACGCTTGCGTGAAGCAATGATCTTTGCATCTGGCAATGTGGCGCCTGTCGGCATGTTGAAGTAGACAGCCCAGTTCTCTTCGCAACCCAGGTAAGTTCCCCATGGCGTAATGCCATGACCACAGTTGTTCAACGTACCGCGAGATGTTGCACCTGTGGTGTCAAAACGTGTAGCAAACATGGCACGAATGGCACTCAGGTGTGCTGCAGGGCCTTGTACATCTGCCACTGTCTGAGGCGTGATTCTGCGATTCAAGGCTGAATCGAGCACGTAGCCTGTAGGCTTGCCGGCGCTGTCCAAAGTGATTTCGGCCACAGAAATTCCGTGCAAGTTAATTTCTTTCAAGACTTCTAAACCTGGGCGTGCTTTCACGTCCCACTCACCGAACTGAGAGAATTTTTTACCGTTCACACCGCCAGAAGTTTGACCCTTAGGGTGCAAGAAATGCGAGTCAGCAGAACTTTCATGATTGACAGCCAAAACAGCCTTGTTGGTGGCTTTGGTGCTGTAACGGCCATTGCTGTCAATGTAGAAAATGTCCATGCCGTCGTGATGATCACCAACGCGCTGCGTCCAATCATCGGTTTCTAAACCCAAGTTGGAATATTGTGTCACTGAAGAGCTGAGGCGATCACCGGTGGCGTGCAATACCTTGACGGTGTAACCAGCAGGCACAACCACTTGGTCCAAAATGCTTTTGGTCACGGCGTTAAAGCCTAAAAGAGTAGATGCAGGCAGTTCGGCCAAAGAAGGTGCGCTGGCACCGCCGCAACCGGGCAGCATGGGCAAAGCAAACATGGCAGTCAAACCAAGACCACCACGCAAAATATTGCGGCGTGAAGGATCTTTAAGGGCTTCTTTTAGAACGTCCTGAAAGTGGGGGTTGGAAGAATTGTTGAAGTTGAGATCGTCATTGATTGGCATTTAAAGCACTCCTGTTGAAAAAAACAATGAGGCAACTATTGCAAATCACAGTGACAGATTTATGAAAGCAAGCAAATTGCAAAAAATGCTCAAACTTTGTTCGTCGGAAGCATAAACATCATCCGATTGACATGAATTTGTCATAATTCAACATTAAAGTGAACCTTCTAGAAATTTAAAGTTTCTAGTCACACTACCCCGAACACCTTACTGGAGCTGAAATGCTTAAATTTAAATCCCTCGTTGCCGCTGTCGGCCTGACAGCAATGGCAGCAACTACATGGGCTGCCGACATTACTGGTGCCGGCGCCACATTCCCCTTCCCTATCTACGCCAAGTGGGCTGAAGGCTACAAAGCCGCTACAGGCACCGGCATGAACTATCAATCGATTGGTTCATCAGGCGGTATCCGTCAAATTCGCGCCAAAACAGTCACATTTGGTGCCACTGATGCACCCGTGTCAGGCGCTGACCTTGACAAAGACGCTATGGTTCAGTTCCCCGCCATCATCGGTGGAACCGTACCCGTGATCAACTTGGATGGCTTCAAGCCCGGTGAATTGCGCGTCACAGGCCCCGTCATGGCCGAAATGTTCTTGGGCAAGATCAGCAAGTGGAATGACCCCAAACTTGCAGCTCTCAACCCCGGTAAAAATTTGCCTAACGAACTCATTACAGTGGTTCACCGCGCCGACGGTTCTGGCACCACATTCAACTGGACAGACTATCTCTCAGTGATTAGCAAAGAATTTGCCGACACAGTTGGCAAAGGCGCTGCTGTGAAGTGGCCCGCACCCACATCTGTTGGCGGCAAAGGCAATGAAGGTGTTGCAGCCAACGTCAACCGCATCAAAGGTTCTTTGGGTTATGTTGAATACGCCTACGTTAAAAAGAACAACATGAATTTCATGCAAGTTCAAAACGCCAACGGCAAATACGTCAGCCCAGATGATTTGACATTTGCTGCCGCTGCTGCTGGTGCTGACTGGTTCAGCGTACCTGGCATGGGCGTGTCAATGGTCAATGCCAAAGGCGACACCAGCTGGCCCATCAGCACAGCTTCTTTCATCTTGATGTACAAGAACCCAGCTGACAAGGCTGCCTCAAACGAAGCCCTTAAGTTCTTTGATTGGTCCTTTAAAAATGGCAAGAAAATGGCTGCCGATTTGGACTATGTGCCATTGCCAGATAGCTTGACCAACGATATTCGCGCCAAAGTTTGGTCGCAAATTCAGAAGTAATTCTAGGTTGGTGTTTTATCCGTTGGTTGCCTTTGCGCAATCAACGGATTCTTTCTTTCTAAATTGATTTCCTTGCTGAGTGAACCAAGACATGTCAAACCCTCTGCCCAGTTCGGCTCAAGCCGCTCACTTTCTTAAAATAGCCGAGCGCCAGCGTACCCAAGATTGGCTATTCCACCGACTGACGCAAGTTTTTTCGCTAATGGTTCTTCTGGCTCTCGCCGGAATTATTGTCTCTTTGTTCATTAATGCGTGGCCGACCTTTGCAAAATTTGGCGCTCGCTTCATTTGGTATGTTGAGTGGGACATCATCAATGAAGAATTTGGCGCCGCCATTGCCATTGTTGGCACGGTAGCGAGTGCTGGCCTGGCTATGCTGATTGCAGTTCCTCTTTCGTTCGGAATTGCTGTATTTTTAACGGAAACATGCCCCGTTTGGTTACGTCGCCCTTTAGGCACAGCCATTGAATTGTTGGCCGCAGTGCCATCCATCATTTACGGCATGTTTGGCTTGTTTGTCTTTGCACCCTTGTTTGCAGATTTTGTGCAAGTGCCCCTTCGCGAAATTTTAGGCGGCATGCCTCTCATTGGATTTTTGTTTGGTGGTGCTCCCAACGGCATGGGCATCTTGGCGGCCGGCATTGTGCTGGCTTTCATGGTGTTGCCCTTTGTTGCTTCAGTCATGCGCGATGTGTTTGAAATCACGCCCCCCATTTTGAGAGAGTCTGCTTACGGGCTTGGCTGCACCACTTGGGAAGTGGTCGGAAAGATTGTTTTGCCCTACACCCAAAAAGGTGTGATTGGCGGAATCATGTTGGGCCTGGGTCGCGCACTTGGCGAGACCATGGCCGTCACCTTTGTGATTGGCAATGCCAATCGCATGCCCACGTCACTCTTTTCACCTGGAACCTCCATCGCATCAACATTGGCCAATGAATTTGGCGAGGCCGCAGACTTTCACATGTCATCCTTGTTTGCGCTTGGTTTCTTGTTGTTCGTTATCACATTCATGGTTCTAGCACTTGCCAAAATCATGATCAGCAGAGCTGAAAAAGCCAAGGGGTTCTGAAATGGCCATGAACATGAATCACGCACTTTACCGTCGGCGTCGCCTGGCCAACCTGTGGGGCATGGTGACCTCGATGTTGGCCATGACTTTAGGTTTGGTTGTATTACTCTGGATTTTGTTTATCTTGTTCTCCAACGGGTTTGCAGCACTCGACTGGAACATTGTGAGCCAAGACACACCCGCCCCTGGAACTGAGGGCGGCGGACTGCGAAACGCTATCGTGGGCAGTTTACTCATGGTTGGACTGTCAGTCTTGGTTGCTACGCCATTTGGTATTTTGGCTGGCATCTATCTGACTGAATTTGGAGATCAAAGCAAAACTGCTGCCCTCACACGTTTTGTCACTGACATCATGCTGTCAGCGCCCTCCATCACAATTGGCCTGTTTGTATACGCCATTGCTGTTGCCACAGTCGGTCGATTTTCTGGTTATGCCGGTAGTTTGGCCTTGACGCTCATCGCGGTGCCTGTGGTCATGCGCACCACTGAAAATATGCTTCGCCTTGTGCCTGGTAGTCTGCGTGAAGCAGCCTTTGCCTTGGGTGCGCCTCGCTGGAAGGTGTCTTTGTCAGTCACATTGCGAGCAGCCAAAAGTGGCGTGATCACGGGTGTTTTATTGGCCATTGCGCGAATCAGTGGCGAGACTGCCCCCCTGCTGTTCACCGCCTTGAACAACCAATTCTTCAATGATGACATGAGCAAGCCCATGGCTAACCTGCCTGTTGTCATTTTCCAGTTTGCAATGAGCCCCTATGAAAACTGGATTCGACTGGCTTGGGGCGGCGCCCTGCTGATTACCATGACTGTCTTGGTTCTCAATATTTTGGCTCGTGTCTTTTTTAGAGACAAAACGACAAGCTAATCTACCCCTCTTCATTGTCACTTTTTGAATTCACAGGAAACCATATGCCTGATAGCAAGCCAACACAAAACGCCATTGAAGTGCGTAATCTCGATTTTTATTACGGCAAATTTCAAGGGCTGAAAAATGTCAACCTCGATATTGCCGAGCATCGAGTGACGGCCTTCATTGGACCGTCGGGTTGTGGCAAATCAACCTTGCTGCGCACTCTCAATCGCATGTACAGTCTTTATCCAGGGCAACGCGCAGAAGGCGAAATCAACTTCTATGGTCAAAATATTCTCAATAAAGGCCAAGACTTAAACCTACTCCGCGCACAAATCGGCATGGTGTTTCAAAAACCAACGCCCTTCCCCATGTCCATCTATGACAACATTGCTTTTGGTGTTCGTTTGTACGAAAACCTCAGCAAATCGGATATGGACGATCGCGTTGAGTCAGCCTTGACCAAGGCCGCCATTTGGAACGAAGTGAAAGACAAACTGGGTCAAAGTGGTTTGTCCCTCTCCGGCGGA
>Ga0208974_1000940_pt1 | contig 11575 bp, 9 predicted proteins | sample GreLakmeER15MSRF_FD_187699 | JGI IMG/M metagenome (GOLD analysis project Ga0208974, IMG submission 187699) | Freshwater lentic microbial communities from great Laurentian Lakes, MI, USA - Great Lakes metaG ER15MSRF (SPAdes) | ecosystem: Environmental > Aquatic > Freshwater > Lake | place: Great...
AATTTTACACTGGTTCATCTGATGTAATTGGTAATAAGACTGTAATAACTGTAGCTCAATTACCAACTCAAACATTTGGTGATGCTAGTGAAGCAGAAACTCCAATCATAGTATCTCAATTAATTAGTAACATAAGATATAATTTATTTAAATTCGAAACAATAGGACATGGTACATTATATAATACTAAATTTAAAGTTGGTATTTCTAATGTAAAAGCGGCTGGTGAAGATGGTTCAACTGATTATTCAACATTTACTGTAACCATTCGTTCATTTGGTGATACTGATAAGAGAAAGAGTGTAGTTGAAACATATAATAACGTAAACTTAGACCCTGCATCTCCTAACTATATAGCTAGAAGAATTGGTGATAGAAAATTAACAATTGACCCTAATGGCAAATTAACTGAAACTGGTGATTACTCAAATAAATCAAAGAATGTAAGAGTAGTTGTACAAGATGCTAATTCTAATATCTTAGGACCAGGTTCTTATCCAGTATCAGCAGCACCATTCGGACATGAAGCATACACTAACCCTATTTACTTAGGTGGTACTGAAACTAGAGTACCTGCGGTGGTTTACCAAACCGGCTCGGCGAATAACACATCATCATCTCCTGTATATTATGCTGGTTTTGATTTTGAAACTGCTGGTGTGAGAATAGATAACGTTCAATATTTGGCACCAATACCTACATCCGCAACTGCTGGAGCAAACGTTGATTTCGCATTTGATTCTCAATTGAATTATGTAATGACTGGTTCGGCATCAACTGATATGGTTAAAAGACAATTTGTATTAGGATTCCAATATGGATTTGATGGTACTAACCCAACCGTAAGAAAAGCTAAGGCTGGTGATACTGATTGGGGTAATGGAAATACACAAGGATTTAGTTGTGCATCTTCGTTATCTTCTGGTTCAATCGCATACGCAAAAGCAATCAACGCTGTATCTAATCCTGATGAATATGATATCAATATGGTAGTAACTCCTGGTATTGTAAGAAGTTTACATCCTGCTATTACTTCTAAAGTAATTGATATGGTTGAAGATAGACAAGATTGTTTCTACATCGCCGATTTCAACGATTATGATGATACAATTACCGAAGCAACTGAGCAAGCAAATTCAGTAGATTCAAACTATGTAGCAACTTACTATCCTTGGATGAAAACAATTGATAGTAACACAAATAAATTAACTTCAGTCCCACCTTCTACATTGTTACCTGCAGTATATGCAGCAAACGATAGATTGGCAGCTGAATGGTTTGCACCTGCAGGTTTGAATAGAGGTGGTATTACCGGAGCAGTTAGTGTATTGAATAGATTAACACATTCTGAAAGAGATACTCTATATGAGAACAAAGTAAACCCAATTGCGGCATTCCCTGGACAAGGTATTGTGGCATTCGGACAGAAAACATTGCAAGATAAGGCATCTGCTTTAGATAGAATCAATGTTAGAAGATTACTTATCAACTTGAAAAAATTCGTTGCATCAACATCTCGTTTCTTAGTATTCGAACAAAATACTTCTACAACTAGACAAAGATTCTTAAACACTGTGAACCCTTACTTAGAATCAGTACAACAAAGACAAGGACTTTATACCTTTAAAGTTGTAATGGATGAAAGTAACAACACACCTGATGTAATTGATAGAAACATATTAGCAGGACAAATTTTCTTACAACCGGCTAAGACAGCGGAATTTATCGTAATAGATTTCAACATCTTACCAACTGGAGCAAGTTTCTCAGCATAATACGAAAATAAAGGAAGTAGATATTTATTAATATAAAATAAAAGGATAATAAAATGGCAGAAATATTAGAGTTTGACAAGATGTTCTATACGAACTTCGAACCTAAAATGAAAAATAGATATGTGATGGAGATAGATACTATCCCTTCATATCTTGTAAAAGCGGCAAACAGACCTACAATTCAATTTGAAACAATTGCATTAGACCATATCAACGTAAAAAGAAAATTACAAGGTAAAGGTGATTGGCAAGACATAACAATTACATTGTATGACCCAATTGTACCTTCTGCAGCACAAAAGGTAATGGATTGGATTCGTTTAGGACATGAATCGATTACTGGTAGACGTGGATACGCAGATTTCTATAAAAAAGATATTACTTTCTATTTGTTAGGACCAGTTGGTGATAAAATTGAACAATGGACTTTAAAAGGTGCATTTATTCAACAAGCAAACTTCGGTGAATTGGATTTTACATCAAATGAGGTTGCAACTATTGAATTAACATTAGCTTACGATTACGCAATTCTTGAATTCTAATTTAAGAAAAAATATAAAAACAAAGGGGAAACTAAACATTTCCCCTTTTTTATTTCCAATTTTTTAATTTCTATGTATTTATATATACAAAATTAAAACGAGTAAAGTTATGACAGAAAAACAATATGATTTTCCAACGGAAGTATTAGACCTTCCATCAAAAGGATTGGTGTATCCGAAAGAACACCCATTATCATCCGGACAAATTACAATTAAACATATGACTGCTAAAGAGGAAGATATTTTAGCATCACAAAATCTTATTAAAAAGGGTATTGTATTAGATAGATTATTTGAGTCAATTATATTAGATTCTATAAATCCAGATGATATTATGTTGGGTGATAAAAATGCAATAGTATTAGCAACACGTCTATTGGGGTATGGTCCTGAATACGCAGTATCTTTTTATTCATCAAAATTAGGAAAAAGTATAAATTCAGAAGTTGATTTATCAAAAATTCAAATAAAAGAAGTAGATGTATCTATTTTTAAAAATAAAAACGAATTTGAATTCAAAACTCCAACTGGTGTAATCCTTACATTTAAGTTATTAACACATGGTGATGAAAAAGCAATAGAAAAAGATATAACAGCTTTAGAAAAGTTGAATAAAGAAACATCATATGATATTACAACTAGATTGCGTTATATGATTACATCTGTGAATGGGGATAATACTATATCTACATTAAATAAATACATAAATGGAATGTTGGCTAAAGATAGTAGAGCATTCAGAGAATATGTTAAAAAAATAACTCCTGATCTTGATATGAAATTCACTTATACTCACGAAGATGGTGAGGTGGAGGAGGCGCCTATCGGTATGTCCGTAAACTTTTTTTGGCCTAACAGCAAATCATAGTAAAATGTTACACACTCAAATATTTGAGATGTGTTACTATGGCAATGGGTTTAATCAACATGATTTATATCAAATGCCAACATATTTACGAAATTTTTATTATAATAAATTAGTAGATGCTAAAAAGAAAGAAGCAGATGAAGTAAAAAAATCAAATAAAGCAAATAATTCAAAAGTTAGGGTTAATAGATAATCCTAACTTTTTTTATTAATGGGATATTTATAGATGTTAAACTATATACTATGAAAAAATATAAAATATCAAAATCTAATTTAAAAGAATTTTTTGGGTTTTTTACTAAAAAGAAAACACCACAACAAATTCAAACATTAATAGATAATGATCCTGTGCTGCAAAAGTTAGAAAAAGATTTGAAAGCAATCAACTCAAAAAATCAGGATTATATGGATGGATTGAAAACTAAAAATCCAAAGCTGTATAAATGGTTGGATGATAATGGAATGATAAATACTCAGTATTAATAGATGGCGCAAAATAATCCTAACGAAAGGGAAAAACTCGAGTTATTAAAAGAAATCGCGGAAATTAACGAAAGAATTTCCGAGCAGAATAAACGTGCCGCAACCGCAACAGGACAAGAAAAAAGAGATTTAGAAGATAGAATAGCTAGTGAAAAAATTCATCTACGTCTAACTGAGGAACGATTTGATGTTGTAAAAGATATACTGGATGAAGAAAAAAAGCAAGCAAAACTAGCGGAAGAAAAGAATAAGCGACAGCAAGAAACAAATGATTTGCAAGATGATTTTGCTACATCGTTTACAAAAATGGGTAATCAGCAAAAAAAGTTTCTTACCGATTCAAACTCATCTAGTAATTCATACGCTAATATTACGGCAAAGATAGTAGAATTAAAACAACAAGAAGTTGAAGCATCTGATGAAGACCGAGTGCTTTTATCAGCAAGAAGAACTATATTGGAAGGAATACGAAGCGAACAGGTTGATTCCGCCGCAGCCGCTGCAATGGCTAAACAAGAAATGTTTGGAATATCTGATGCGGAGCAGAGAAGAATAGAATTTCAATCATCAATAATTGGTTTAACCGGAGAAGAAAAAGAATTAGCAGAGCAAGCGTTTGCCTCAAAAGAAAACCTGCTAATGCAGCAGGAGAGATATAATCAATTGCAACAGGGTGGTAATGAAATATTGGGTAAAATGCCTGCTGGAGTTCAATCGGTAATTGGTGGTATCAAAAATATGATATCGGGAATCCGAATGTTCGGACTCCAAGCAGCAATAGCAACAGCCGGTATCACATTGGTAATTGGTGCAATAATCGCTGGAGTGGATTATATGTTGGGTTTGGAAAAAGCTAGTGAAGAATTTAGGAAAGAGACGGGCCTCACCAATTCTATGATGGCGGATATGGAAGATAAGGCCGTTGCTGTAAATCAACAATTTGCAAATTACGGTGTATCTCTAGACGATGCGTATGATACAATGGCAGCGCTTAGAGAGGAAATTGGGGAAGTCGCAAATTATTCTTCAGCAACTGTTGCAAGCCTTTCACTAATGAAAACAAACTTTGGAGTTAGTGCGAAAGAAGCAGCAAAAGTACAAGGTATATTTGAAAGTGTAGGTGGTTTATCGGAACAAACTGCAGCTAGTGTACAAATGCAGGTAGCAAATATGTCTAAGCTAGCAGGGGTAGCTCCAAAAAAGGTACTCAAAGATATTGCTGAAAACGCTGAAGCTGCATCTACATTTTTTAAAGGAGATACAGTTGCACTAACAAAAAATGCAGTACAAGCTGCAAGAATGGGTAGTTCTCTAAAAGACCAGGTAAAATTAGCAGAAAAGTTATTAGATTTTGAAACAGGCATTGAGGAAGAATTGGTAGCAGCAACATTTGTTGGTGGAGAATTTAATTTAAGTAGAGCAAGAGCATTGGCAATGGAAGGTAAACTTGCAGATGCACAAGCTGAAACACTTACTCAAATACAAAGAAGTGGTGATTTCCGTCAAAAAGATTACTTTACACAACAACAATTGGCAAAGGCATCTAATATGACTGTTGAGGAAATTAATAAGCAATTAAATACGCAAGAAAAATTAAGTAGACTATCGACAGAAGAACAGCAAAAAGCACAAGCAGCAATAGATGCTGGATTGGATATAACCAATCTTAATGATGAACAATTGATGCAAGAGGTTGAAAAAGCCGCAGCTCAAAAAGAGATGGCAAGTGTAATAACTGATATGGAAAATACATTTAAAGGTATATTGGCAACTGTTGGTGGTTCATTATTACCTATATTTCAAATGTTAGCACCTGTATTAAAAATGTCCTTCTTCCCATTAAAAATAGCAGCGAAAGCGATTCAATTTATCATAGATGGTATTATGTGGTTGCTGAAAAAAATACCTGGTGTTAGTAGTTTAGTTGATACTGTTGGTGATTTTGCAGGACAAGCGGACGCAGCGGTTAACAATTTTTCAGTATCTGCAATGGAGGGAAAGGGTGGATTACCAAGTGCAACTGATGCATCGGCAAGTGTTGGTAGTATTAACGATGGCGTTGTACAAGATGGTAAGATAGTTTCAACAAATCCAGCCGATACTCTTATAGCAACACAATCTCCTAGTGAATTAGTATCAAGTGTTTTATCAATGTCACCAATTGGCATGGCATCTAATACCGGTGGAGGAGGAAGTTTATCGGCATTAGCAGCACCATTAGCAGCAGTAGTAAACGAAATTAAAGCATTAAGAGCGGATATGGCATCTGGTAAAATAGCAGTGTATATGGATTCTGCAAAGGTTACTTCGAATGTTAATACACAAGTTGAAAAAACAACAAGAAATAACTATAACATAGGACAAGCATAAAATATAATTTAATGCCAACAATAGAAGAATTATTTAAAACCAAAAAGTTAACAAGCGGACAAACCGCTGAACAACAATACGATATTCGTAATACTGCCGATATATCAAGAACTCCGTATAATGTCTTAATGCAACCATCTTTTGCCATCGCACAAATTGCAAGGAGAAATTTATCTAGTAGATTAAGAGAAACGCGATTGGAGGAAGAAGTAACGGGATTAAGAATATTGGCAAGTACAGCATCTCCAATTATATATGGAACTGATATACTTAAATTCTCTAGAAAATCTAGAGGTATTGTTGAAGATATGAAAGCTTCGGCTAACAATGTATCGAAACTCAGCGATGTTATTACTACTTTTAATAAAGGGTCTGAAGGTAAATTATCTTCTTTTATAGCCAAAGGTGAAAAGTTTGGTAATGATTTATTATCAAAAATTGGCATTAAATTACCAGAAGAATTGATACCAAGCCGTATTGCATCAAATTTTGATTTCAAAAATAGTAAAGTATCTAACACAATGGTTGTATTGGGTAATTTGAAATCCAATAGTAGTTTATTATTAGGTAATCTTATTAAAGATAATTTACAAGGAAGACCAAATCCAAAACAGATACTTGGTTCGGCTTTGGAATTGGGTAAAAAGAAATTAAATACTTTATTATTAGGTTCTCCATCTCAAGCGGCAGTTAATTTTGCAAAAGATGGTGGGGATAGATATGATAGATATTCACCATATACAAGTGTGATGTGGCCGGCTCTTTATTTAAGTGAGGATTTGATTGATATGAGACGAGATTTATCATCGAAATTTGTTGAATATGAAACTCCTAAATTTAATTTACCATTACCAATAACAAATTATATTGCAGTACCAACTTTTTCAAAAGAACCCAAACAAATGTATTCAACAGCAAAATTGACGAATTCATTGGAAGTAAACAAAGGAATGGCAAATTACTCCAAAACGGCTAGGCGGAGAGATGAATTAAATAGATTGGTTCAATATAATTCTACGGACGGCTTAACACCGAATGCAAACGAAAGGGACCCAACTTTACCAACATTAAAATCACTTGATTTAGTAGAATTAAAATTTTGGTCTGTTGCTAAACAGGCAGCTGTGAATTTCAGAGCAACCTTAACCGGTATTACTGAAACGGTATCACCAACTTGGGAGCCTCAAAAATTTGTAGGTAATCCATTTAATTTTTACACATATAATAGTATTGAAAGAAGTGTAAATTTTGCATTTAAAATATATGCACTTAATGCGTATGAATTAAAAGCTTGTTGGCAAAAAATTAATTTTTTAACTAATTTAACTTATCCACAAGGGTATTCGGGTGGTATCGCGGTAATACCACCATTTATTAGATTTACGTTAGGGAGTATGTATGTTAATAAAGAAGCATTTATTTCGGATTTATCATATGAAATACCTGATGATGCGCCGTGGGAAATTGATGTGGAAGGGTTAGGGATGGGTGAATACATATTACCAAAACTTGTTAATGTTACTATGACTCTTAAATTAGTAGAAACGGTTGGTAGTACATACTCACCTACGGAATACGAAAAAGATGCAGCTGGTGTATTTACAACCACCGATGTTACTGATGCAGCCGGAAACGTTAAAAAAGTAAATGTTGTAAAAAAAGCCGCTCACGCAAAACGTTTGTATGGATATGGTGCATCTAATCCGGATCAAATAATAAATGATGATACAATCAAAAATTTAGATAAAGGAGGTGACCCGCTCAAACAAACGGCCATCGTTCAAAACGCAAATGACGGCCAAAAACCAGTTAATCCGGTTGCGGAAGGAATAAAACCAGCGGCGGACCCTAAAGGTGTCTTTATAGAAGAATATAAAGGGTATAAATTGCATTCGGTAATGTTGGGTACTACAACGAATGAAATTGTATTAGTTTGGAAAGGTGATGCGTTAGCCTTTTCGATAAACGTTACAGGTACTAAACAATCAACAGTTGATGGTGCAAAACTAAAAATAGATGCTATACCTGAAATAAAAGTAGCTCCAACCACATAATGTAATATAAATGCAAAGTAGATATTTAAATAACAAAATTAAAAAAACAATAGATGGTAGACAGGTATATAGGTCAAAAATATATCCGAATATTCCACCATCTGACCAGGATACATTTGTAGCAACCGAAACCGGTGATAGATTGGATACTTTGGCGTATCAATTTTATGGAGATTCAAGATTTTGGTGGATTATAGCAACATCCAATAACATTCATGATGCAAACATTGGGTTTGAAGAAGGAACTATTTTAAGAATACCTGCAAATTATATTGATATAGCAGGAGCATTTACATAATCATAATTTATAAATGAGTACATTTCCACAATTATCTAACATCGACCCTACGATTGTAAACAATCTTAAAGCTGGAACAAAAGCCGGCATGCAGGCCTCTCAACGAGTTTGTTGGATTAGAGTATTTTCTGGAGCAAAAGCTGGAGCTGCTGAAGGATTGATTATATCATCTAATATGGCTTACGGTACATTTAACCCATCTACAAATGTCGCTGGTGGGTTTGTATATGGAAATTCGGTAAGTGGTGGAACTATTGGTAACACTTGGAATGGTAGCTCCATTATCGCAGCAGGTGGACCTTTAAAACCTTCACCTGGTATAACTGATTTACAAATAAAAGAAGGTAAGGACCAAATTTCAAGAGAATGTACTTTATCACTGCAATGTTTTTCATTGGAACAAATGGAGCAAATGCAAAAGTATTTTTTAGAACCTGGATATTCTTTGTGTATTGAATATGGTTGGAATAGTTATGAAGGATTGGTACATAAAATGCCAAACTTTGGTACTGAAGCCATTTTAGCAGCTGCAGCAGACCGTAATTTAAATGGTAATAACTTACACCAAAAAAGGGTTCAGAGTTTAGGAGATTATGATACATTTTTAGGATTTATTGTAGGTGGAAATGTTCAATCGGATGGTGATAAATGGAAAATATCAGTAAAATTGAGAGGTGCGCCAGGAATGCCAACATTTTTACAATCTCAAAATAAAACTTTAAAAATAAACAGTGATGGAACAATAAAAAACGTACCAGGTGAGCCAAAATTATATGATGTATCCGAAACTATTTCAATTGCCGCCGTGCCCGATGATGTAAGAAGAAATAGAAGGTTTAAAAATATGTTTAATCAATTACCAACTACACGACAAATACAACCTGTAAGAGATTTATTAAATAAGACTAAGGCTGGTGGCGTATATGCGGTGCAGTGGTATGATTTTATAAATTTTGATGCAGTTGTAAATAGTTCAATTACCACATATTCATCTCCTGGATGGTGGGCAAGTGTAATGGGTGCAACTTCTGGTGTTGTTACGGTTGGAAACGCTAAAATAGAAAAAGAAAAACTATTTTCAAAAAACAAATATATACGCTTTGAACTAGCTATTGATATTTTAAATACAAATGGAGAATTTAGTGATTATATATTAGCCGGAAAAAAACTTCCTATTACAATTGATATTAGTAATGCAAAAATAGGAGCATTTCCAAATATGTTTTCAACAAAAGCATCTAAATTGATAATACCAGGACATATGCCTGATTTTTCTGTATATTTTTTAAATTCAGGCGTAATAAATCAAATAGCAGGTGGTGAGTTTGAAAGTGGAGGCGATAAATTTCCTATTGTAAACAACGAGATAGAAACAATTGGTGGATTCGTTGAAAGTGCAGCTACTGACATAGGTCCAGCTCATACAGAACAAGGAAATTATTGGGGATATTTGAAAAACCTTTATATAAATTTTGAAGTATTTAGGTCAAAAATGGAACAAAAAAATAAAAACATTAGAGAAGTTCTATTAGATATGCTAAATGAAATGTCATCGGCTGTAAATTCTTTTTGGAATTTTCAAGTAGTTGAACAACAAGACACAGCTGGTAATATTATACTAAGTGTTATTGATGAAAATTGGATTGGAAAAAAAGTAGGAGGTGCTGAGTTCTTTTACCATTCAGGTCCTAATTCTATATTTTTAGATGCTAATATAGATATTGCGTTACCATCTGAAATGACAAATCAAATTATTAGTAGAAGATTAGCATTGGCAAATAATCCAGATGAACCGATTGTTGGTGTTGGTGGGTTTTTTGAAAGTCAAACGGATTTATTTTTGACTAATTATACCGATAGTAACGGTAATGCAAGAAAGATATTAACTCAACAAGAAAAGGAAGACCAGGATAAAAGAGATAAAGAAGCCGCTGATAAAGCTGCCGCAGATGCTAAAATCTTACCTTCTCAAACAACTCAAGCGGCAATAGATATTAGTAAGGGTAAAGAACAAAAATTGAGGGAGGATAAGTTACAAATATTTCTCGATTATTCAAAGAAAGGAGCTAGACAACTTCTTGCGGAAGGTGCACAACAAGCAGCCCAAGCATTACTTGATAAAGGTAATGAGCTCCTTATCACCACTGGAATCGACGTCGAGGGCGCACGCAAGCGAATAGCAGATGCAGCTGCAGCCGAAAAATTACTTGATGATTTAGAAGATGAGCGAGATGCGAAAATAGCAAAAGTGGAAGCAGACATTGCTGCTGAAAAGGGTGCACAGGATATTCTACAGAAACAAAAAGATGCGCAAGAAAAAATAGAGAAGGATGAGGATGGTACTCTTGCCGGCAAAGCCATTGGAGCTAGATTAGAAAAAATAGATGTTGTACCGAAAGTTATAAAAGATAACCTTGATGAAATTGGTGAAATCGAAACTCCAGCTGCTTTAAAGGTAAATTTTGTGATATTTTGTATGGATGATGAACCATTATTTGATAGATTAAAAAATGATGCATTTGGGAATAAAAACGGTAATACTGCTGCAAAAGGATTATCACATCCACTTCCAATAAAATATACTTTTAAAGTTTTAGGTACAAGTGGATTTAGAAGGGGTGATACGTTTAATATAATCGGAATACCATCAAAATATCAAAGACATGGTTTGTTTCAAATTACAGAAATAGAACATAATGTAAGTGGTAACACATGGACAACATCGGTAACCGGACAATATAGACAATTACAATAATATGATAAGTACAGATAGATATGAAAAATTAAAAGGTAATCTTTCTGAGTATAAATTACCAGAAATATCAGCCTACATACCAATGCCAACGGAAATAGAGTATAAAAGAGGATATATACAAAGGTATTTTGTTCAAAAATCAAATGATATAAATTCTTATATTTTTGAAGTAAGTAAAAATAGTTTTGGAACATTAACTGTAAGTCCGTATTTTACAGTAGTTGCCATTCTTTGGAAAATTTCTGGAAATCCAAATGAAATAATGGATGCAAATAGTAAATCAATTAAAATTGGTAATAAAACTATTCCATCTTTACACAAATATTTACAAAATACTTTACAATTTTCTAAACAATAATTTGGAATTGTTATAAAAATTTCATATATTTGTATTTATTGATATGGGGGTGTCATGGAATTGATTGCAATG
>Ga0208974_1000942_pt1 | contig 11571 bp, 14 predicted proteins | sample GreLakmeER15MSRF_FD_187699 | JGI IMG/M metagenome (GOLD analysis project Ga0208974, IMG submission 187699) | Freshwater lentic microbial communities from great Laurentian Lakes, MI, USA - Great Lakes metaG ER15MSRF (SPAdes) | ecosystem: Environmental > Aquatic > Freshwater > Lake | place: Great...
AGGCATGAAAAATTGTCGAGGTAAGTTGAAAAAAAGAAATTGGTCAAATGTTGATTTTTCTAGAAGATTAAGAAGTTTGGGGAACCCTAAGAAAAAAAGTTTAGAATTTAACGAAGAAAATGATGATGTTTTCTTTCATGAATTTAAATCATTGCCTCAAGATGAACTAACTCCAGTTGTGACCAATTTAGATATTACCCACGGTATCGAAGTTTTGCGAGACTTTATCGAAATGGAAGAAAAATTCATACAAGAACTTAGAAATGTAGATAATTGGGAAATACATGGTGAAGACGAGAGTGGCCAAAAAATGATTATTGGAGCTTCCGAAAAGTCCTTAAATCAAGAATGTTGTTCGCAAGATGATTTTATCTAAAGACGGCTGCTGCCCTGAATCTGGCTTGGATTCTAAAATATCTGTAACTCGATTTATATTAACCGATTTATCAAGTTTAGAAAAATTAAATTTATTTAAATTAAAAAGAAAATTAAACTCACAACTAATTGAGTACAAATCGCTTGTCCAAAGAAACGGAAGTCAAAGGTCGAAAAAAAACAAGAAATCTGATTTTCAATTACTTGAAACAAAAAAATTGGGTCGAACAGCATTGAGTCTTCTTGTCCCGGGAGATTCAGACCCAATACGCTCGCCTGTAAGGTCTGCTATTTACAGAACCCTGACCCCTGGTAAACCTAGTTTTTCTGGAAGCATACCAACCAAACCATCAAGAGGGTATCGATGTCCTGAGGGCTATCAGTACGGGGGTCGATTTACTGATTCACGTCTTTCTACTTGCGGCGCGAAACTGTTTGACATACCATCTCCTTTAGGTTTAGCCTTAGCAGCTCTAAGAAGACTTGCAAAAAAACCAAAATTTCCCGAAGTGCAAGCAAACCCCGTAACCGGTGTACCTGTCGCTGGAAATTTAATAGAAACAAGAAGACCTCAAATTCCAAAAGTTTCTTTGGCGAATTCAAGGGCCGCAGCAATTCAAATAAAAGAGATGGTTAAACAAATAGGCCAACATAATGGCAAGGTTGCCAGAATGGTTAGAAGAGATGGATTCACTCTGGAGCCAGTTGTTCCCGCAAAGGTTTTAAGGGCAATTCCAGACAACAGGGACATGGAGGGTGCGACTTATATTCTGTCGGCTTTGTCTCCGTCAGATATCGGCAATGATGAACTTGGATTACTTTCAAACACCGGCACAACTTCTCTTATTTACGTAATGCCTGGGGGCTCAACTCTTACTTTGGAGAAAAGACGCAAACTCTCAATTGGTGAAAGACGAAAATTAGGAAGAACTGTGAATTCATCAATGACCATCAACAATTCAAGAGACCCGGGTGCTCGACTGAAAGCCGTAGCCAGAGAGACGGGCGATGGAATGAGTTATTCGGAAAACTTTGTTGGAATAAAAAATCCTAATCAGATTATTAATGGTAAGCCTAAATGGTCAATTGATGCATTTAAAGCACAAAACAGAAAAACAAAAATCCCTAATTCGCAAGACATATCTAGGGAGTCAGCTTCTAATGAAGCCATAGCTGGAAAAATTAATTCGATAGAAAAAGCCATAGACCATTTGTCTTCTGGTGGCAGTTTGTCCAAAATATCACCAGCCATACTCTCTCAGGTTTTATCAAGTAGTTCAGATATTCAAATTCAAAGATTAGAAAACAATCAATCTTTGGTTACTTATGGCAATAAAAAGTATTTCCTACATACAGCACCTAGGCAGTATCAACACATTGAGGAGCTTTTTGCCGCCGACATACAGCAATATATAGGACTTGAATCGCCGGATATTATTCTGGCTTCCGGCGCAGGCCCAGAGCGACCCTATCTTAGAGAAGACGTCGAAACAGCTTTTAGTGGAGCAAAATTTAACCCCCGAATTAAGTTTGACGACTTAGACCCCAAGGATGTTGCGGCAATCATGTTGTCAGATTTTCTAACAGACCAAGAATCCAGACCATTATCGTCCATATATCCAATGGAGAGCGCATCTGGTGTTGTGCCGATGTTGGCTCAAAACAACTTATCCAAATTGGTGGACTTAGATAAAATTTCTATTGTAAAAAGAAATAAAATGAATTTAAAAGAGTTTTATAATAATTTTGCTGGAAATTATTACTCAAAATATTATCTTGCCCTAAAAGCTGAACAAAAAGTTGTTTTTAGAAAAACTCTAGACAAATTGATATCAAGAGCTAAAGCAGCAAGTCTTGCAACAATGAGGGAAAGATTTAATAAAAATGGTTTGTCTGCCGGAGAGAAACAGCATTTAAATATTCTTGAAAAATTGTTCGACGTAAGACTTGAGTCTTTAGTGAACTCAAAGAGGAGCATCATTGAGATGCTGGAGGGACGATAATAATGAATTCGTTTTCAATTATTTATGATGCTGTAAGAAAAATTCCTTTTGCCCTTGCGTTTAAAAAAGATAATCAAATAACTTTTCATGGGGTTAACTCACTTGGTGAGTCTTGGGCTAGAGAGATGAACGAAAAGAAAGTAAGTGCATGCTGTTGGGACATCCCAAGTGGCATGGCTCGTTCTGCGTACAAAAGCTTCAATAAGGAGGAGGAATATCTTCTAATTAAAAGTTTTAATATATCAAGCGACCAAATCGAAACAAAAAACCTACCAACGATAGATGTTCAAAACAAAGAAAACATCGCTCCTAAATCCACCATAGGCGCAAAATCTTTTATCGAAAGACGCTTGTCGGTCAGTGGTAAATCTGTAATTAAGCCTCTATTAGTTAGTAGCTTGAGCCAACATGGAAGTGAAAATAAACAGATAAATCTAGAATATAAAGCAAAAGCGTTTATTGTCAACAGAAAAATTAGTTCTTTTGCAAATCTGATTAAAGCTAAAAATCTTGGTTTTGATTTAAAAACTAATTTGTTTAAAAACAAACCGTCCAATGAATTGTCTGATTTTTCAGTACAAAAGACAATGGAAAGTATTGGATTTGGTATTTTGAGACGTTTTGGTCGCAAAAACCTAAACCAACAAGATTCTTCCTCGTTAAAAAGAAGAGTCAGTAGGCGTGTTAATAGTTTGACCGAAGCAGAAACTGAAGATAAGAAAGGTTTAAATTTTGGTCAGAAAAAAAACAATTTGATTTACATGAATGCTAGGTTCACGAAATGAAAAAACCAAAATCTCAATTAAATGAAAAAATACAAGCTCTAAACGTTGCTAAAATGATTGGCTGTAGTGGGGCGCATAGGACAACCGATGGCGTTTGGATGCCATGTGAGTCTCACGAAATTCTCAATGAGATATCTACGGTAGCGGAATCCTCTAGGTGGCGGACCGTTGTCCCTGGGTCGAGGGCAGAGAGAATTCAAAAAAAATCTTCGGATGAAACTTCACAAAAAAGTAGTCAAGAAGATATTCGTAGATTCACTCGGATGAAAAAAGGTAGGAAATACAAGAAAAGAAGAAACCTCCCAATGCATACCGGAGTAATACACCTTGACGGAGTGGGTCTTGTTTCCGATAGTGGGATTGTCATGAAATCCGAAGAAAAATCTTCAAACAGGGGCCCTGAATATATAAGAGAAACAGACCCGGACGTATTCTTAGACCCAGAATCAGCAAGATTTAGGTCGCGACAGCTTGGCTGCATCGGGATAAGTAGAAGAATCTCAAAAAACGGAAGAGCTGTTTGGATGCCATGCACAAATATGACTGATTATTCAAGGCTTTCTGGGACTACATCCCTCGGCAGGAGGCATCAAAGAGAAAACAGCCAATCAATGGTTAGGACTATCTTACGTCAAGAGTTAGGCAAATTAAAAAGAAAAAAATCGATTTGCGAAGAGATTTTAGAAAAATAAAATATTTATTGACATTCTTTTCTGCTAAACACAACTAGTTGCACTATAGGTGCAAAATGCCTGCTAATTTTGATAACTAGGGCTGGGTGCTTACCTAAGCCACGAAAAATAAATATTAAACCCAACCCTCAAATTTCAATAGGAGAAATATCATGTCGCAAGACAATAAGAGAGTCGAAGAGCTTCAAACAGCTCTTCGCACAAAAATGGCAGACAACAAGGCAATTGCTGATTCTTTCAAAATCGAAGAAGGTACAGTAGTCGTCTCGGCAGAGCAAAAATCAGCGTTCGACAAGAACATGGTTGACATCAAAGAAATCAAGAGTCTTATCTCTGGTTTGTCAGCAATGGAAGAAGTTGACCAATGGGCATCACAGCCACAAGGTTCAGTAGCAGGCGCATATGCTTCTGCAGCTGCAGGCGTTCAACAGCTCACAAGCCGCGAAATCAAGACAATTGGCGAAATGTTCCTTGACTCACCAGAGTTTAAGTCACTCGGCAATGGTCGCAACGGTTACAACATGTCATCACCATGGCAGGTAGCTACATCGTTGACTCAACACAACTACGGAGTCAAGGATGTCTTCAGTGCAATGCCAACAGTTGGTGCAATCGCTCGTGGTTCGGGTCTTGGTGACTTCGGCTCCATTCAGCGTGACCCAATGGTGACACCACCGATGCGCACAAAGCGCGTTCGTGACCTGTTCCCAGTTCGCACAACAACAGCATCGGTTATCGAGTACTTCCGTCAAGTTGGATTTACCTCGGTTACATCCCCAACAACAAACAACGCTGCATCAGTTGCAGAGCGAAGCAATAACACATTTGCTGCCAAGCCACAATCTGGTTTCTCGTTTGTTGGTGAGCAAGTAGCAGTGAAGACATTGGCTCACTGGGAGGCTGCACACCGCAACGTCCTTGCTGATGAACCACAGCTGCGTTCAATCATTGACAATGAGTTGATGTACGGTCTTCGTCTTCTTGAAGACCAACAAATCCTCAACGGTGACGGTGCAGGAGAAAACCTTAAGGGTATTCTTCAGACATCGGGCATCCAGACTTACCTCTGGTCGTCAGGTGCTTCGGCTCCAGTCAAAGACACACGAGCAGACGCAATTCGTCGTGCGGCAACACTCGCTTACTTGGCCTACTACGAGCCAAGCGGCGTTGTTGTTCACCCATCGGATTGGGAAAACCTCGAATTGGCAAAGGACACACAAGGTCAGTACCTGATTGCTCTTTCAGTAGCAATGGGTGGCGAACCAAAGGTGTGGAGAATGCCAGTTGTTGACACACCAGCAATCGCACAGGGCACATGCTTGACAGGCGCCTTCGGCACGGGAGCTCAGCTCTACGACCGTGAGCAGGCAAACATTCGCATCAGCGAACAGCATTCGGATTTCTTCATCCGCAACGCAATTGTTATCTTGGCAGAGCAAAGACTCGCTCTTGCTGTCAAGCGACCAGAAGCGTTCGTGAAGGTAACATTCGACAACGCTCCAGCCTGATAACTAAGTAAACACAAACCCCACGCCCCCAGTAATGGGTAAGCGTGGGGTTTTTGTTTTTGTGGGACAATAGTTATATGCAAAGATTTTGGTACGGAGCGACAATACTGGGTGTCGTCGACGGAGACACTGTCGACTTGATGGTGGACTTAGGTTTTAATGTCCACCATAAAATAAGAGTTCGCCTTTACGGTATTAATACACCGGAATCAAGAACCAAAGACTTAAAGGAAAAAGAACTAGGGCTCAAAGCAAAGAAGTTTGTTGAGGACTGGTGCTCAAATCATAAATGGGTATTTGTGAACACAATTCCTGACAAAAACGATAAATATGGACGTGTACTAGCACGAATATATTCATCGGATGATATAGACAGCCCTCAGACAGCCTGCCTAAATATAGACATGATTCAGTCGGGCAACGCCAGAGAGTACTTTGGCGTCGGAGATAAGACTTGGGCTGAGTTCAAAATTAAATAACCCCAATGTGGGATAATTGATGCATGAAAAAAGACCTATTACTCAATGTCCTTCTTAGAATTCTTGCTACTTTTGCAGCATCTGGTCTTGGCGTTATCGGCGCAGGAACGATTGCTGGTGTTCCAATACACAAAGCCGTCTTCATGGCTGGAATTGCAGGGGTTGCAGTAGTCGTGGAAGGTTTGTCGCGAGCATTTCTTGAAGATGGAAAATTGTCAAGTTCTGAAATTAACGAAGTGTTTAACAAGGTTGACAAAAAATTGCCAGCGAAGGCAAAAGCGAATGAAGCGGTTTAGTCTTGGGCTGGGTCTTGCTTTTTTGCTTGTTGGCTGCGGTTACGACGGCAGTTATCGTTACTCTTGTCAAGACCCAACAAACTGGGGGACAAAAGAGTGTGAACCACCCCTGTGCGAAGTAGATGGAAACTGTACAGAGATTTTGCTTGGTTGGGACCCAACAGAAACAACAGTAGAAGTCACAGTAGAAACATTCCCAACAGAGGAGACAGTGGCGCCATGAAATCAAGATTAACCGCATCGGAACTAGATGCGCGGCTCAAGTTTGTTATTGGCTGTGTTCTCGGCTTTGTCCTATTAATTACCACAGTTGGTGTTCTTTGGGCATTGGTGTTTGTAACTCAACCGATTGGCGCGCAAGCAGAGAACGACAAAATGTTCTTTAGTGTTCTATCTAGCGTCGCTACCTTCATTACGGGCACCCTTGCAGGCATTATGATTTCAACAGGGCGTAACCCTGAGGACAAAAATAATAATGGAATACCTGACTCTGAAGAGTCGGAATAACCCTAACTTAGAAAGCAGTTCATCATGGACAATGAAGATATTCTTTTAGAAGAGCTACTACTAATTGAGCAACAATTAAAAATTTCTTGTTGCGATGATGTCCAGTTGAAGTCAGAAGAATTGACTAACGAAGACATAAATAAGGAAATGAAAGACCTAGAAGAAAAAGCACTTCCATGCTGGGAAGGCTATGTTCAGGTGGGGATGAAGAAGGGGAAGAACGGGAAAATGGTCCCTAACTGTGTTCCGATTAAAAAGAAAACAGAAACAAACGAAACAGAAATATCTGAAAAATCCGAAAAACAAAAAATACGTGACCCAAAAGGTGGGTTAACGGCTGCCGGTAGGGCTTATTTCAAACGAACAGAAGGTGCGAATCTTAAGCCAGGAGTAAAGGGTGCCGCAAACACTCCAGAAAAAATGCGTCGAAAAGGTTCGTTTTTAACAAGGTTCTTTACTAATCCATCGGGTCCACTTGTTGACGAAAAAGGACGAGCAACTCGTTTAGCTTTGTCTGCAGCGGCCTGGGGTGAACGTGTTCCCAAGAACGCAGAAGATGCAGCTCGTCTTGCCGAAAAAGGAAGAAATCTTCTCGAAAGATACAAAAACACAAAAGAAAAATCAGACGAACTAGACATGGAAATTAAAAATCTTGGTCAATCAATTGGACAGATGGCTGGAGTATCTCCAACATCTAATCAAGCAGTAGACCACGATGGCGATGGAATGATTTTTGATGGAACACCACAAGAGCAAAGAGCTCCATACAAAAAACAAAGCAATACTGCATACGAAAAAGCTCGTAGAAAATTTGTTCGCGCAGAACTTGCACGTCAAGGAATAAAGCGTAATGCAAAAGTGCAGGACCGTTCCAAAGAAGAACGAGACGCTCGAGCACGAGCACGAGCAAAATATGACCAAATGACAAGAGCTGCTGGTGAGGAAAAACAGAACGAAATTGATAGGGCTAAAGAAAAAACTCCAGCAACATCCAATCCAAAACCTGCCGACAGGTACCCAAACCCATCCTCAGATAGAAGCAGAAAACCCGCCGACAGATACCCTGACCCGCCAAACGCAGACAGAGGTCGCAAGCCAGCCGACAGATATCCTGACCCGCCGAACGCAGACAGAGGCAGGAAACCGGCCGATAGATACCCTGACCCGCCGAAGCCACGTGGACCAAAACCTGCCGACAGATATCCAAATCCATCTTCAGATAGAAGCAGGAAACCTGCCGATAGATATCCAAATCCTGGGAAAAAATATCCTCCAGGTCAAAAGCCATCACCTAAAAAACCACAAGCTATCAACATGCCAGCAACTGTTCGCAACAAATATGGTGAAGCTTAGGACAAAAGAAATGCCAGCTCCATCAAGAAAAAAGAAACGCGAAGAAACAAGGTCTAATGAAGAAATTGCATTAACTTCAGCAATGAATTCAGAATACAACATAATGCACCCAATGATTAATGCTGAATATGTTCGTGTTCGTAACCCCCTAACAGGTCTTGACCCATCTTTCAAAACCAATTCAGAATCTTTTCGTAATTTAATATTAGAGCTGTGCGATAAGGGTCTAGATAAAAAACTTTCTAAAGAATTTGATGAGTTTTCTGTGAACTACGATTCTAAATGGTCTTTGATAAAAGAATTTGCAATGCATCCAACCGCAAAGACTCTAGTGGTTGACGATGTACAATAATTCAGAAAAAACACAAATTTCATCAATGGTCTGCAAGCATTGTGGGTGGCCGATACACGAAGAGCCCTATAAAGAGTTTACTGTTTGGCTCGATTATCAAGGTGATGGAATATTTTGTGGCAGACGGAACAAAGGTTTGCCGCATGAACCAAAAGAGAATGGGTTATAGCAAAAATGAGCAACAATACGTGGGGAACATATAAAGGACAAATATCTGGATTTCGTTTTGAGACAAAAGGTGATTCAGCAGCAGAAAAATGTCCAAAAGCCACAAAAGACATAGCCGTTAATCTCCGTAATCGCAGCAATGCAATCAAGACTGCTATGTATGGTCCGTTAAACCCATCTGAACCAAACGAGGATTATTGGAAGAAACTTGGCAAGGAATGGGATGTTGACTCCGTCAGCGCTAAAAAACAACTATGCGGCAACTGCTCTCTTTTTATTAAGACTCCGTCTATGATGGCGTGCATTGAGGGCGGCGTAACTGGCGGCGACAGAAAAGACGAGTGGGAAGCAATTGACGGCGCTGGACAACTCGGTTACTGCGAAGCGTTTGATTTTAAATGTGCATCAAAAAGAACTTGTCGTGCATGGGTGACCGGTGGACCAATTACAAAGGAAAAATAATGAGAGTCTGGATTGACCAAGACCTATGTACTGGAGATGGCCTGTGCGCGGAGATAGCCCCCGATGTATTCATCATGCTAGAGGATGGGTTGGCGTACGTCCAAGAGAATGGGAAAGTATTTTCGAAAGCGCGAGGCAACCCAGAAGGAGCAAGCGGTTTAGCCTCTTTCGCAGAAGACCGCCTTGGTGATGTTATTGAGGCAGCAGAAGAATGTCCTGGTGAATGTATCTTTATCGAACCTTAAATTAAGGTTTAATTAATAATAATTCACTTTCCGAATTTAGTTATAATAACATGCCCATCTCGATGAGACGCAGGGGGCAGTGTGTCAATAGCAAGAATTCGTTGCACCCATCTATCAGTACCGTCATAGCGAGCATCGAATGGCCGACGACCATGTATTGTTGTTTTATTATTTATAATAAGTAGGTCCCCTGTTTTTAGTACTATCTCGCGAATGCAGTTTTTAATTGCATCTTTAAGATGCCCTAAAGCATCAATAGCCTCATCATTCACGCCTTTCATTAAAACATCATCATACGTTATGTCAAAAAATTGTTCAGCTTTTACGTTTTTTGAAAAATTATTTTTTAATACAGAGCAAGTAAGCTCCATGTCCGATTCACCATTGGTCCGAAAACTGTCATCAATAGAAGTAGTAAACCATAGCTTTGTCAACGTGTCTACAACTGACGGTTCAAGATGCTTGACAATTTCATCAACGTAAGCGTAGGTGGTTATAGCGTTCGGGTCACCACGAAGACAGAGTAATAAAACGGCGGTGGGTTTGTAAGGGTGAAATGCTGTTTCTGTGTGCAAACCAAGTTCTATTTTTGATGAAGTAGAAATCTGTTGATTTTCTGTTTTCTTAATTGGGAATATATTTTGGATTAATTCACCCTTTTGTTCTTGGGCAAAACTTATTGGCCAACCATAAACCTGAGCATATTTTAAAAGTATATTGCGAGATGGGTTTAGCGTTAAATTATTAAAATTTGAGTTTTTGGGCGTATTTGGAATATCGCCAATATCCAAATTCTCGATAAGGACAATACCTCTATCCATAGGAGATTTACTCTAGTACAGAATCCGCCTCTATCCAGACCCTAGCCCCACACTTATCTGGTGTATCTGACTGCACAACTTTGGCTGCCTCATGTCCACAATTTGAGCAAATTATCGTAATGCTCTTGCTGTGTTTGGAACCCTTATAGGTCCTATCAATAATCGCAGCGAGGCCTTTTTTAATTTTTTGTTGGTGAACGTGAATGATATGTTTCATGGCGCCTCATGAGAGAATCGAACTCCCCTAAAATGCTTAGAAGGCATTTACTTTATCCACTAAGTTAATGAGGCTAGATTCCTTCTGAAAAAATCTTTCAATGAGCGGCATGTGCTTAGCCATTTATCCTCTTTCTTTGCCTAATCCGCATACACTCTGCGCACGTCCTATATTTTCGTCCACTTTTTTTTACGTACCACTTTTCTCCATAAATACTAAAGTCGTGGCCTTTTCTGCAGTGATTTAGTTTTTGGGGCTGTTCTGCCTTTTTCTTTCGCCTACATTCGCTACGTTCCTGTCTCCACCTTTTGTGACACTCCTTGCAATCACGTGTTTTGAAACCAGTACGTTTACTGATTTTATAGATTGTATTTTCTTCATCATAAGGATGACCATGTTTACAGTGTGTCTTCCTGCTCTCTTTGTGATTTCCATACATAACCGAATAACGCTGATTATGGGAACGGCTTCCAACCTCAAGGTGGTCCGGGCGAACGCATGGTGGATTATTGCAAAGATGACAAACTTCCAACCCACCAGTGACAGGACCGTTTAATTTTTCCCAAATATATTTATGTGTCTGGACTTTTTTATTTATTCCGTTTCGCCTGCACGAAAACATGCCGTATGTTTTCACCTTGTTCGCAGTCCATTCCCAGCAATCCGGGAAATCTGGATTTGGTCCAGATTTATCTACTTTCTCCCAAAAACGTTCTTCTTCTGGGATTGGTTTTCTTCCTACCATGCCTCTACTTTATCGGGCAAGCACCTGTTGCGCAATTGTCGAGGTCCAAATCACCCATGAACGCAACCTCTTGCAATGGGGTTGAGAAATCAACCTTGGCGAGCATTTTGCTGTACTCATCCTTGGTGATTTCTTCGTATGGAGGCAAGGAGAAGTTGTGGTCAACATGCAACAAGAATGAAACAGACTTTACGCTCTTGTCGTAATTCTTTGAGAGCCACTCCTGGATTTCTCCAAGTTCCTCTTTGCGGTAGTAGACGGTAACGGAGACGGCATTGTCTGCCCACTCGGTCTGCATCCTCTTGACCCACTCAAGTTGCTCTACTGCTGTCATTGCCGAAGCAAGAATTGAGCCCTCTGGTGACATGCACGGGAAGTCCACCACATAGCGCGTGTGGTCCTCTCTGCCGTCAATGCCAATATCCCATTGAACTTTATATCCACGCTTACGACACGCATCGACAAGTGGGTCAGAAGAGCCAAAACGAACTCGTCTAACGTAGAAGGGAGCAAATGCAGGGTGGATTCCAGGAGTCACACCAGGAAGGAGCGAAAGCGTTCCA